>Ga0172380_10005504_pt1 | contig 15317 bp, 15 predicted proteins | sample Leawe162metaG_FD_119747 | JGI IMG/M metagenome (GOLD analysis project Ga0172380, IMG submission 119747) | Leachate microbial communities from a municipal landfill in Southern Ontario, Canada - Leachate well 162 metaG | ecosystem: Engineered > Solid waste > Landfill > Unclassified | place...
CGTTTGCGGCCAGCGTCTCGTCAATGGCGGTGCGTATCTCGGACCTCGACGGCCCCACCGTGCCGAGGAGTTGCAGCCCGCGCTCCAGTCGCTCCAGATGCGCGTCCAGACGGAACACCACGCCGTGGCGCGCCAGCATCGTCTCGAAGCACACCGCCCCGTAGCGCGCCCCGAAATCGTCGATGCTCACGCGAGCTTCGGAGCGCGCCACCAGCGCACCGTTCACCCACGCCCGAGGCTCAGCGCTCAAAGTCATGGGGTCACTGCGTCTCGTCGGGTAGCCGCACCCCGAGCGCACGCGCCATGCCGCGCGCCTTGTCCAGGGTTTCCGTGTACTCCGCCTCCGGCTGGGAATCGTGCACGATCGCGCCGCCGACGTGGAAGTGCGCGACGCCAGCGGCCAGCGTGATCGTCCGGATCGCGACATTCAGGTCAATGCGTCCGTGCGCAGAGATGTATCCAATCGCGCCCGTATACACGCCACGCGTCACGGGCTCCAGCTCGTCGATGATCTCCATCGAACGGACCTTGGGCGCGCCAGTGATTGAACCGCCGGGGAACGTGGCCCGCAGGAGGGCCTCCAGCCCCACCTCGGCTCGACGCGTTGCGGTCACGGTGGAGGTCAGGTGATGCACCTGCCGGTAGGACTCCAGTGCCGCGAACTCCGGCACGTGCACCGTGCCGGGCGCTGCGACCCGCCCAAGGTCGTTCCGTTCGAGGTCAACGATCATCAGGTGCTCCGCCATGTCCTTGGCGCTCGCGCGCAACTCGGCGGCCCGGCACGCGTCAGCCTCGGGTGTCGCGCCACGCGGCCGCGTGCCCTTGATCGGGCGCGTCTCCAGCGCGTCACCGTCGGCCAGCAACAGCCGCTCGGGGGAGGACGACAGCACCTCAACCCCGCCGCCTTCGCCACGACAATCGAGGTAAGCCGCGAACGGGGCCGGGCTCACCTGCCGCAACTGTCGATACAGGTCGAACCCGTCACCGCGTACGTCTACTGAGAACCGCTGCGCGTAGTTCACCTGGTAGATGTCGCCGGCCTCGATGTAGGCACGAGCCCTTGCGACTGCGGCGAGGTACGCGTCCCGCGAGGTCGCGGCTCGCAGCGCACCGGCCTCGAAAGGCCCAGGACGGGTGCCGTGACTCGCCTCCAAGCGAGCCTGGAGCGCCGCCACGGCCTCCGGATGCCCGACCAGCCACCCACGTTGCTCCAGGCCGTCCCAGACCAGCGCAGCCTCGTACCAGCCGAACGCCATGTCAGGGGCGCCAATGTCGTCACGAGTCGTCGCGGGGAGGCGCTCCACTTCGCGTCCGACCTCGAACCCCACGGTGCCGATGGCGCCGCCGAGGAACGGTAGCCGGGCGAGATCGGACGACAGATCAAGATGCGGCGCTGGTTCTGCGCCCACCGCACCTGCCAGCGCCGCCAAGGTGCCGGCAGGCAGCCGATGCGTTCCTCCGTCCGCAAGCAGACTGACGTCGGCGCCGCGCGCGCTCAGGTGCCAGCGCGGATCGCTGGCGACGATCGACCAGCGGCCGAGGCGCGCGTCCGTAAGGGCAGAATCGATCCAGGCGAGCCCCGGGCGACCTCGGAGGCGCGTGGCGGCCTCAACTGCATCGCACGCGGCCCAGGGCACGGCAACTGGTGACCACGGCTGGGCTGCCGCCCACGGCGCAAGGAGGACAGGCGGCATCAGAAGTGCATTGTACCGACGTAGCCGTCTACGCTCGTCGGATGAATGGTTCACGCCTCCGCAAACTCGGCCAGGCCCTCACGGCGATCAGTGCGGGCGTGATCGCCTACGCTACGCTCGCACCCAACATCTCCGCTGGCGACACGAACGCCACACTGGCCCACTTTCTGCTCTTCCTGCCGCTTGGCGCTGGCAGCGCCCTCTGGATGGCGCTGCTCCCCGCAGCGGCCCAGAAGCGAGTCGGGGTCATCCTGCTGGCGATCATCCTCATCTTCGCTGCAGCCACGGAACTCGCGCAGGGCCCCATCGAAGGACGCACCCCGTCCCTGAATGACTGGTTCGCGGACGCCGCCGGCGGCGCACTGGGCATTCTCCTCGGGCGGCTGGTAGCGAGCCGGATCGTGCGCCAGCGCTGATCTCGGGCGTTCTCAGTCAGAACTAGCCCTCGCTCGCATGCGATTACCGGGAAATCGCTGCTACACGCCCTGATACTCAATTGTGCAAAATTGCACAGATTCGAGAAACGGATATCATGGGCGCCGGCGGACTCCTCGCGCGCCCCATGAATGTCCCACCCTGAGTCTCTCAGGCGAAACAGGCTACGCCGTTGCCCCTTGAGATCCCTGATGTCGTCATCGACCGCCTGCCCCTCTACTACCGGCTGCTCGCACGGCTGGAGTCGGAGGGACGCGCGGTAGTGTCCTCGCAGGAACTAGGCACGGAGCTGGGCGTCACTCCGGCCCAGATCCGGAAGGACCTCTCCTACTTCGGGCGGTTCGGCAAGCAGGGACGCGGGTACTCGGTGCATCGGCTCGCCACGGAGTTGCGTCAGATCCTGGGCCTGGACGGCCGCTGGCGGGTCGCGGTCGTGGGCGTCGGGCGCCTCGGCCGGGCGATCGCTTCCTACCCCGGCTTCGAGGGCCAGGGCTTCGACATCGTCTCGCTCTACGACGCCAGCCCTCTCCTCGTCGGCGTCGAGATTGAAGGCCAGACGGTCCGGGATGTCGCCAATCTCGAGGACGACCTCAAGACGCGCCCCGTGGACATCGGCGTGGTTGCCGTGCCGGCAGAGGTTGCGCAAGGCGTGGTAGACACGCTCGTTGCCGCAGGCGTGAAGGCGATTCTGAACTACACCCCAATGCGGGTCCAGGTCCGGGGCGATGTGGAGTTGAAGCACATCAACCCGATCCTCTTCCTCCAGAGTATGACCTACCACCTGAAGCGCACACGCGAACGCTAGCGGCCCCGCCACGTCTCGATCAGCGCGACATGTCGGCGATCAGCGTCTCTTCTTCCGTCGGCAGCGATCGCTCGATGACGTCAATGTAGTCCAGCGCCATCCCCGCACCCCGCGCCACGCACCGCATCGGATCCTCCGCGATGTGCACCGGCACGCCGGTCTCGTGGAGGATCAGTTCATCGATGCCGCGCAGCAGTGCGCCCCCTCCGGTGAGGACGATACCCCGATCGATCACATCAGATGCCAGCTCAGGGGGCGTCCGCTCCAGCACCCGCCGCGCCGTCTGGACGATGGTGACCAGGTGCTCCTGGATCGCCTGAGTCACCTCGGAAGACCGGAGTGTGATCGTGCGAGGCAACCCCGTGATCTGGTCGCGACCCCGTACCCCGGCCGTCAGCTCCTCGGATAGCGGGACCGCGGAGCCGATGGCGATCTTCACTTCCTCCGCCGTGCGTTCGCCCACCACCAGGTTGTGTCGGCGCTTGATGTACTGCGCGATCGCGTCGTCCAGGCGGTCGCCCGCGATCCGCACGGATTCGCTCGCAACTACCCCGAACAGCGAGATCACGGCGGCCTCCGAGCGCCCACCGCCGATGTCGATCACCATGTGGCCTCGAGGCGACCCCACCGGGATCTCAGCGCCGATCGCCGCTGCCAGCGGCTCGGGGATCAGGCGCGCAGGACGGCGCGCCCCGGCCGCCTCCGCTGCATCCCGCACCGCACGCTGCTCGACCCCCGTCACGCCGATAGGGACGGAGATCATCACCTCCGGCCGCACCACGTTGAACCTACCCACCACGCGCGCGATGAAGTAGCGCAGCATCGCCTCCGTGATCAGGTAGTCGGCGATGACACCGTCGCGCATAGGCCGGATGACCTGGATCGATCCGGGGTGCCGCCCGATCATCGCGCGCGCCTCGTTGCCCACGGCTACGACGGTGTTGTCGCGCTCCGCGATCGCCACCACGGACGGCTCGTCCAGGACGATCCCCTGGTCGTGGTCGTACACCACGACATTCGCGGTACCCAGGTCAATGCCGATGCGCTTGCTGAAGCTGAACATGCGCCTCGCTGCGCCGCGCGACGCCATGGTCGCGGGAATGTGGATAAGTGGACGGGCTGTCCGGAGCCGGTGGAGGGTAGCCGGTCAGGTCCGCTTCCGCACCGGGGCGATCGTTATCGCCGCTCGATGCGCGCGCCCAGGGCCGACAGCTGCCCCTGCAGGTCAGCGTAGCCCCGGTCCAGGTGGTGGATGTCCAGGATCGTGCTTTCGCCCTCCGCTGCCAGCGCAGCGACGACAGTCGCAGCACCAGCGCGGATGTCCAGCGCGCGCACGGTAGACCCAGTCAGGCGCCCACCGCCCTCGATGATCACGATCTGGCCGGCGGTGATGATCCGCGCGCCCAGCTTTCGGAGCTCGTTCACATACAGCGTACGGTTGTCGTACACGCGTTCGTGCACGATCGACATGCCCGGTGCGCGCGTCAGCGCCGCCGCAACCGGCGGGTGGAGGTCCGTCGCGAAACCCGGGTATGGCACGGCCTGCACCTGCACCGGCAGCAGCGGCCCGGTCACCGTCGCACGCACGCCCTCGCCCGCGTCTACTTGGACCCCCATCTCACGCAGCTTCGCGATCACGCTGTCCAGGTGGCCTGGCACGGCGTTGGTGACGCGCACATCTCCGCCGGTGGCGGCGGCGGCGAAGAGATAGGTGCCTGCCTCCAGCCGGTCCGGGATGACCTCAAAGTCCGTGCCGTGCAGGACGGGCACCCCCTCGACGGTGATGGTGGGGGTGCCGTGGCCCCGGATGCTGGCACCCATGCTCACCAGCATGTCTGCCAGCATCTCCACCTCGGGCTCCGGCGCAGCGTTGACGATCACGGTCTCGCCCTCAGCGCGTACAGCCGCGAAGAGCACATTTACCGTGCCGAGGACGCTGGGATAGTCGAAGAAGATCCGCGCGCCGCATAGGGCGGGCCCCCGCGCATGCCACACACCGCCCCCCGCCTCCACGGTGGCGCCCAGCATCTTGAACCCGACGAAGTGCACGTCCAGAGGTCGAGCGCCGATGACGTCTCCACCGGGAGGCGGACAGGACGCCTCTCCGGCACGCCCCAGGAGCGCACCCATCAGGAGGAACGAAGCGCGCAAGCGCGCGATCAGCTCCGCCGGTGGAGCCGTGGAGGTGATGGCGGGCGTGTGCATCCGCACCGTCGTGCCGTCGATCTCCACGTTGGCACCCACCGTACGGCAGATCTCCGCCAGCTCATCGATGTCGGCGATACGAGGGACGTTGCGGAGGACAACCGGCTCCGCGGTGAGCAAGGCCGCCGGGAGCGTGTAGAGCGCCGCGTTCTTGGATCCGGAGACGGCGACTTCACCCCGGAGGGGTGCACCGCCATGGATCACGTATCGATCGTTCGGCATCGGGCAGAGCATACGGGCCCACGCCGAAGGCTGCGAGATGCGCGAGCCGCAGCAGTGCCCGCACCGACCTCTGGACGCCGCCTGGCGGAACGCGGCTCACCCGATCGAGACGCAGCTCGTATCCATCACCCGTCGCTGGCGATGTCATCCGCGGGCGGCGCTGCTGGCCTGCGTTTCGGCGTGCGGCCCGCCTGACGAAGCGATTCCGAGAGTAGATGCTCGATCTGCGCATTGACGCTGCGGAGGTCGTCGCCCGCCCAGCGCTCTACGGCGTCGTAGATGGCGGGGTCCAGGCGTAGTAGAAAGCGCTTGCGCTCCGGCACGACGCTAGCGCGACAACGTGCCGACGTTGACGATCGGGCTGGTCGGCTGATCGCTGGTCAGCACCGTCAGCAGGTTCGACACCATCGTCGCCTTGCGATCCTCATCGAGCTCGACGACATGGTCCGCCTCCAGCCGCGCGAGCGCCATCTGCACCATCCCCACGGCACCATCGACGATCCGCTGTCGTGCGGCCACGATCGCGCTGGCCTGCTGCCGCCGTAGCATCGCTTCGGCGATCTCCGGGGCATACGACAGATCCGTGAGACGCGCCTCGATGACGTGCACGCCGGCGGCATCCAGCCGCGCCTGTAGCTCTCGGGTCAGCGTCGACGCGACGTCCTCCGCATCGCCGGTCAGCGTGAGGGCAGACTGATCATCGCCGTAGTCGTCGTAGGGGAAGGAGCGTGCGAGGTGACGCACCGCCGTCTCGCTCTGCACCACCACGAAGTCCTGATAGTCGTCCACATCGAAGGCCGCACGGGCGGTATCGACGACCTGCCACACAACCACTGCGGCAATGTTGATCGGGTTGCCGTTCGCGTCGTTCACCTTGGACGTGTGACTGTTGAAATTCCGCGCTCTCAGAGACATCTTATGTCGCTCGAGCGCGGTCAGCGGGTTCACCCACCACCACCCGGATTCGCGGAGTGTCCCCTGGTAGGAGCCGAACACGATCAGCACCACCGCCTGGTTCGGCTGGAGCGTAACGAACCCGGCCATCATCAGCAGCGCTGCGAGCCCGACGAGGATCGCGAGCACCAGCAGCCCGATGATCAGCGCAGGAGCAGCCTCACGGAGGATCGCGAGCACGCTCACCGTCGACAGCCCCGCGCACAGCGCCACTACGACCAGGGTCAGCAGCAGCCCCGTGAGACCTGAAAGGGCCCGCACCGGGCGCTCCTGTGCGACCCCGCGCACGTCCATGCTCGTTACTTCCACGTCCGGCCCCCTACCTTCTGTTCTGATATCACCATGATATCAGAATAAGGCCGATCCTTGGCGCATGAACAAGAAGGGCGGCCGACTGGCCGCCCTTCTTGTTCGAAGCCGAGTATCTCGGACTTACGGACGCGAGGACGGTGCTCCGGTTGGGGAGCGACGGCGCGCGACGCGGATGCGCACCAGCGAGCGCTGCAATGCCAGCTGGGCGCGCAGCACGTCCACGCCGGAGCGCGGAATGTCGGCATCACGGCCCTCCAGGCGGCGCTGTGCACGCTCGCGGGCGGCCTCGGCACGCGCCAGGTCGATGTCGTCGACGTGCTCGGCGGCGTCGGCCAGTACGGACACGTCGTCGTGCAGCACCTGCATGAACCCACCGTGGATGACAATCGTCTCCACGGAACCGCCGCTGTGGATGTGCATCTCACCGATACCCAGGGCCGTCAGCAGCGCAGCGTGCTTCGGCAGGATCGTGATCTGTCCGTCGGCAGCGGGCACCACGAGCTTGGTCACCCCGTCCCGTTCCAGGACAGAGCGTTGTGCCGTGACGACGCTCAGGCTCAGGGCCATATCAGTCTCCTACCGCTCGCGACGTTGGAGGGCCGACTAGCCCTCGGCCGCCATGCGCTCGGCCTTCTCGACCGCCATCTCGATGGTACCCACCATGTAGAAGGCCTGCTCCGGCAGCGAGTCGTGCTTGCCCTCGAGGATCTCCTTGAAGCCGCGCACACTCTCGGAGACCGGGACGTACTGGCCCGGCGTACCCGTGAACTGCTCCGCCACGAACATCGGCTGCGAGAGGAAGCGGTCGATGCGGCGCGCGCGCGCCACGATGCGCTTGTCCTCGTCCGACAGCTCCTCGATACCGAGGATGGCGATGATGTCCTGCAGGTCCTTGTAGCGCTGGAGCGTCTGCACGACGCCACGCGCCACGTCGTAGTGCTCCTGCCCCACCACCAGCGGGTCCAAGATGCGGGAGTTGGACGTCAGCGGGCTGATGGCAGGGAACAGGCCCTGCTCCACCCGACCGCGGTCCAGCGTCACCGTCGCGTCCAGGTGGCCGAAGGTCGTCGCCACACCAGGGTCCGTGTAGTCGTCCGCAGGCACGTAGATCGCCTGGAACGAGGTGATGGAGCCCTTCTTGGTGGACGTGATGCGCTCCTCGAGCGCACCGACTTCGGTGGCCAGCGTCGGCTGGTAGCCCACGGCGGACGGCATGCGTCCCAGCAGGGCGGAGACCTCCATGCCGGCGAGCGTGTAGCGGTAGATGTTGTCCACGAAGAACAGGACGTCACGGCCCTCTTCATCGCGGAAGTACTCGGCCATCGTCAGGCCGGTCAGGGCGATGCGGAGGCGCACCCCCGGCGGCTCGTTCATCTGGCCGTAGACCAGGGCGGTCTTGTCGAGCACCCCGTTCTCTTCCATCTCGTGCCAGAGGTCGTTGCCCTCACGGGAACGCTCACCCACGCCGGCGAACACGGACAGACCGCCGTGCTCCGTCGCCAGGTTTCGGATCAGCTCGGTGTTCGTGACGGTCTTGCCGGTGCCGGCGCCGCCGAAGAGGCCGACCTTACCGCCACGGGCCAGCGGCGCGACCAGGTCGATGACCTTGATGCCCGTCTCCAGCATCGCGGCGCTCGTCTCCTGCTCGGAGTAGTCGGGCGCCGAGCGGTGGATCGGCCAGCGGACATTGTCAGCCGGGATCGGCACACCCGGGTCGAGCGGCTCGCCAATCACGTTGAAGATGCGGCCCAGGGTCACGGGACCCACCGGGATCCGGATCGGAGCGCCGGTGTCCTCCACCTTGGACCCACGGGCCAGGCCGTCGGTGGTGTCCAGCGTCAGAGCGCGCACCCAGTTGTTGCCCAGGTGCTGCTGCACCTCCGCAACCAGGGTCTTCCCCTGAAGGTCGATGTTGATGGCATTGAAGATGTCGGGCAGATCGCCGGACGGGAACTCCACGTCCACAACGGTCCCGATCACCTGACGGATGTAACCAGTCGCCATATCTCAGCCTCCCGCCTTGCGGCGCTGCGAACCCTGACTCTCGGCCTAATTGGCCGAATCGAGCGCGGCGACTCCACCGATGATGTCGAGGAGCTCGCCCGTGATGCCTTCCTGCCGCGCCTTGTTGTAGGCCAGCGTCAGGTCGGAAGCCATTTCCTTCGCGGCATCAGTCGCCTGCCGCATCGCCACCATGCGCGCCGACTGCTCGGACGCACGGGCCTCCAGCACTGCTGCATACAGCTGCATCTCTACGAATCGCGGCAGCAGCGTATCCAGCAGCGCCAACGGCGAAGGCTCAATGATGAAGTCGACGTGCTTTGTCGCTGCCTCGCCCTCGACCTGAGCCGGCGGCTGGATCGGCAGGATCTGCAGCGTCGTCGGTCGCTGCACGGCCGCGTTGACGAACCGCTGGTAGCCAACGATGACCTTGTCGACCTTCCCCGAGAGGAAGTCGTCCATGATGATGCGCGCGATCGGGCGCACATCCTCGAACGTCGGGAAGTCACCCAGCTCAGAGAAGTCCGCCACCAGGTCCATGCCGGCCCGGCGGAAGAAGTCGCGGCCCTTGCGGCCCACCGGTAGCACTGTGATGCGCGAGGCCGTGGGCTGGTACTCCAGCAGCAGGCTGGCGCCTCGACGGTTCATGTTGCCGTTCAGGCCACCGGCCAGACCGCGGTCCGCGGTGATGTGCACGTACAGCACGGAGTCGACGGGACGCGTCTCCAGCAACGGATGCAGCGCTTCCGTGTCGCCGCCACCCTGCGTGTAGCTCGCCAGCTGCGACAGCACCGCGATCATCTGCTGGGCGTACGGACGCGCACGCAGCGCATTGTCCTGCGCGCGACGCATCTTGGAGGCCGCCACGAGCTCCATCGCCCGTGTGACCTTCGCCGTATTCCCGACCGACCGGATGCGGTCGCGGATGGCTCGTACCTGGCCGCCGCCCGCCATAGCGCTTCCTTCTCGTCAGTCCCGCGTCTTCGAGGTCGTCCGGCGCCTAGTAGGCGACCGAGCCCTTGAAGTCGGTGATCGCAGCCTTCAACGACTCCTCGGTCTCATCGCTGAGCAGGCCGGTGGTCGTGATTTCGTTCAGCAGGGCCTGGTTGCCCGCCTTCATGTACTCGTGGAACGCCTTCTCGAAGTCCTGGACCTTCTCCACGGGAACTTCGTCCAGGAATCCGCTCACACCCGCGTAGAGGATGGAGACCTGCTGGCCGAGCGACAGCGGCTGGAACTGAGGCTGCTTCAGCAGCTCCGTCAGGCGCGCGCCACGGTTCAGCTGACGGCGCGTAGCCGCGTCCAGGTCTTCTGTACCGAACTGCGCGAACGCCTGCAGCTCGCGGTACTGCGAGAGGTCGATGCGCAACGTACCGGCTACCCGCTTCATCGCCTTGGTCTGTGCAGCACCACCCACCCGCGAGACGGAGATGCCGGGGTTCGTGGCGGGCCGGATGCCCTGGTTGAACAGGTCCAGCTCCAGGAAGATCTGGCCGTCTGTGATCGAGATGACGTTCGTCGGAATGTAGGCGGACACGTCGCCGGCCTGCGTCTCGATGATCGGCAGCGCCGTCACGGACCCGCCGCCTAGCTCTTCGGTCACGCGCGCGGCCCGCTCCAGCAGGCGGGAGTGCAGATAGAAGACGTCGCCGGGGTACGCCTCACGTCCCGGAGGACGCCGGAGCAACAGGGAGACCTCGCGGTACGCCCATGCGTGCTTCGTCAGGTCGTCGTAGACGATCAGGACGTCGCGGCCCTGTGCCATGAAGTACTCAGACATCGCCGCGCCGGCGTACGGCGCCAGGTACTGGAGCGCGGCGGAGACGGACGCGGACGCCGTCACCACAATGGTGTGCTCCATTGCGCCGTACTGCTCCAGGATGCCGACGTTCTGCGCGACCTTGGCTTCCTTCTGGCCAATGGCGACGTAGATGCAAATGACGCCAGTGCCCTTCTGGTTGATGATCGCGTCGATCGCGATGGCGGTCTTGCCGATCGAGCGGTCGCCGATGATCAGCTCGCGCTGGCCGCGGCCCAGCGGGATCATCGCGTCGATGGCCTTGATGCCAGTCTGCAGCGGCTGGTTCACACCCACGCGGTAGACCACCCCGGGAGCGATCTTCTCCATCGGGTAGCTCTCGCTGGAGATGACCGGGCCCTTGCCGTCCACCGGGTCACCCAGCGGGTTCACCACGCGGCCGATGATGCCGTCACCCACCGGCACCGAGGCAACCTGGCCCGTGGTCCGGACCTCCACGCCTTCCTTGATGGCCCGCGGGTCACCCATGATGATGGCGCCGACGGTCTCTTCCTCGAGGTTCAGCGCCAGACCGCGGACCGGACGGCCCTGCTCGTCTGTGACGTCGAACTCCACCAGCTCGGACGTCAGGCATTCGCCCAGTCCGTGGATACGCGCGATGCCGTCGCCGGTCTCGATGACCGTTCCGACGTTCGCGGACGTCGCGGTGGCGTCGAAGTTCTCGATCTGCTCGCGCAGGATCGAGGCGATTTCTTCAGCTCGTACGGCCATCGGTCATCCTCGTTTCCGCCGCTCTCAGGCGGCGCACGTTGCTGTTCGCTCGCGCGCTAGACGAACGCGCGCTCCAGTTGCGACCGCAGGTTGCGCAGCCGCGTCTTTGTGGAGCCGTCCACCAGCTGATCCCCGATGCGGACGGTCAACCCGCCCACAATCGAGGGGTCCACGCGGGACTCCATCTGCACCTGACGCCCGGTCGCGGTCGCAATCCGCTCCCGCACCAATCGCAGGCGCTCTTCGTCCAGTTCAATGGCGGACGTCACCACCGCACGCAGCGTCCCTCGGTCCTCGTCCACCAGCTCGTGGAAGAACGAGGCGATGGAGGAACCCAGGTCCAGCCGAGACTTCCTCCGCAAGAGGCGGAAGAGGTTCAACTGTGGCTGGGTCGCACCGGGAAGGATGCGACGGACGATCGCGACGAACTGCTCGTCGGTCATTCCGTCCGCCTGCAATGCCTCCACAAAGCGACGCTCTGCCGTCAAGTCGGACAGCGCGTCCACCGCCTCCAGCCAGGAGTCGACGTCCCCGCTCGCCTTCGCGATATCGAGGATCGCCAGGGCGTATCGACGGCCGGCGACATCTCGCGTGGCAGCCACTTAGTTGCGCCCGTCCTGACCGAACGACGAGGTCACGAGCACCTCGTCGATCAGGCGCTGGTGCGCGGAGCGGTCCAGCGACTGGCCCACCACACGCTCGGCGGCGCGGATCGTCAGGTCTGCGAACTCGGCGCGGAGCGCCTGGATCGCCCGCTGGCTGTCCTGCTCCATCTCCGCACGAGCCCGGGCCACGATCTGCTCGGCGGAGCGGCGGGCTTCCGCCTCCAGCTCCTCGCGCAGCCGCGTCGCCGTCTCCTGTGCCCGCGCGACAGCCTCTCGGCCCTCTGCGCGTGCTTCCTCCAGGATGCGCCGGGACTCGTCCTGGCTCGTCTCAGCGGCATGCGCCGCCTGCTCCGACGCCTGCAGGCCCTCCTGGATGCGCCGGTTCCGCTCGTCCACCATCTTCATGATGGGACCGAACAGGAACAGCTTCAGCACAACCAGCAGGATCGCGAAGTTCACCAGCTGGGCGATCAGCCCGGGCAGGTTCACGCCAAGGGCGGCAATGCCCCCGCTGCCTTCTGCTTCCTGCGCAGACGCGAAGCCGGGGACGGCTGCCAGCGCACCACCGACGACAAGCGCCGTGATGCGGGGGTGCCGGCCGGTCCAGTTCATCAGCGTCTTCACTGGCTCGCTCCTCGTCGGGATGATGTCTGTTCCATCGGAGCGTCCCTGTTCGGGCCGCTCCGATGGACGACGGTCATCCGCGATGTTGCCAAGCCCCCACGGCGGGGGCGGCTCGGTCCTAGAAGACGAAGCCGATCAGGATGGCGACGACCAGGGCGTAGATGCCGATGGCCTCCGCGAAGGCGACGGTCAGAATCATCGGCGTCTGGATGGCGCCAGCAGCCTCCGGGTTACGACCCAGCGACTCCATGGCCTTCCCACCGATCCAGCCGATGCCGAGCGCCGGCCCAATGGAGCCGATACCCATGGCGAAGGCCGCCGCGGTGAACTTGGCAGCGCTCTCTGTCGAGACGTTGTCCGCCGCCGCTTCCTGCGCCCCGGCGACGCCGGTCATGAGCAGGAACAGCGCTCCAGCAATAGTTCCAGCGACCAGCGCACGAGCAATCTTCATTCTGCATTCCTCCCTGGGTGCCTTTCCCGTTCCGTCCGGGAAAGCCTCACGGATGACCCAACTCTGTTCAGACGAACCCACCGCTAGTGCGCGGGCGCGTGCTCCATGTGCTCCCCATGCCCTTCCCCGTGATCCCCGTCACCGTGACTTGTGACGGCCATCGAAGCGAAGACCGTGGTGAGCATGGCGAATACGAAGGCCTGGATGAGGCCGACGAACAGTTCCAGTGCGTAGAACGCGTCCACCAGGACGAACGGCACCAGGAACGTCATCATCAATAGCAGGACTTCGCCGGCGAAGATGTTGCCGAAGAGACGGAAGGTGAATGACACCATCCGAGAGAACTCCGACACCAGCTCCAGCAGGCCAACGAAGACGTCGATCACACCCAGCGGGCCCTTCTTCAGCGCGCCGAACGCGAAAAACTTGCCCAGGTAGCCGACGCCCAGGGCCTGCAGGCCCCAGAACTCTACGAAGATGAACGAGAAGATAGCGATCGCCAGCGGCGCATTGATATCCGTGTTCACGGACCGGAAGTAGGGCGCGAGGATCCCGGAGAATGATCCGTCGGTGGTGTGCTCCACTTCGCCCTCAGCCAGCGGCGCGGTCGGCACCGTTGCACCGGCCGGAAGACGGGAGACCGTGAGGTCGCTGCGGACGGCTGGCACCGCGCTGTGCGGGGTCGAGGACGGCTCCGTGCCGTGCGAATCGCCACCAGCTTCTTCGCCGTGACCCTCGGCAGCGTGCGGGTCAACATATCCCTCCGGCAGCAGCGCGGGCTCGCCACCGGACACATCTACCGAGTCCGTCTTGAGCGGCATGTAAGCCAGGTCGATGCCGGCAACCGTCGTCTGCTGGAACACAGCCTGAGTGTTGCCGTGGCCCGGCTCCGGCAGACCGATCACGTTGTTGATCGGAAGCAGGCCGAAATAGTTGGAGGTCAGGATGAAGAAGAAGATCGTGCCGACGAGCGGGAAGAACTTCCGCGCGTTCACCGGGCCCGCGACCTGCTCCACGATGCCGTACAGCGCCATCACCGCAGCTTCGATGTAGGCGGAGAACCCGGACGGGACCAGCTTCACGCCTCGTCCTGCGATGATCCCGAGAATCAGCAGGAACGCGACAACAAACCATGACGTAAACATCGTGTTGGTGATGTCGATGCCGGGAGCATGGAAGACAATTTCGGGGGCGACAATGATCGCCGGGGGCGGCAGTTTCAGGAAGACCATGCCGGCGCCCATCAGGACGACGACACCTAGGGCGATCAGCAGCGCCTTCATCGGCGAGCCTTCCGTCCGGACTTCTTCACGACCAACATGAGCCGCCTTACGGCGTCATAGAGGCCGATGACCAACCCTAATGTCAGGAGCACCAGCGTCCAGACTGGATCAGTACCGTACCGCTCGTCCAACCATTGGCCGAGCAGAGCTCCGCCGACGATCCAGAACGCGAGCGAGAACCCGATACCGATCAGACCAAACGCAGGTGAATTCCACCGCACAGTCGAACCTCGCTCGAACCAAGCAGGAGTCGACCGCTCGGAACCCTACCATCCCACGATCGGGGGATCAACTGAATTTGTGAGCAATTGCACGATGACCGGTCGCAAGGTGCTTGAGAACGTTGTCCGACAGCTGTGTTTCCGGCCTCAGATGGCGGGATTCTCACCCTTACCGAGGTCGTCCAGATCCAGCCCGGCCACGAAATCGCGGAACACGGCCAGCTTCTCCAGCTCTTCCTGGGTCGGAGGAGCAGGCATCTGGAGGTCCTCCTCCACGTCGGCATCTTCCTCCAGCACAATCCCCGCCCGGTCCATCACTTCGTCCGCCGCGAAGATCGGAACCCCTGCGCGCACCGCCAGCGCGATCGCATCCGAGGGGCGCGCATCGATCGAGATGTCGCGACCGTCCTGCTCCACCACAACTGTGGCGAAGAACGTGTCCTCCCGCAGGTCGGTCACAGTGACGGACTTCACCGATCCACCCAGTTGCTGGAGCATGGTCAGCATCAGGTCGTGGGACTGGGGACGGGGAACCGTCACGTCCTGGAGTCGCAGCGCGATCGCGTCTGCAACGTCAGCGCCAATCCAGATCGTGATGTAGCGGTCCGCGTCCTTCTCTTTCAGCACCACCACCCGGCGGTAGTGTCGGAGGCCGACGCGGATCGAGTCGATGATCAGTTCGCGCAAGAGGTACCCCCGCGGCGGGAAGCCCGGCAGAAGACCGGGAGAGTGCACGCATGCCGCGTATCGAGTGTAGGAACCGCCGGAAGAGCGAGTCAACGAAACCGCCGTTGAGATCCCCCGCTACGTCGATCCCTCGGGCGTATCGCCGTACAGCACACGCTCCACCGCCGGATCGAGGGGTTGCCCGCGAGACACGAACGCCTTCATCCGGCGTCGCAGTGTGGGCCTGTCCAGGATGATGCGGCGCTGGCAGCCCGCACAACGCAGCCCAATGTCCGCTCCGAGCCGCAC
>Ga0172380_10005505_pt1 | contig 15314 bp, 18 predicted proteins | sample Leawe162metaG_FD_119747 | JGI IMG/M metagenome (GOLD analysis project Ga0172380, IMG submission 119747) | Leachate microbial communities from a municipal landfill in Southern Ontario, Canada - Leachate well 162 metaG | ecosystem: Engineered > Solid waste > Landfill > Unclassified | place...
CACTCGTTGCACGCGGCGATGTCCGCGATCCGTGGCTACCTGCGACACACCGTGTCGTGGGAGGAAGTCGGCGACCGCATCAAGGCGATGGACAACGTGCCGGTCCCGCCTGCGCGCGACCTGCAGCCCGCGGACGTACTGAACGAAGTACGCGCGGTGTATGTGCAGCTCATGATGGATCGCTCACGCTACGGAGGCGCTCGATGATCCGCGTGGCGGTTAGTGGTTCGGGCTCCATGGGCACGCTCGTCCTGAACACGGTCCAGGCGCAGCCGGACATGCAGCCGGTGGGCATCCTGGAGCCGCTCGGTAGCGCACCGGACGAGGTACACCTCGCCAGTGGCGACGCGATGCCGGTCTTCGACCGCCCGGAGGGGCTGGTCGAGTCGGCGCGGCCGGACGTGCTGGTTGACTTCACGAACGCCGCATACACGCCGGAGCTCGTGGCGGCGGCGCGCTCGCTCGGCGTGCGGCTCGTCGTCGGCACGTCCGGTGTCGAGCCGGGTGTCATCGAGGACTGGCGCGCGGGCTGTGCGAGTAGCGGGCTGGGGGGCGTGTACGCCGCCAACTTCGCGATCGGCGCCGTGCTTCAGATGCACATGGCGGCCCTGGCGGCGAAGTTCTTCGACAGCGCGGAGATCATCGAGCTGCACCACGACCGCAAGGTCGACTCGCCGTCGGGCACGGCGCTGACGACGGCGCGACTGATGCGCGACGCGCGAGGCAGCGACTTCGCCATGAACACCCCGGACCTCGAGCACCTGCCCGGCGCACGAGGTGCGCAGCATGGCGGGATCCCCCTCCATTCCGTGAGGCTCCCGGGCTACGTCGCATCGCAGGAGGTCATCTTCGGCGGCCTTGGGCAGACGCTGACGTTGCGCCACGACACGATCGGACGCGAGTCATTCATGCCCGGCGTGATGCTCGCGATCCGCGAAGTCATGCTCCGCGCGGAGCTCGTCGTCGGCCTCGATGCGCTCGTGGGACTTCGCTAGCCCCGACCGCGATCGTGTGAGGAGGACACGGTGGACGAGACGAAACGCGATCAGTTCGTCGAGCGACTGTTCAACTCCGGCCTGGCGATGATGGACATGCTGACGATCCACATCGGATCGCGGCTCGGGCTGTACGACGCGCTGGGTGCCGGCGAAGCACTGACGGTCGAGGACGTTGCCGCGCGCTCCGGTGTCCGCGAGCGATACGCGCGCGAGTGGCTTGAGCAGCAGGCGACGACCGGCATCCTCGATGCCGACATATCCAGCATCCCCGTGCGCTTCCTGCTCTCCGAGGAGCACCGCGAAGTGCTGTTGGACGAGGTCAGCCTCAGCTACCTGGCACCCATGGCGCGGATGCTCGCTGCGATCGCGGGGCAGACACCGCGCCTCATCGACGTGTTTCGGGATGGCGGCGGCCTCTCGTGGGAGGCCTACGGCGCGGATGTGATCGAGGGGCAGGCGCAGTTCAATCGTCCGGCGTTCGTGCATCAGCTGGCGCAGGAGTGGCTGCCGGCGATCCCCTCGGTGCATGCGCGGCTTCAGCAGCCCGACGCGCGGATCGCGGACATCGGCTGTGGCGTGGGCTGGTCCACGATCGCAATGGCCGAGGGCTACGCGCACGCGACCGTCGACGGATTCGACCTGGATGATCACTCCGTGCGCCTCGCCCGCGAAGAGGCAGCCCGCCGTGACCTGTCAGGGCGGGTGGCGTTCAACCTGACCGACATCAGCGACGGCACCGTAGACGGGCAGTACGACCTCGTCACCGTGTTCGAGGCGCTGCACGACATGGCTCGACCGATCGAGGCGCTGCGATCGATGCGCGCGCTCTGTCGCGATGGCGGTCGGGTACTGGTCATGGATGAGCGCGTTGCTCCGGAGTTCGCGGGATCCGGGGATGACATCGAACGGCTTATGTACGGGTGGAGTGTCCTGCTTTGCCTGACGAACAGCATGGCCGAGACGCCGAGCGCAGCGACGGGTACGGCCATCCGCGAGTCGACGGTGCGCGCGTACGCTTCGGACGCGGGGTTCTCCTCAGTGGAAGCACTCGGCATCGAGAACGACTTCTTCCGGTTCTACCTCCTCATGCCGTAGCCGTTCGAGGCGAGGGTTCCCGCATGCCGACCGACCGGAGCACCCGCAATGTCGCGCTCGTCGAGGCGACGCCACGGGAGATATACCGTGCGTTCCTCGACCCGGACTTGATTGCGTCCTGGCTGGCGCCGGACGAGATGACGCTCCGCGTGCACGCGTTCGATGCGCGGGAGGGCGGCGAGTTCCGGATGGCGCTGGCGTATCCGGAGGGCGAGGGTGGCGCGGGGAAGACGACCGCGGACATGGATGCCTATCACGGCCGCTTCGTGGAGCTGGTGCCCGACCGCAGGATCGTCGAGGTCATCGAGTTCGAGTCGGACGATCCCGGCTTCGCCGGCGAGATGCGAATGACCGTCACCATGGCTCCAACTCGGCAGGGCACGTACGTCACGATCGACTTCGATGGTATCCCGCCGGGGATCGCGCTCGCCGACAACGAGGAGGGGGTGGCCTCGTCCCTGGAGAAGCTGTCGGAGCTTGTGGGGCGGACCGCCTGCTAGGCCCTCGCGACAGCCGCGCGCCTACTCCGACCCTCCCGTACACTCTGGAAGCGCCGCCCACCGGGCGGTGTTGTCATCCAAAGGGCCGTGGGGCCATGGGGCGTCGAGGGACCGCCCCGCCGCTGAGGAGCGTCTGACGTGGAGCCGACTGTCGCTGTCATTGGGGCCACCGGGGCAGTGGGGGACGTGTTCCTCCGGGTCGCCGCCGAGCGAAAGCTCCCCATGAAGCAGCTGAAGCTCCTCGCGTCCGCACGATCGGCGGGGACGACACTGACCTACGCGGGCCGCGAGATCGTCGTCGAGGAGACGACGGAAGCCTCGCTGGCTGACGCGGACATCGTCTTCTGCTCCGCCTCCAGCGACGTCTCACGACAGTGGGGTCCGTGGCTGCGCGAGCGCGGCAAGGTGATGATCGACGACGGGTCGGCGTTCCGCATGGATCCGACCGTGCCGCTGGTGATCCCCGAGGTCAACGGTGACGACATCGAGTGGCACCAGGGGATCATCTCGATCCCCAACTGCACCACCACACCGCTGGCGATGGCGCTTCATGCGATGCGTCAGGTGGCGCCGCTGAAGCGCGTGATCGCGTCGACGTACCAGGCTGTGTCCGGTACCGGCGCCGCCGCCGTGCGCGAGCTGAACGCGCAGGTTGCGGCCATGGGCCGCGGTGAGCCGATCCCGCCGCCCGAGGTCTACCCCGTGCAGATCGCGGGCAATGTGCTGCCGCAGGTGGACGTCTTTGGCGAGGATGACTACACCGCTGAAGAGCTGAAGATGCGCAACGAGACGCGCAAGATCCTCCACGAAGCGGACCTGCCGTTCGCCGCGACGTGCGTGCGCGTGCCGGTAGCGGTCAGCCACGCGGAGGTCGTGAACGTGGAGTTCACCTCGGACGCGCCGATGGCGCTGCTGCACGAGGCGCTGCGCTCGCAGGCCGGTGTGGAGCTGATCGCGGATCCGCACAAGTATGTGACACCTCTGGACGTGGCCGGCGACGACCGGGCCTTCGTGTGCCGGCTGCGGCCGGACCGCACGGTCGAGTTTGGCGTCACGTTCTGGTGTCTGACGGACAATCTCCGCAAGGGCGCGGCGACCAACGCGATCCAGATCGCGGAGGAAGTCATCAAGCGCGGCAAGCTGAAGTACTAACTGCTGGCGGGGAGCCGGCTTCGGCCGGGACACTCCTCGCTACACTGTCCGCCCGGACCGTATCGATCCTCCGCGCTGCGCAGGGAGCCTGCCATGCCCGCCGAGTTTGGCCGCGTCATCACAGCGATGGTCACGCCCATGACCCCCGACGGGGAGGTCAACCTGGAGGCGACGCGCTCTCTCGCCAAGGCGCTGGTGGCGTCCGGTACGGAGTCAATCGTCTCGACTGGGTCCACCGGCGAGGCGGCTGCGCTCTCCGACGAAGAGACGGTGGCAGTCTGGCAAGCGACCAAGGAAGCGGTCGGGCCGTCTGTTGCCGTGATCGCGGGCGCGACGAACAATGACACACGTCGCTCGATTCGCCTCGCACGCGAAGCGGACCGTGTCGGTCTCGATGGTGTGCTGCTCACGGTGCCGGCGTACAGCAAGCCGCCACAGGCCGGCCTCCTGGCGCACTTCACGACGATCGCGGCGGCGACCTCGCTGCCGTGTCTGCTCTACAACATCCCCGGTCGCTCCGCAGTGAACATGACGGCCGTGACGACGCTCCGGCTGGCGGAGGTCGACAACATCGTCGGCATCAAAGAGTCCAGCGAGGACTTCGGCCAGATCGGCACGATCATTGCCGGCGCGCCGGAGGGGTTCCGGGTGTGGTCCGGCAATGACACGGACACGCTCGCGGTGATGGCGATGGGGGGCTACGGCGTCGTGTCCGTAGCCGCGCACATCGTGGGACGCCAGATCGCCGCCCAGGTGTACGCGGCGGCCGAGGGCCGCATCGCCGATGCAGCGGCGATGCACCATCGCCTGATGCCGCTGATCAAGGTGCTCTTCGCGGAGAGCAACCCGATCCCCGTGAAGTACGCAGTTGCGCGCGCGGGCTTCGATGCCGGCCCCTGCCGCCTCCCACTCATCGAACCGTCCGAGGCCGCACGCGCCCTCATCGACGCGGAGATGGCACGCCACGAGATCGATCTGCGCGCCGTGGTCGCCGCGCGAGCCTGACCCGCTAGCCCTCTGCCGCTAGCTTCGCCCGGTGGTCCGGTTGGACGGTGTCCAGGTACTCCGGGTGGCGGCGGATGTAGGCCGCGACGAACGGGCACGTTGGCACGACCTCGATGCCGCGGGCGCGGGCGTCGTCCAGGGCGAGGCGCGCGAGAGCGCTACCTACCCCGCGACCTTCGAGTGCGGTCGGGACATTGGTGTGGATGAGCGTCACCCGGCTGCTGCTGCGCTGGTACTCGAGGATCGCCAGCGTGCCCTCCACCGTGGCTTCGTACCTCGATGCCGCGTTGTTGTCGGTGACCTCGACGGGCTCGCTCATGGGTTGGAGCGGTCGCGTTCCGCGGTCCATTGTGCCCACGTCGCGCGAGTCCGTGCGCGTGCTCGCTCGTAGCCCCAGCGGTCGCCGAAGTAGCCGCCGAGGACGCCGGCCAGCGTCCGTCCTCCGATCAGCAGAATGATCGCGTACACGATCGTGGCGTAGAGAAGGCGGTCTCGCAGCGCCGGGAGGGCGAGCACGAACGTGATCCCGCCGACGATTGCGATGAGCAGCCCGACGTAAGCGAGGCCGTTCACCCAGCGTGACTCCGTCTTGCGCTGGGCGCGGAGCGCCTCGGTGATCGGTTCCGGGACGATAGTGACCGGCTTGCGCCCCTGGACGAGGTCTTCGTGGCAGTGGGCGCATTCCGCCGTGGTGGGGCCGACGGGGGTGTAGCAGTTGCCGCAGAACCGGCCACGACTGGGGGCCTCTCCCCGGGACACCGCTACCAGGTGCTCCTCCAGCGCCTCGCTGAACAGCGGGCAGCCGTCGTCGGGACGGAAGCGGACTTCGGCACTGGGGCTCTGGGCCGTCACGCGGCACCTCGACGGGGCTGGGTGCGGCCGAGGCTCGCTGCGAGGTCGGCGAGGACCCGGTCGATGTGCTGGTGGGAGCCCGCTGCGCGCCCCGAGGGCGAGGGCATCACCCAGACCTCCGCACCCAGGAGCGGCGCCACGTCCTGGCGGCCCCACCCGTGCGAACGCCAGGCGCGCGGATAGTTGGCCTCGAAGGGACGCGTGGCTGTGAAGCAGACCGCACGTGGCGCGACAGGGGCGAGGCGCCGCAGGAACGCGGGCACAGCCTCGCGCATCTCCTCGTCGCTGATCTGAGTACTGTCCGTGATCACCCGCTTCACAACGTCGGTGAAGCCGATCCCGGCGGAGAGGAGCGTCGCGTCGTCCTCGCATGCCAGCGTGCGGCCCGCCAGTGGTGACGCGGAGAGACGGCGCCAGAACGCGTTGCCCGGGTGTCCGTAGTAGTGGCCGCGTCGGGCGGACCGCTCCCCGGGGTTGATCCCGACGAACACCAGGTCCAGGCCGGGCCGCAGCAGGTCGGGAAGCGTCGGCAGGTCGGCGATGTTGTCGGTCATGGGGGCGCGTGTCACTTCGCGATGTAGACGAACTCGTGATGTCCCAGGACGGCGCCGAGCATCAGGATTGCCAGCGAGACGATCACCATGATGCCGGAGAAGAGCAGCGTCTGCATACGCGCAGACTCCAACGCTCCGGTGTCACCACGGCCGGCGATGACCTCGTCGGACATGCGGCCAATGCGGCGCGCGAGGACGGCGCCATGGACCACGATCAGCGCCAGCAGCACCGTGACCAGGGTCATCTTCAGCACGAATATCTCGCCGAACCGGTACGCGAAGATGTCTTCCTGGATCGCTTCCGGGACGATCGAGTAGTACTGGTAGAGCCCGGTGACGAGCAGGATGACGAGCGATCCGATCGCCAGCTTCGCGAACCGTGACGCGACGACTTTCACGACGTCGCGCTTCAGTCGCTCCTCGCCGATGAGCCACGTGGCGGGCGTCACCGCGTAAAACATCAGCACCTGCGGCCCCACCAGGATGGCGGCTGCGACCACGTGGATCATCAGCGAGATGGCTTCCATGTAGTCCTTTCTGCGCGGTCGTCGTCGTGGGGAGGGCAGCCTAGGTCTGGATGGACGCTCCGAAGATGTCCCGTGTCACGATTGCCTGGTGGCGCTCCGGGCCGACCGAGATCATGTCGATGGGCACGCCCATGAGCTCCTGAATGCGCCGCACGTACTGTCGCGCGGCGATCGGCAGGTCACCCAGGTGCCGTACGTGGGTCACGTCCTCCTGCCACCCGGGGAGCTCCTCGAAGATTGGCTTGGCCTTCGAGGTGTCCACGAGCGACGGCGGCAGCGTGGTCACGCGCTGATCGCCGATCTCGTAGGCGACGCAGATCTTGATGCTCTCGAACGCGGAGAGCGAGTCGAGGCGGGTGAGGGCGACGGACGTGACGCCGTTGCTGCGCGCGGTGTACTTCGCCAGCACGCTGTCGAACCAGCCGACGCGCCGGGCGCGGCCCGTCGTGACGCCGTACTCGGCAGTGCCGGCGGCGCCGCCGAGGCCCTCGCGTAGCATCTCCATGTCGTCGCCGGAAGTGATCTCGGTCGGCATCGGGCCGTTGCCGACGCGGGTCTGGTAGGACTTGTAGACGCCCACCACTCGCGAGATCGCGGTTGGGCCAAGCCCGATACCGATCGCGCCGCCCGCCGCGACCGACGCAGGGACGGAGGACGTGACGTAGGGGTACGTCCCCGTGTCGAGGTCCAGGAGCACGCCCTGCGCGCCCTCCAGCAGGATCATCTCGCCGCGCGCGTCTGCTTCCTGCGCGTACGTAATGGTGTCCGCGACGAACGGGCGGAGCCGCTCGGCGTAGTCCCTGTACTGCTGGAAGATCGGCTCGTACTCCATCGGCTCCAGGCCGTAGAGGCTGGTGAGCACGTGGTTCTTGTACTCGAGCGTCTTCTGGAGCTGCCAGCCGAAGTTGTCACCGACGAGGTCCGCGATGCGGATGCCGATGCGTGCGACCTTGTCGTGGAAGGCAGGCCCGGTGCCCGTCCCCGTGGTGCCGATGGCGAGGTCACCCTTCAGGGCCTCCTCCGCCCGATCGATGATCGGGTGCCACGGCATGATCACGTGAGCGTGCAGGCTGATCATCAGTCGCGCGGTGCTGACACCGCGCGACGTCAGCATGTCGATCTCTTCGAGGAGCTTGGCGGGGTCGATGACGACGCCGTTGCCGATGATGCAGGCCTTGTCCGGGCGGAAGATGCCGGCGGGGACCAGGTGCAGGGCGAACTTCCCGTGCTCGTTGATGATCGTGTGGCCGGCGTTGTTGCCGGCGGAGTAGCGAGCGATCACCGAGCAGTACTGAGAGTGGAAGTCGACGACACGGCCCTTGCCCTCGTCACCCCATTGTCCGCCAATCACAACAACAGCAGGCATGCGGAACTCCGGCAGCGGTCTAGTCGTCAGGGTACGGTGGGAATGTCGGTACAACGCCGATCCCGATGGATGATACTCGTCCGCCCGCCAACAAGGGAGTCCGTATGGCCGTCCGCGTGATAAGGGCACCGCTGCTGAAGGCGGTGGTGGTGATTGTGGCCGCGATCCTCGGTGCCTCGTGTGCTGCCTCCGAGCCACCTCCGAGCAGTCCGCTTGACGACACAGCGACCGGGACTGCACCCGCCGGAACCGCCGCTCCTCTCCCCACGTTCACGCCTGCACCGGCAGAGACGAGCACCGCCGGTACCGCTATCCCCGCTGACCAGGAGCAGATCACGGGTGCGGCCATCGATGCCCTCGCCGAGTGGATCGGCGTCCCCGCTACACAGGTCACCCTCGTGTCGATCGAGCCGACTGACTGGCCTTCGGCGTGCCTGGGGGTGCAGATGCCCGGATTCGGCTGCGCGCAGGTGATCACGCCCGGCTATCGCATCTACCTCGGCCTGGCGTCACAGCCGACGCCACCCTATGAGCTGCATTCCGACGCCTCGGGCAACGTCGTGTGGGCGCCGCACTTCGATTCACGCCGGACGATCGAGAATGTCGACGCCTCGACCGGCATCGTGACGCTGGAAGGGCTAGCAGGCAGCGACGAGATGGGTACGCGGCATCGAGTCGTGCCAGGCACGTTCCTCGACGCACCGCTGTCCGCCCTCACGCCGGGTGACGAGGTCGACATCGCTGTGACGTACGCACTGCCCGACGACGACGCGGCGCTGGCGGTCTGGATCGTGCCGGCGGGCTAGCTGCCAGCCGTCTCGCGGCGAGTGATCGCGCTAGCGAGCTCGACGAGCATGGTCGCGCGTCGTAGCGCACGACGGTCGACGACCTCGCCATCGACGACGAACGCGCTCGCTCCGCCGCGGCGCGCCCATCCCGAGACGATGCGTCTGGCTCGTTCGACCAGTGCGTCTTCTGGGGCAAACAGCGAGTTCAGCCCGCGCGCCTCAGCTTCGCTGCGGATCACCAGGCCCGCGGCTCCGTGTGCGTGAGGCACGCCTGCCGCTCCATCCGCAACGCTCGCGATCCACTGCAGGCTGTTGGCGGCGGCGATGGTTGCGATCTGCGCGAGTGCCGACTCTGTTGCCTGTGTGCGACTTCCCATGTCGGCGCCGAACGCGTCCACGTCCAGCAGGATCGTGCTGTAGCGGTCGATTGCCGGCAGGACACGCGGGAGCGCGAGCAGTCCCGCCGCCGAGTCCACCTCAGCGATCAGCGTGACCGCGCCCGGTGCGCCCGTGCGTCGCATCTCGTGCTTGCGGATCTGTACGTCGGCGTCGCGGCCGTCCTGCGGCTCTTCGACGCCTGCCAGCACCACGCCCGGCAGCGATCCGTCCACCATCGCATCCAGGTCCGCGTCCATCTCGCCCGTGCGGGGGGACGAGACGCGCGCGAGCACCGGGCGGCCGGTCTCAGCGATCAGGCGCGCATACCGTCGCGCCGTGGATCTCGCCTCCGCGCGTGCGGCGACGACCGTTGCGCCCGCGAGGTCGATGAGGATCGCGTCGGCGGCACTGGTCGTCGCCGCACGAAGGGCTTCGACGTCGAGCGCATCGATCCGGAGGACGCTACGGAGAGCGAGCATGGGGCAGAATCCCGTCCACGGTTGATGGCTGAGTTCGAGAGCCTAGCGCAGTTCGTCTTCACCAAGCGCGTGGCCCGCCTCGACGTCCCTCAGGAACCGGAGGACCTCATCCGTCCAGTCACGCGGGCGCTGGCTGCTGCTGCCGTGCCAGCAGCCGTCCAGCTGTACCACACGCCGGCGCGGCAGCCCGTCCAGCCTGTGGAGCCGCGACACGATGGGCTGGTCGAGCGCGCCGGCCAGCACCAGCGTCGGGACGTTGACGTCCTGGAGCGCACGGGTGAGGTCTGGACGGTTCACCATCGCGTGGTGCGCGCCATCCAGTCCCGGGTCGCCGGCCCACTCCTCGAAGCCACTGCGAGGCACTGCCACCTGGTCGCCCCGGGTGACGGTGTCGCTGAGGATCAGCGCGTAGACGTCCGCCGTGTAGTCCACCGCGTACTGCGTGGCGATCTGACCGCCGAACGACATGCCCCCGATGATCGCGCCATCGACAGCGTCTAATTCCTCCAGGAGGCCTCGGAGGTCCCCCGCGAGCGCAGGCATCGTGTACTCATCGCGCCAGGGAGGGGCAGACGAGCCGCCGTGGCCGCGTGCGTCCCAGGTGATGAGGCGGTAGTCCTGCGATAGCGCCTCCATCTGCGGATACCACATCTCCAGGCTCACCGTGAACCCGTGGGCGAGCACCAGCGGTCGTGCGTCTGCGGGTCCGCGCTGGTCGTAGCGGATGCGGATGTCGTCGGGAAGGTCGACGTGCGGCATCAGCCGATCACCTCCCGTGCGCGGGTGGTGGCGGCAGTCAGGCGCTCAAGCGCCCACTTCAATCGTGCGCCGTCCTTCTCCGCCGCGGCGCGGCTTAGTCGATGCAGCGCAATGACGACGGCGAGGAGCGTGGCCTCCCTCGCACGGTGCGTGCGCACCTCCGGGTCGGCGCAGTAGCCCTCCACCAGGGAGGGCAGCAGCTCGAACCCGTGGTGGTGAACAAACGACGCCAGGTCCCAGCCCGGCGAGGAGATCCATGCGTCACCGAAGTCGACCACGCCGCTCAGGCGCCCGTCGCGTACCAGCAGGTTGTTTGTCGTGAGGTCGCCGTGCAGTACCGCGCGCTCATCGACCGCCGCGATCGCCAGGAGTGGGTCGCGCAGCGCGGCCAGCGCGCCCATCACCGACTGGGCGTGTTTTGCAGCGGCGTGCTCCATGAGCGGCCGACCGTCGAAGGGCCAAGGATCCTTCCATCGACCAAGCGCCGCGTCCTCGAATGACACCTCGCTCCCGACGATGCCGGGATGCTCGTCCATCACCGGCCCGGCGTCTGTGCTGGGGAGAGTGTGCAGCGCACCGAGGAACACCCCGAGGTCGCGGGCGATGGTCGCGTCCACATCGCCGACGCCGGGCGCCGCGCCCGGGAGCATGCGGTCTACTGCCCACGGCAGCCGGCCCTCGAAGGGGTCCAACTCAGCGTCGATGTTGGTCGCGATGCGCTCGGGTGCTCGGGCGTCCAGCGGATACAGGGCGTAGAAGATCGCGGACTCCGCCTGGTAGCGCGGCGGGACCGCAGCGGCGGGCAGTGCGTGCCGGACGACGTAGAAGCGGCGCCCGGATTCCACGCGCCACGCGGCGCTGCTCGTCCCATGCGTCAGCGGCCGCACATCGTCGGGCGATGCGAGGCCGGCGGCCATCGCAATCAGCGCGATGCGCGGTGCGTCGGGCAGCGTTGCGATGCCGCTCATGGTGCCGAACTCTACGCCTTCATGCGGTTCTCGACCGCTAGGAACCGTGGAGGATGGCGTCGAGCCGGTCTTCCGAGGCCGACGGCCCCACCACCGCGAGGGAGAACTTCGGAGACTCGAACAGCCGGGCCGCGACGCGCTGCAGGTCCTCCGCAGTAACCGCGCGGAGTCGGGCCACGGTGACATCGGCGGGTTCCAGCTCGCCGTCGTGTAGCAGCTGGGAGCCCCACCGCTGGGCGAATGACATCGGCGTTTCGAGCGAGAGACGGAATGCGCCCGCTGCATAGTCCTTGGTCCGTGCAAGCTCCTCCGGGGACATCGGTTCGGTCACGAGACGCTGGAGCTCGGCGACGATTACCTGCAGCGCCTCCTCCTGGTGCTCCCGCGTGACCCCCGCGCTGATCGAGACTGCACCGACATCGCGGTAGCGCGTGGAGCCGGAGCCAACCGAGTAGGCGAGCCCTCGCCGCTCACGAACCTCCTTGAAGAGGCGCGAGGACATCCCACGGCCGAGCGCCGTGTTCATGATGTCCGCGGCGTAGCGGTCCGGGTCTCGACGTCCCATGCCCTGCACCGAGAGGGCGACGTTGCACTGTTCGATCGGGCGTTCGTCGATCTGGATGTATTGCTCCGGGCGCGCACTCAGCGCGCCGCTGCGTGCGCCCGGCTCGGACGCGGGTAATCCGTGGAACTCGCGCTCTGCGACTTCCAGGACGTGGGCCACCTCCACATTGCCGGCGATGGAGAGGACGGCGTTGTGGGTGGTGTAGTAGCTCGCCATGTGGGCGAGGAAGTCGTCTCGCTGGAGCTCCTGGACGGTGTCGATGGTGCCCGCGATCGCCCAGCCGATGGGCTGGTCGCCGTAGGTCGCCTCGGATAGCAACTCAGACACGTGAGATGCGGGCGAGTCGTGGCCGCGTCGGATCTCCTGCTGCACCACCGTGCGCTCGCGATCCAGCTCCTCCGGATCGATCAACGACCGCTGGACCATGTCGCCCAGCACCTCGATGCCGGTGTCGACGCCCTCGAACGGGAGGTTGTTCCAGTAGCAGGTGACCTCCTTGGTGGTGAAGGCGTTAAGGCTGCCTCCGGCACCCTCGATCGCTTCCGATATCTCTGGGGCGGTGGTGCGGCGCTCCGTGCCCTTGAAGAGCATGTGCTCGATGAAGTGCGAGAGTCCGTTGGTGCGGCGGTCCTCGTCGCGGGAACCGACGCCCACGAAGAAGGAGACGGCGGCGGCCTGGGCGGATGGGAGCGGGGTCACAATGACCCTCAACCCGTTCGAGAGCGTGAACAACTGCGGATCGCCGGCCACGAGCACCTCCATCAGGGGAACGTTCCGAGCCTACAAGGCTGAGCGTCCGCGGGCCACGGCGGGCGGCATGCTTGTGGCACAGGTGACCCCACCGGGGTATCTGCTACAATGTCGACTGATTTAGTCGTGAATTATGCGAGGGCCCTCGGAGCCCCGCGACGGGGTAGCGATGCTCCTCTCGACCAAGGGTGACTACGGCGTGCGCGCCATGATCGACCTCGCGAAGCACGAGGGCGGTGGCCCCGTGCAGCGGACAGAGATTGCGCGCCGTCGCGGGATCCCGGAGTCGTACCTGGACCACCTGCTGGCGCAGTTGAGGCGCGCCGGGTTCGTCCGTAGTGTGCGTGGGCCTGGGGGAGGACATCTGCTGGCAAAGCCTGCGGAGGAGATCTGCCTGCTCCACGTCCTGGAGGCGCTGGAAGGGTCGCTGGCGCCGCTGTCCTACCTGGACAATCCAGAGCCTGGCCAGGAGGCGATCTGCGGCCAGGAGTGGGTCTGGCAGGAGATCTACGACAACATGCGTCGGCGGCTCTCCGGGGTCTCGATCGCGGCCCTGGTGGAGCACGAACGCGAACACGAACGCGCCAGCGCGGCGAACTACACGATCTAACGGAGCACGGGGATCACACAGTGGTAGCTCCTGAACGCCCAACGACGCAGCAGCCAGCGATCGCCGACTCCGTGCTCGACCTGATCGGGCACACCCCGCTGGTGCGGCTGAATCGCGTCATCGGATCCGGCGCCGCCGAGGTGCTGGGCAAGTTCGAGGTCTTCAACCCCGGCGGGTCGGTGAAGGATCGCATTGCCCGCGCCATGGTGGAGGACGCCGAGCAGTCCGGCCGGATCAAGCCCGGCGACACGCTGGTGGAGCCTACTTCCGGTAACACGGGGATCGGCCTGGCCATGGTCTGCGCGACCAAGGGCTACCGGCTGGTACTGACCATGCCGGAGGACATGAGCGTGGAGCGTCGCCGGCTGCTGGAGCGCTTTGGCGCAGAGCTCGTGCTCACTCCGGCGATCGAGGGGATGACCGGCGCTGTCTACGCGGCGCAGGAGATGGTGGACGAGAAGAAGTACGTGATGCTGGGCCAGTTCGACAACCCGGCGAACCCGGAGGCCCACCGCAGGACCACGGCGCGCGAGATCATCGACGCGACGGGCGGGCAGATCGACGCCTTTGTGGCCGGTGTCGGCACCGGCGGCACCATCACCGGCGTCGGCGAGGTGCTGGCGGCGGAAGGGCTGACGGTGCGTGTCGTCGCGGTGGAGCCGCAGCGCGCTGCTGTCCTACAGGGAGGCCGCGCGGGCATCCATGCGATCCAGGGCATCGGCGCCTCGTTCGTGCCGACAGTCCTGAACCGTGGGATCTACAGCGAGGTGATGAGCGTCCGTGACGAGGATGCTCTGGAGATGACCAAGCGCCTGACCCGTGAGGAAGGGCTGCTGGTGGGGATATCCTCCGGTGCCAACGTATGGGCGGCAGCCAAGGTGGCGCAGGAGCTGGGACCGGGCAAACGCGTGGTCACGATGCTCTGCGACACGGGTGAGCGGTATCTAACGGTGGCCCTCTAGGTTCGATGGCATGGTTCGGCGGTACAGAAGGAAGCGAGTGATGATCGGCATGCCGGTCAGTGTTTACATCCCATCCCCGTTTCGGCGGATCACCGCCAACCGTGAGAACGTCACGGTGGACGGTGCAACCGTGGGCGAGGTGCTGGATGCTGTCGAACAGGCGTATCCCGGGTTCGCGAACCTGGTCTACAGCACTGACCGGACGGTGCCGACGCACATCAACGTCTACCTGAACAACACGGAGATCCACGAACTCGACGGGATCGAGACGAAGGTGTCAGACGGCGACCAGATCGCTGTGATCCCCGCCATGGCGGGTGGCTCGGAGGAGACTGATGGCTGAACAACCTCAACCCGCGGCAGGCGCGCTCACCCCGGACGAGGTGATGCGCTACTCCCGGCACATCATCATGCCGCAGGTGGGCCCCCAGGGTCAGCGCAAGCTCCGCGCGGCCAGCGTGCTGGTGGTTGGCGCCGGTGGCCTGGGCGGGCCGGTCTCGCTCTACCTCGCGCTGGCCGGTGTCGGCACGATCGGCCTGGTCGAGTTCGACACGGTTGACCTGTCGAACCTCCAGCGCCAGGTGCTGCACCAGACGGCCGACATTGGCCGCCCAAAGATCGTCTCCGCGAAGGAGACGTTGCTGGCCTACAACCCGCATGTCCAGGTGAACATGCACCACATGCCGATCACCAGCGACAACGCGATGGAGATCATCAAGGACTACGACATCGTCGTGAACGGCGCGGACAACTTCGCCACGCGCTACCTCGTCAACGATGCCTGCTACCTCGCCGGCAAGACGCTGGTGGACGGCGCGATCCTGCTCTTCGACGGCCAGGCGACGGTCTACAAGCCCGGCCAGGGCTGCTACCGCTGCCTCTACCCGGATCCCCCGCCCCCGGGCCTGGTGCCCTCCTGCGCGGAGGCCGGCGTCCTGGGCGCGATCACGGGTATCGTCGGTTCCATCCAGGCGACCGAGGTCTTCAAGCAGATCCTCGACGTCGG
>Ga0172380_10005506_pt1 | contig 15310 bp, 23 predicted proteins | sample Leawe162metaG_FD_119747 | JGI IMG/M metagenome (GOLD analysis project Ga0172380, IMG submission 119747) | Leachate microbial communities from a municipal landfill in Southern Ontario, Canada - Leachate well 162 metaG | ecosystem: Engineered > Solid waste > Landfill > Unclassified | place...
CTCGACCTCGCCGCCTCGCTCAAGGACACCTCCCAGCAGGTCGGCATCAACGTCGAAAGCCTGCAGGCCCTCCATTACGCCGCCACGCAGAACGGTTCCTCCGTCGAGTCGATGAACAAGGCCCTCGAAAAGTTGCGCCTCAACACGCAGGCCGCCGTCGAGGGCAACAAGCAATATTCCGACGCCCTCGCCACCCTCGGCCTCAACGCCCAGCAGGTCGCCGCCGTCCCCCTCGAGAAGAAATACGCCCTTATCGCCACCGCCGTCAAGAACTCCACCGACAAGGCCGCCGCCTACAACGCCGTCTCCGAGCTCTTCGGCTCCAAGATCGGCCCCGATCAGATTGCCGTCCTCCACGCCCTCGCCACCGACGGCTTCCCCAAGACCGCCCAGGCCGCCGCCGCCGCCGGCCAGGTTATGAGCGCCGAGACCATCGTCGCCCTCGAGAAAGCCTCCCAGGCCATCGACGACTTCAAGAAGCGCGCCACCATCGCCGTCGGCGATATCCTCGTCAATTTCCGCTCCGAGGAAGGCCTCAAGCTCCTCGGCCTGCAGCTCCTCCGCGCCGCCGCCAGCTTCGGCGGCAAGATTGTCGACGCCATCTCCGAGGCCAACGACATCATGGGCGCCCTCTTCAAGGGCACCTTCACCGGCGCCGCCAACTGGCTCCGCGATAAGCTCATCGACGGCCTCCAGGCCTACGCCCGCGTCCTCAACAAGATCCTGCCCGACAAGTTCGAGATCAACATCGCCGGCCTCGATCAGTTCCGCTCCTCCGGTGAATACGTCTCCGCCTCCATCTCCCGCGCCATCGCCGAGACCAAGCCCAGCACCTTCCAGAAGGACTTCACGGCGTATTGGGATAAAGCCATCGCCAGCCAGAAGACCATCGTCGATCAGCTCAACAAGGTCGATTTCGGCCCCGAGGCCAAGAAGCTCACCGACGCCGGGAAAAACCTCGCCAAGTCGATGGATCAGCCCGCCGCCACGCTGGCCTCGGCCTCGGAGCATCTGAAGAAATCCGGCCTCACCCTCGGCGAGGCTATGACCAACGGCGCCTTCGCTTGGGAGGAGACCATGATTCTGTGGAAGGACAACATCAAGAACTCCATCGAAGTCGCCAAGCAGATGGGCGGCCTCCTCGCCGGCATTCGCGGCGGTTCCACCTTCAACGATCTATCCGACGATGCCCTCAAGGAAGTCGTCCGCCAGAACCGCGCGCAGGCCGGCGCCCTCCGCAACCCCGCCCTCAATCCCTACGCCGGCGGCATCGGCGCCAGCCTCGACGCCGGCCGCCTCGAGGCCGAGGCCCTCAACGCCCAGAGCCAGCTCGACGTCCGCAACCGCTTCCGCGGCGCCATCGACAACCGCGGCATCGATGCCGCCCGCCGCGAGTTCGATCCCGTCGTCTTCGAGCAGCTCCTGCGCGACTTTGGGCCTGGCTCGCAAGATGTGCAGAATAAGCAGCTCACCGCCCTGGAGAAACTTAACGACCGTCTGAAACAAGGTGTGCCCCTTGTTCTCTTTAATGGCGGGAACTGAGCACCAATCAATTTCATTCCATGCCCTCTCTTGCCACCGATCTCCCCGCTCTTGGGGTCCAGCCCTATCAGGTTGGCCCTGCTCGCACTTCTTATCCGTTTTCTGCCAATGGGGATTATGCCACCCAGCTCATCGTCCGCAGCTTTAAGCAAAGCGCTGCCAGTTTTAATCCGGGCCGCATTGGTGTTGATACCGATGCGCTGAACTCCGGCGACCCCTCCGCCTACCTCATCGGGGAGACCTCCCCCGAGCCCACCGGCATCGGCGATCTCCTCCGCTTCACCCGCACCTACGCCCGCATCCCCGGCCCCCAGGTCACCTACCCCGGCTCCCGCTACATCACCAAGCCCGACTACACAGCCGCCGCGCCCTACAACCCTTTTGATCTCACCTCCGGCGCCGTCTCCAAGGGTCCTGCCGTATATCTCCCCACGGTCACCTCCAAGGGCAACGCCAGCTACTCCTCCACCAACGGCCTCTACACCACCGGCGACGGCGCGATCTACACCAGCATCAAGACCCCGACCGTCACCACGCGGGTCTACGCCACCGCCGGCACTTTCACCCTCACGCGCGGCGCCGACACCACCGCCGCCCTCGCGTGGAACGCCGATTCTACCACGATTCTCGCCGCCCTCAACGGCCTCGCCAGCACCATCGCCGACAGCGTCACCTTCACGCCGAACAGCGTCGTCAATTTCCTCGCCGCCACCACTGGCGGCATCATCTCGTTTTACGTCACCGGCGGCACCGAGGCCGCCCGGCAGGTGCCCGTCACCATGAATGCCGGCGGCCTCACGCTCAGCTCAGCCAGCGGCGCAAATTCAGGCTCTGCGGTCTTGGGATCCATTGCCCACAGCATTTATCTGCCCTCGATCCTTACGATTAATTCGCACGGCCTCGATACCTCCAAAGCCCTCGCCGTCTGCTGGGGGACAACCATCACCTCGATCCTTCCGACCACCCATTGGGGCTCGCTCAGCGCAAACACCATTTGGGTGACACCCCATTCGAACTCCGTCGATGCCGCCCTCGTCGGCACCTACTCGACGACCTATATCATATCCAGCTCCGGCACCTATGCCGGCGGCTCCCGCCTCGTCCGCACCCGCCTCGTCGAGACATTCTATCTCCCCGGTGTCAGCCCCGGCATCGCCACCCCCGCCGATATCCCCACCTCCGCCGGCCAGCAGAACCCGCAGACCTTCCTCACCAACCTCCTCACCCCACTCACCGGTTGGCAGACCTACGACTCCGAAGGCCCCGCCCCCTGGCTCGGCAGCCCCATCCACCGCCTCGCCGTGACGGAAGTGAAGTTCGAGGATCTGGTCTGAGACCGTCCACCGTCGACTGTTCACCGTCTACCGATGTCTCTCCGTCCTGATTTTCGCGCCCCGAAAATCACCCTGAGCACGGCCCGCTCTGCGGGCCACGTCGAACGGGCACCTTTATGAGCCTCCGTCCCACCTCCGGCCGCGGCCTCCTCCAGCTCCGCGGCCGCGATCTCCTCCTCTCGCTCCCCGGCCGCGAGACCTCCACGCCCTACGCCGCCGCTGATCCCACCGCCAGCTTCTCCGGCGACAGCAACCCCAACGGCGAATGGTCCTATGGCTACATGGACACCGCCTTCGCCAACTTCACGCTCTTCGATCACTATATCGCCAGCCCTTTCCCCACCTGGCGCCGCACCGCCTACAACGAGCCCAACATCTACGTCAACAACACCACCTCGACCGCCTACGGTGTTCCCCCCGGCATGATGGCCCTCCACCCCGGCCCCTCCACCGAGCCCTCCTGTCTCCGCTGGACCTCCCTCCGCCGCTTCACCGAGATCCACCTCTCCGGCGCCTTCCTCACCGGCGATACCGCCACGGTCACCGGCGGCGTCCGCCGCGGCAGCACTGCCCTCTTCACGGTATCCGGCCCCGGCAGTTTCGATCTCCGCATCCCCAACATAGAGATTGGCGACACCATCGATATCGTCGCCTACGGCGCCTACAACTACGGCTCTACCCCCATCTCGGTAAACCTCTCCGGCCAAGCCGCCGCATGATCGACGATCGCCGCGTCGCCCTGGTTTCCGATGCGTGTGCACTGATTGACACTCCCCCTCTCCACGAGGGCCGGTGACGGCCTTCCAGCCGCCGGCCGGGTCACCCCGGGCCGGTGGCGCCACTGGGCATCCCCGCCGCGGGCCCTGCCCTTTCCCTTTCAACTATATCACCCGCTTCCTACCCACCAAAGTCCTGATTTCGCCCAGGCGAAATCACCCTGAGCAAGGCGCTCCGCGCCGCGTCGAACGGGCACCCTAATTTCATGAATCTTTACCTGTATTCCGGTCGGTTGGATCTCGCCTGCACCACCCTCGCCGACTTGCGCCTCCTCATCGCCGCCCTCGCCGATGAGGCGGATCCCGTCAACGCCGCCACCATCGCCCTCGTCACGGGCAAGATCCCGCCCCTCGTCCAATCCGATACCGCCGAGCCCCTCACCCTCTACTCCTACGACGACGCCACCACGCTCTCCAGCTGGATCACCGATGCCGCCGTCACCGTCACCCTCGCCCTCGGCCTCCCTTATGCCGCGAACGGAGGCGCCTACACCACGGCCGATGCCGCCATCTCCGGCTCCAGCCGCACCGCCAGCCTCGTCCTCAACACCGCGGCCCTCGCCTCGGCCCTCTCCGGCCTGCGCCCCGGCCGCGGCACCACCCTCTGGCTCCACATCCGCCAGTCCCCCGCCGCCGGTGGCGAGACCGTCGCCCTCCTCCCCCTCACCGTCCTCCCCGGCGTCATCTCCAGCCCCACCAACGAGGACAACGCCGCCGACATCTCCGCCGCCGCCACCAGCGCCGCCGCCGCCCTCGCCTCGCAGCAGGCTGCCGCCTCGAGCGCGGCCAATGCACTCATCTCCGAGCAAGCCGCTGCCGCCTCCGAGACTGCCACCGGCCTAGATGCCATCCAGACCGCCGCCGATCGCGTGCAGACCACCGCCGATGCCGCCGCCACTGCCGCCGATAAGATCGCCTGCGATTCCGATGCCGCGGCCACCGCCTCGGATCGTTCTGCCTCCGCCACCTCTGCCGCCGCTGCCCTCGCCTCCGCGACCGCGGCCGCCCTCACCGCATCCGGCGCCTACAAAGGCGGCGTGGCCGGCGCATCCGTTCCCGCGACCTCGACCCTCGCCGGCGACTACTACCGCATCACCGCCGTCGGCACGAGCCAGTCCAAGACCTGGGCCGTCGGCGACATGGCCATCTACAACGGCACCTCCGGCAGCTGGACCCAGCTCGCCGGCATCCTGCCCTACGCCACCACCGCCGAAGCCCTCGCCGGCACCGACACCACCAAGGCCCTCACCCCATCCACCGGCAACGAGCGCGCCCTCCTCGGCGACATGACCCGCCGCATCGCGGATTCACTCTACAGCGACGGCGCCAACAGCAACCGCCGCGTTGAGTGGACGCCGGGCGCTCCCGGTAACGTCGCCGGCATGGGCGTTCACTTCGGCGGACGATACTTCGTGCCGACGAGTAACGCCAGCGTTCACGGTATGCCCGTCGTCCTGACCTCAAGTGCGACTACTCCTAATATCGTGGCAAATAATTTTGCCGTATACCTTCTGGCAACTGGTGGTTTCCGGGTCCAACAGGCGGGGGCCAATTATACAACTGATTTCCGGTATCTCGATTACCCTGCTTTTCGCTCCACTTACTCCGGGCGGTGGGTCACATGGGCCGTAGATTTCGACGCCGGCGATACCACGACAAATCCCCGTATCACGATCAACGGCGTGGACATCACGGCTAGCTTCGCGCTCACGACTGGCGGCACCGCGCCCAACTGGATGCCGCTCACGCTCGACTGCACCAAATTCTTGGGTGGCTACAATTGGCCCGCCGGCGAGTTCGAGCCCGCGCAATACGGCCCCGGCGCATGGACACAGGCCGAAAACCTCACCTACGCTCAGACCGGTATTAAGCCACCATGGTGGGAGGTTGGCACGGGGAGCGCGGTGGCGCAGACATCCGGCGCGCTCACCATCGGTTGGAAATACCGCATTTCGGCTTACGTCGCTTCCGATGTTTTCACCAACGTCGGCGCGGCATCAAACGCCACTGGCGTCGAGTTCGTTGCCACCGGCACCACTCCGACCACTTGGACGAACAGCTCCTCCCTCCTGAAACTCGGCCCCATCATTAAGCCCGTCATCGATCCAAACTTCGGCCTGCGCGACCTCGGCGCCAACGGCATCCACGGCATCCGCACCGCCGGCATTTCCTACCTCGGCGACAAGACCGACAGCCTCGCCGTCTTCAAGGTCGCTCACTCTGGCTCCGGCAACCTCCAGTTCGCTGGCGGCACGGCTATCGATACCACCAAGGGCTGGGTGATCGACAGCCTCATCGTCCGCTCTACCGCCGCCGTTACCTGGTCGCTAGGCAATGTCAGCGCCGGCGCACAATACGTCTCCGCCTACTCCCTCGCCATCGGCGACAACTACATCCCAGTCGCCTCCATCGTCACCCGCCTCATCTCCGGCGCCAACCTCTGGTCCAACAGCAACGGCGCAGCCGACATCACCATATTCGCCCACCTCAAGCGGACACTCTGACCATGAGCGACGAACAAACCCCCTTCGCCGAATACGAACTCCCCGGCATCGGCACCGTCATCGATCCGGCCGGCGAGCCCGGCTACCGCGTGCGCCTCCCCGACGGCCAGGTCACCGCCTATCCCGCCCACAGCGGCGCCCCCAGCGAAGCCAACGCCCCCGCCGACATCGCCCACGCCCTCGCCAACCCGCCGCCGCCCCCCGTGCCCGCCGTCGTCGCCCGCTCGCAATTCGTCATCGCCGCCCGCCGCGTCCTCGGAATCACCGAAGGCACGATCTACGCGCTTATCTCGATGCTCCCCGCCGGCGAGCAGCAAGAGACCGCCCGAGACCTCTGGGAAAACGCCCGCGAGTTCCGCCGCGACAACACCTTCCTCGCCGCGCTCGCCCAGCTCAACGGCACGACCCCCGAGCAAGTCGACGACGTCTTCCGCGCCGCCGGCGCCATCAACCTCGACTGATTTGCGCATGCCCTGGAATTGCCATTGCGAATCCTGCACCCGCGAACGCCGCGACTTCCGTCGCAAGGCCCTCCGTGGCTTCCTCTGGTCTCTGGCTGTCCTCTGTCTTCTGTCCTCCGTCCTCTGGTTCTGCGGATGCGCTCCCCAGCGCCCCAAGGAAGACCGCACCCCCGCCGGCTCCTCCGCCCTCACCAAGGCCCAAGCCGGAGCCCTGGCGGCCCACTACGCCACCCTCCACCGCGGCAGCTGGTGCCACGTCGCCCCCACCGGCAGCATGGCCCCCGTCATCGACAGCCGCTCCGTCCTCCTCCTCGAGCCCTACACCGGCCAGCCCATCCACGCCGGCGACATCGTGTGCTTCGACCGGGGCGACAACCCCAACGTCTGCCACCGCGTCGTGGAAGTGAGGGGGGATTCCTTCTACATCAGCGGAGACAACAACCAATGGCCCGACGGCTGGCACAAGCTCACCGCCATCAAGCACCGCGTCGCCGGCATCATCTTTACCCAACGATGAAACCTGTCCTCTGTCCTCCGTCCTCTGTCCTCCGGTCCGTCCACGGAGAAGCCGCCACCATCGTCCTCCTCGTCCTCGTCCTGATCGGCGGCGGCGCCTGGGGCCTCAGCAAGACCAAGTGGTTCCACCGCGAGTCCCAGCGCGCCGCCACCAGCACGCAGACCACCCAGCAACTCGTCACCACCAGCGACGACCGCTCCGCCAAGGCCGCCGCCGTGCTCCAGAAAATCGGGGAAACAAACGCCGAGGCCCCCGCCTCGCCCCAGCAGCGCGTCATTGCCCGCTTCGTGCCCATCGGACTCTCCTTCACCGCCGCCCCCGATCCCGCCTTCCTGCTCGAGCTCGAAAAACTCAAGGTAGCCGAACTCACCGGCAAGCTCGCCCAGGCCGACAAGCTCACCAGCGCCATCATGACCGACTCCGCCAAGCTCCGGCGCGATTACGCCGCCGCCCTCGCCGCCAAGCGCGCCTCCGACCTCGCCCTCGAGCAAGCCGCCGCCGAAACCCGCGGCGCCGAGCAACAAGCCTTCTGGCTCACGCTCGTCGCCCTCGCCGCCGGCGCCCTCTACCTCTGGACGAAGCTCAGCCACATTTCCCCGATGAGCCTCAGCGCTGCCGTGCACGACCTCCGCACCGGCACCACCGAGCCCAACGCCGCCATCGCCGCGATCGACGCCAACGTCACCCCCTTCCAGCAGATGAACGTCGCCCTCATGGCCTGGCTCCGGCGCAAGCTCAACGCATGAAACACCTCGTCGACCTCCTCAACGCCCGCCCCGTCTTCGTCTCCTGGCTCGGCACGATCACCGGCTGGCTCTCCGTGGAGAACATCGCCGCCGCCAAGGACTGGGCCCAGTTCGCCGCCGCCACGCTCGCCGGCCTCGTCTCCCTCTGCGCCCTCATCCTCACCGCCCCCAAGGCCTGGGCCATGGTCCGCTCCTGGTTCCGCCAGAATCCCCAGCGCGACCTCTTCGAAGACTGATTCGTTTATGAAAACCGCCCGCGCCAAGCTCCTCCCGCCTTTGCCCGTGTTGGCGCCGTCTCGGTCGGCAAAGCGCCAGCGGCGCCGGCCGGCGAAGAACTCGGGACAAACACCGGGCGGCGAGCACGCCGCAACGGTGCACTGCCGCGGCGCCGGCCCCATGCCCTGGCGTGTCGTCGAGCACGCCCGCAACGTCCACTCCATCCGCTTCGATCACGTGCACGCCGGCTGGGAGCAATACGTCCTCCTCCAATCCGACGAGCACTTCGACAACCCACACTGCAATCGCCCGCTCTACAAGAAGCACCTCGACCAAGCGCTCGAGCGCCGCGCCCCCGTCGTCAAATACGGCGATCTCTTCTGCGCCATGCAGGGCAAGTTCGACAAGCGCGCGTCGAAATCCTCCGTCCGCCCCGAGGACAACAACGACAACTACCTCGACAAGCTCGTCGAAAATTGCGCCCGCTGGCACGAGCCCTACGCCTCGATCCTCGCCATCGCCGGCCCCGGCAATCACGAGACCTCCATCCTCAAGCACCACGAGACCCACCTCACCGAGCGCTTCGTCGAGCAGATCCGCGCCGCCCTGCCCGCCAGTCCGCTGCGCCTCGGCGGTTTCTCCGGCTGGGTGCGGTTCCAATTCAGCATGCGCACCCGGCAGACAAGCTCGCTCCGCCTCTGGTATCACCACGGCTACGGTGGTGGCGGGCCCGTTACCCGCGGCGTCATCCAGACCAACCGCCGCGCCGTCTACGTCGACGCCGACATTCTCTGCACCGGCCACATCCACGACGAGTATATCGTCCCCATCCAGCGTATCCGCCTCAACGGAGGCAACCAGATCGAGCAAGTCCGCCAGCTTCACCTCTGCACCCCCGGCTACAAAAACGAGTATGACGACGGTTACGGCGGCTGGCACATCGAACGCGGCGGCCCCCCCAAGCCCATCGGCGCCGTGTGGCTCCGCTTCTGGTATTCCAACTGCGCCATCCACTACGAAGCCCTCAGCGCACAGTGAACCGCCCCGGTTAAATCCCCCGCTTTTAACCGTCCACCGTCCACCGTGACAAGCATCGTCACAGTCAAGTCTCCCGCGGTGCTCCTCTGCCCCTGCGGCAAGATCGCCGCCCCCGGCACCGCCGACCACTCCAGCCTCACCCTCTTCCGCCAGTGCGTCGCCTGCCGCAACTACTGGCGCAAGGCCCCGCGGAAGATCGTCACGGCTAGTTCCCCGTCCCGAAAAACGCTCCCGCCAGGATCAGCCCGATCACGATCGCCAGAAAAATCCCCCCGGCCGTCGTGAACGTCTTCCCGCAATTCGGGCACGTCCGCGCCCCGTCATCGATCTGTTTGTTGCAACTCGGGCATGTCTTCATGCCCATCCCTGTAATCTGTGGCCCGAAATAATAAAGCGAATAAATCCAATCGGCCCTATCCCGCCCCAGTCGAAATACTCCGCCAATTAAATTGCAATGGGGTGTTTGCCTAATGATTATAACCGCCGCCGCTCGGGCCAGCGGCGACCAATCCCCTCCCCTATGCTTCACCATCCGGGCCTGTGGTGTGCCCATTTTTATGCCGCCGCCTCGCTAGGCTACAAAGTCTCCGTCATGCGCCCCGACGGCTACGCCATCGACACCGCCAACTGGACACCCGAGGTCATGACCCCGCTCCTCCCCGCCGCCTGGAGCTGGACCGAATGGGTCGACGATCCGCAAGCCCTCCTCGCCTGGTTCGCCGATCACAGCGCCCCGCCCCTCATCACCTATCACTGCCTCGCCCGCATCAACGGCCGCGCCCAGCGCGCCATCATCTCCCTGGAGAGGGTTTGGGCCGGGGATGCCTGGGTTTGTGTCGGCTCGATAGTTCCTGCCGCAATGCCTCGGCGGCAGCTCGCGTCCGCTCCTCCATCCCGTTGAAGTCCGGCATGGGTGCCGGTGCACCATAGTCCGCCTGCGGCGGCTCTGCGGCCATGCGCTGCGCCACCGTTATCACGGGCTGGGTCTTCCACGCCATCGGCTCGATGCAGATTGGAAAGGCAAAATACTGGTGCCGATCGTAGAAATCACACGCCGCGTCAATCAGGCCACGGGCCACCTGGGCGGGCAAGTATCGCTGGTTTTTTCGTATCTCGTCGAGCGTGGCCTTGGCCCGGCTGCTGATCGCCACGTTTAGCTGCTCGTCCAGAATCTCCCCCATCTCCGACTGCTGTAGTTTTTTGCTCACTGTTACACTATGGCAGCATCTAAATAATATCCTAGAATAGTCTTGCTAGTGAGCCTAGTCAGCCTAGTCTGCCTCCGTGAGCAAGAAAACCGTCCAGCTGAATGTCGCCCTGACGCCCGAGGTCGCCGCCCGCGCCGCGGCCATTTGCAAGAGCGAGGGCATCAAGCCCACCGAGCTCTGCCGCGCCGGCCTCCTTGTTGAGATCGCCCGCCTCGAGGCCCACGCCGCCGGCGTCACCCCCGAGGAAGCCAAGGCCCTCGAATCCTACCGCCGCCTCACCGGCCAGGACCCCGTCAAAGTCCTCGCTGAAGCCCTCAAAGCCCACCTCGCCGCTTGAGCCATGAGCCAGCCATTTTCCATTCGCTTCCCGCTTATTGTTGAGCGCAGCCGGAGCGGCCGCCGTGTGTTCAGGCGCCTTGTGGCCGACAAGACCGGTCTTCGCGGTGCCAAATACTGCGCCGCCGGCATGATCACGTGCGCCCTCAGTCACCGCGACACCCGTCACTCCCAGTTCCCGGCGCTCGTTGAAACCCACCGCAAGATCGCCCGCCTCGGCATGCGCGAGTCCGCCCTCTGGGCCCGCGTCTTCGCCCGTCAGATCGACCAACACGACCCCCGCCTGGCTGCGGCATCTGCCCAGCGCCATGCCCTCGTCATCGCCTTCTGCAACCGCCCCGCCTCCTGATCTTCTCGCCCCTTCGCGGTTAAACCCCGCTGCCTGAAATCGAAAATCGAGAATATAAAATCGAAAATTCATCCCCGCCCATGAGCACCACGAACCCACCGTCTACCGTCGCGCCAGCAGGCGCGCTCCGTTTCCTCTACGCCCTCATGACCCGCCTCCGCACCCTCGACGGCCCCCGCCTCGAGACCGATCTCGCCCTCGAAGCCCTCGACGAGCACCGCCAGGCCCTCGCCCAGGCCGCCATCACCGCCCGCGAGCACGAAGGCGCCCTGTGTCGCTACTGCCGCCTCGCCGCCGAGGCCATGGCCGACGGTGTCATCACCCTCCGCGAGCGCGCCACCCTCCTCCGCGCCCAGCTCGCCCTCCGCCGCACCGCCCACCACCACGCCACCCACCTGGAGCACCTGAGCTGAACGGCTCGGATGAGCCACGCGGAGGACAATCATGAATACGCAAACTGACAATCGCCCGCGTTGTGCTCTGGCCGATGGTTCGGACTTACCGACACCCGAAGCCATAGCTCGCAACGTAAACCGGCTGCTCTGTGTTCGTGGCGCCACTGGCGTCAGCGCGAACGAAATCACGGATGTGGTGCTCTCTACGCTCGGCGAATGGACCGTGAAGAGCGAGGACTTCGACCGCGCGGCAATGGCTCTGCGCCGACTTCGCGCGGCGTGCAAACTCAAGCTCCCGCCAGGCTGGTATGCGCAGGTCAAAGAAGAGTGCGACGCCGCCGATGCCGTCCTTTGTCCGAACAATGCCGATCAGCAATGAGCACCACGAACACTGAGGACATGCGCCAGCACTTCGAAGCCGATGGGTCGCCTCGACGCTTAGACAGCGGGACGGCTGGTGCTCATTGCGCTGTGGCGACGGGTTCGGCTATTCGTCTATCAATTTACGACCGTCGCCGGTGGAATCCCGGCACACAAAACGCAAATCTCGGACTCCTGATCCCGCGGGTTGGGGCCGATATGCGGCGCGTGGCTGACGTGCAACGTCTAGGCGGTCACCATTCTTCGCCGAACGTCCGAAATCTGCCACGCGATGAAAACCGCCACGACTAAACCAAAAACGCCGCGCAATCGCGTTGGCAGTAGAGAGTTGGTTAGCACTTCTGAATTTGAGACCGTAGCAGGGCGCGGGAACGAACACTCGCACGGGTGCCCACCCAAATCGGTGACGGCGGGAGAGACCGCACAAATCTCCATGTATGCGAATGGCGAGTGCCCGCACTGTGGGTCGCCACTCATAGGAGACGGCTACCGCGATGTGCTGCACTGCGAAAATGCGGAGCCTGAAAGCTACGAATGCCACGAGCCAGACGCGCAACCCGTGCTTTGTGCTAACAATAAGATCAGCAATTCGGACCCCTCTTCACTCCCGTGACGCCTCAAACCCTGCCTTCTCTTCCTGTGACTCAACCGAAGCCAATGGCGTGCGCGGGTCCGAATTGCGCTGTATCGGCGGGTTCGGATTCTGCGTGCCCGCGATGCACCCGTGTGCTCGCTCCCGGAGAAGCCGACTACCTCTGCGAAGTCTGCGGCCAAGCCTGCTGCACGGCATGCTCTGACACCACGGCCAAGCACGCGGTTGTCTGCGACGACTGCTTTGCGGGCGGCTATGACGATGGATGGCGCCAAGGCGATGACTCTTAATCCGAACGGCGCAGGTCAGCCACGCCCGGCCGAGCGCAAATAAAACCCTTCCCATGACAACTCCATCCTCGGGCGTAATCGCCCCCACCGAATCGCAAGGCCCATCAACGGGCGTTGCTGCTGTGGCGGCGGGTTCGGCTCCGTCGTTTGATTCTTACGAAGTGGCCTACGCTTACGCCAACGAAATGATGCGCAAAGATGCGCCGCTATCGGGTGTCGCCCGTGGCCTTTCGGTGGGTGAGTGGGGCACGGTGCGCGACCGAATCGCGGACGCACATGTCGCAGGCCAAAAGGCTGCTTTGCCGAACAACAAGGTGAGGGACGCTCGGGCCGAATCAGGCGCGAGCCCGAGCGTTGAAGCCCCCACCGAATAACTGGCCCATTCCCGAGCGTTCCTCTCTACCGCCTGGTTGGGCGAATCGAACCACTAAAACTATGACTGCCATCCGAACAAAATTCAACGTCGACATGACCGACGACCAGCGAAAGCAAATCCGAGCCGAGTGGGACAAGCACGGCATCAACGGCTCCTGCGTGCTCATGGCGCAACCCATCGGAGTGAACGGTGCTCTGCCGCTGACCAACCCGTATTTCAACTTCGCAATCCTGACGCCGGAATGCTCCTACGAAATTCAAGACGTGCTCCGCAAACACGCCGCACTCTCTTCGCCCAACAAACCAGATGAGGAACGCCCCGCCGGGCGTAACTCGTAACCCTTCCCCAACCATGAAATCCAAGAGCGTAGAAGGGGCGTTCCCTCTGGCGGCTGGTTCGGAAAAGAAACTCCCGCACTGGGTCAAAGTGCAGCGTGTTTTTCTGTGGGGTCCGCGCCGCATGAAAGACACCAAGCGTCTACGCTGGCTCTGCCGTGCGTGGGAAATCGAAGACTCGGCAATGGAATACTTCATGGGGCTGCTCCCTGAATACGAATACTTCGAGACGGAAGCGGCTGCGTGGGCCGACCTTTTTCCGAACATCAAGCTGACTGACGCTCCGAACAAAGGACCCAGCCCCGAGCGTTGAACGCACCCACGAATCACGGCGCCATGTAGAGCGTTCAGTCTAGCGCCTGGTTCACCTCTAAAATCTATGAACTTCATAATCCTCCTGCTGCTCCTGGAGATCGCCGTCAAGGTCGAGGCCATCGAGCGAAAGACCTACGACATGATCTATAAATTCATGGGCGTCGCGGTTATAATCGCCGTCCTGCTTTTAATTCTGGGCGCGTTGTTTTACGCGCTCACTTCAAGGTGAACGCAACAGGTGAGACACACGGCCACTGACCCCCATACGCAAAGCGGGCACCCGACCGTGTTGTCTCTACCGCAGGGTTCGAAAGGCCGTGGAAAACGACTCCGAAAATATAACGAAAACACGCTTGACGGAATACGGCAATGCCGTATTCCTGTGCGTGTCGGAGGCAATGACGCCCGAGACAAAACTCAAAAATGAAATACCGAGTCCAAGACACCAGCACCGACAACCCCAACGCCTACGAGCTTAAGGCTGACGGCGAAGCCCGCCCGCGCAACGATGGCACCGAGCCCGCCCGCTTCGACTCGGAAGAAGAGGCCGACGTTAAGGCCGCCGAGTTCCCGCCGATGTGCGCGGTGGCCGACTACGAGGGCGTATGACCTTCGCCCGCGAACTCTCCAACGCAGCCGCCACGCTGACAGCAGCGGAGGCGGCTGCCGCCGTCTCGCCGCTCCTCTCACGCCGGACGATGGAGGATTGGTTCCAAGGCCGCCGCACGCCACCGGCCTGGACGCGCGCATGGATCTTGGCTCGGGTCGCTTCTCGCGCGAAGTCCAAGGCGCGCAAGCACAGGCCGTCGAACACCTAGGTCTGCCGCGCCGGGCGAATACGGCGAAACTCAATCACTATGAAAAACGATAGCACACCTCAAGTATCCGCCGAAGCCCCCAGCCCCGGCGTTGGCAGTAGCGATTTGTTGGGCCGGGGTCCGCAATGGGTGTCACTGCTCGAAGTCGTGGCGCTCCTCCATCACCCGAACTTCTACTGGGGCGCGATGGGCGGACTCACCAACTGCAAATATCTCGACCTCCGAATCGACACGCGGGACTGCAAGTGCGTCGTGCGCGACCGCGACGGACGGCCTGTGACGCTGGAACGCATCCGCAAAGGACTCGAAAAGCCGACGATGGCCGAGATGAACGAAAACCCGCCAATCGCGATCACGGTTCTTTCTTCGCCCAACAATCCGAATCAGCGAACGCCCGAGGGCGGACGCGAAACTCTTTGAACTATGAAAACATCAAACGAGCGTAGAACGTCATCCACGAAGAAAGGCCGCATGAAGGGCGTTCGCTGTGGTCGGCTGGTTAGGAGTCCCCGCCCCATGGTGCGGCTCCGTAACTCTCACTACTGGGGCATGACACGTATGGAACTAACCATGTGCCTTGAGCGCCTGGTCCACGAACATAAGGAAATCAGCCGGGCTTTTGAAAATATCGAGAAACAAGAGAGCCGCAAGGACTCCTAACAGCGAGCTGAGCGGCGACTCGAAAGGCAAGTTATGAGCGAAGCGAATAAATTGACTGAAGAGTCGATAGCGGGCGTCCGCTCTAGCGACGGGTTGCCCGGCCCGCGAAGCGGTGCGGGCA
>Ga0172380_10005507_pt1 | contig 15307 bp, 12 predicted proteins | sample Leawe162metaG_FD_119747 | JGI IMG/M metagenome (GOLD analysis project Ga0172380, IMG submission 119747) | Leachate microbial communities from a municipal landfill in Southern Ontario, Canada - Leachate well 162 metaG | ecosystem: Engineered > Solid waste > Landfill > Unclassified | place...
GGCATTGCTTCAATATCCTTTAGATTGTGGCATCAGACAAAAGGAATTTACTACATTGATAATATTGTTTTGAGTAATGCTAACGGGAATGTTGAACCTCCAGTCGATCCTGCTGATCCGCCGTTAGCACCCGAGGAGCCCATAGTCACAGATGGAATTCCGAACAACTCACTCGAACAAATGTATAATGATTCCCCCATCGCTTGGCACAAGGGCGGCTGGGGAGACAACCACACATCATTTGAATATTTAAATTCAGGACATACGGGAAACCATTCAGTTAAAATAACGATTACAAATTTTGTGAACGGCGATGCAAAATGGTATTTCGACCCAGTCCTGGTTGATCCAACAAAGCAATATGTATTTTCAAATTACTATCAATCGGACACTAATAGCGATATTATTGCAGAGCTCAAAGATGCAAGCGGAAATATTAGTTACCTTTTCTTGACAACCTTAAATGCAAGCACAGACTGGTTTAAAACAAGTGTCCAGTTCGAAGTGCCGGCTGGGACTGCATCTATAACTATTTTTCACCTGATCACTTCGAATGGCTTTCTAATTACCGATGACTACTCATTGAAAATTGCCGACATCCCACCAGAAGACCCAAAAGATCCCTTTGAGAATTTGATTATCCCAAATAACGATTTAGAAGAAATGACGGATACAAACAATCCTACTGACTGGAGCACTGATAAATGGGGCGAAAATTCTGCAGCATTCGAATACTTAAATACAGGATATAATAGCAATCATTCAGTTAAAACAACCATTTCAACATATCTGAGCGGCGATGCTAAATGGTTTTTTGCTCACCAGAATATCACTCCCGAACAAACATATCGATTTTCTGACTATTACCAATCCGATATTCCCTCTCAAGTGATAGTTGAAGTTATAAAAAATGATGGAAACTATGAATACTTAAATTTAAAAATTGCCGATGCATCAACTGTCTGGAAGCAATATATTGATACTTTCTCGGTTCCCATTGGTGCAGTCCAAATATCCATATTCCATTTGATAGCCGGAGTAGGGTTCTTAATTACAGATAATTATTCTTTGACTCCATATCAAACCACAAGCTTAGAACAACCAATAATTTCATTGACCTTCGATGACGGGTGGGAAGATAATTATTTCACCGCGCTACCAATTCTTGATGAATATGGCTTTAAATCAACGCAGTATTATGCAACTACATTTATTGAGAATAATATAGAGGAAGCCAACTTAAAAATCACTAAGTTTATTGAAGACGGCCATGAAATAGGCTCGCACAGTGTCAGCCATCCTGACTTCAAAACATTAACGGACGAGCAATTACAACTTGAGCTTATGAAATCCAAAGAAACTTTGGAAACTTTTGCCGGCATAGGAAAGGTGCAGTCCTTCGCGACTCCTTATGGCAGCTACGATGCCAGGATTATTACCGCGATTCTTGAATATTATCAGAGCCATCGCAGTACTGACACAGGATTCAATACAAAAGATGGCTTAAATATTGCAAATATCAAAGTTCAAAATATGACCAATACTACCACACTGGCTGAATACAGTAGTTGGGTGAACAAGGCTATCGTCGATAAGGCTTGGCTCGTGATCATCTATCATAAAATTGTCGAAAATCCAGGCATATATGACACTTATCTCTCAGACTTCACTCCGCAAATGGATATAGTCAAAAACTCAGGTATAACGGTTCTAACGGTAAGCGATGCGCTGGCGGCAATATCACCACAGTTGATTGCATAACAGTCAAACCGCCCAGAAAATGACGGCCGTTGGATGTTAACCGGTTTATGCTTTTAGAGCTTTATTGTCATTGCGGACACCCTTCAATATCGCTCTAATCTTGCCAAATTGCTAAGTAAAGACGGTTAAGAGATCTTGTCAAGCTCACCAAAATTAGTGCTTTTTTAGAAAGACACAAGAAACATACTACAAAATATAGAGATTAAGATACACAACAAGTAATTAGGCCAGCGCCGGCTCTTCAGGAATTACATAAGACTCCTTGGCATTGTCCCACATATAACCATAAGATTGAATCATATGGTCTAGGGAAACTCTGTTGTCCGGCCCTAATCTTGTTGCCGCCGTATTTACCGCGTCCAAATATTCTCCCACAATCTCATGAGGTTTTTTATTTTCTAGCAAAGCGAGAATTGATATCGTCCTGTTAACCCCGTCAAAGTTAGTTTCGTCAGCAGCTAGGGATAAGTGTCTGCCTAGATACCCTCGAACGTAATCTATTTGCTCGGAAACAGGAATTGCGGTATCACTGTATTTGTCCGGATTACCATATTTTGACGCTCTTACCCAGCGTTCGATTCTTACTTTTGAAGGGTCGAATTCCGATGTACCATCTTCATTCGTGACGTTCCCCTCATAATAACCGCCCGTTAATCCCGTACTGATATTGTTAGCCCCGCTCAGCAACCGTTGTGCAAGCTCTTTGGAACGATTTGGGTCCAGATCATTTTGCACAAATTGCTCATCATCCAAGACTGCCGTTCCAATAGCAGCAACTTCGGGATATTGCACAGTTTCAGCCAGTTCTCTTCTGGCCTTGGAATCCTCGGATAACCGTATTGCTTCTTGGGACGTAAAACCTCTCATAATCATAGATTTCCTTTTATTTAATAATTTGTCGTCATCTATCTAATTTCAGCGGAAATATTAATTGACGAAACTTACGTCAATCTTACTTCTATTGCTTCTATTCTGCAAAATCTGTTCTGCTTTCTGAAGCTGTTCCTGCGTATTCACGCCTTCTGCCTCGGATTCTTCGGAGACTGGCATCGCCACAATTCTTTTGTTCTGTTCACGAGCAAGAACGATCATATCGGTAAGATAATATTCCTTCTGGGAATTCATCGGCTTCAATTTAGTAATATTTTCCCAGAACCAATTGGAATCAAGAATATAAAAGCCAGGGTTCCACTCCTTATTCTTAAGTTCCTCCGGAGTGCAGTCCTTGTGCTCGGTAATACCGATAACATCTCCCTTCTCATCTCTGAAAACCCGGCCATAGCCAGTTGGATCATCCGTAATCGCCGTCAACATAGCAATGGTCGGCCTCTCTTTTTCATAAAGATCAATCAGTTTCTTAACTGTTTCAGGCCTATAAAGACAGTTATCACCATAAAAAATGATCAAAGATTCTGATCGGCCCCAAAGCTTCTCTTTGGCGATCATAGCCGCATGTCCCGTGCCGAGCTGTTCCTCTTGGACTACATAATCTACCTCATCTCCAAAATAGTTCTTGATCAACTCCTTCTTATAACCAACTACCAGCACAATCTTTTTGATTCCGGCATTTTGAACCAGTCTCACACTGTGGCGAATAATAGGTTCATTGTTTATTTGAAACATTACTTTCGGGATCTCCGACTCTTTTCCCTCGTTCATCCTAGTACCCTTGCCAGCCGCTAATATAAGCGCTATCATCTTTTCCATTTTTATCTCCAATTAATCTTTGCCTTACTTCCCGAATAGTATAACAAAAATGACTTGTTTTGCAAAAAACTGCCTTCTGTAAGTAAAAGGCAATATCCTTAGTCACAATATCTTAATCAATTAAATATTTAATAGGTGTTCCTATACCCCCACCTCAAGGGGGTATAGGAACGGGCAATTTTCTTCCTGGCAAAATCCTTTTTGCCGAAGAAAATGATGAAATACAATCCGCGTATCCTCGCGAACTTCGCCTGCCCCAAGCTGCGCCTCAAGGCGCAACAAACGGTCAGCAGTAAGAAGAGCGTTAAATGATTCGTCAACGAATCCCTGGACGATGGATTCGACGGGAAAAATAAATGCATTTCCCCGGCGATCTAGCACATTCTGCATCATCGAATCTCTCCTATCTAATTCCGGCGATGACCTTCCATTCTCGATATCGTCGCCAATCGCTTCTGGCGACTTCCAGAAGCCATTGCAGGTCGCCAATCTCTGCCGGATTTGTCTGACTCCAGCGCACAATCAACTCTGCGCCCGCTATAGCGTCCATTGCGAGCAGACGTTCCGCCCGCGAAAACCAAATAGGATTTAGCCTCGAAACCCGAGAAAGATCTTTGGATCGATCTGGGCATCGATGACGACTTTCACTTGATACAAAATAGCACACAATGCCTGCCTCCTTGTTCTTTGTGTTGGTCTTCAGTAAACCAAAGACCAAGCAAATAACAAAAAATCTGGCCTTTGGGGCCAGCGCTTTATAAACTTTCTATCTTGTGAACTTTATAAACTAAATAGAGCTGGCCTTGGGGTCAGATGCAAAGTAAAAGAAAAACCAGTTTGTTTTTGTAATAATATTCATTAACCAAACGATAGCAAAAAATTATGATTTTTTCAAGTGGTAAAATGTGAAAAAGTTCAATAACGTCCGGCACAAGGTTTTCATGCCTTGTACCGGACCTGTGTACATCGCAGTTTCAGCGACCGCGATGACGGGGACGATGAAGCGGTCGACGGCGAAACTTATCATGGAAGCCGCCAAAATGACAGCGGAACTTCTCGCCGCAACAGAAACACTCCATCCATACGTCACCCCGGCGAATCTTGCCCTTTACAGGAGGCCTGGCCGCCGGACGGGCAGCGATCTTCTTGCATACAGGACACCTAGACATCTTGAGTCCGGTACCATGAGTTTGCGGCACCTGTTTCACCTCGAAGACATTCATAACCAAGCTCCCCCTTCCAGTTGTGCAGAGCACCGCTTCACAATTAAGCGGTGTTATTAAGGGAATACTAGCTATTTAGTTGTCAAAAGTCAACCTTGCAAAATTAGCATTTTCAACACTTAGAAATTATTAGAGATAAAAATCCCTGATCTCTACTCATAGCGGAGTGCGTCGAGTGGATTTAGCCTTGCCGCTCGGCGGGCAGGGTAGATACCCGTCAAGAACCCAATCAGGAAAGAGAAGAATAATATCACCAAAATCACAAGTATTGGTGCGTCAAAAATTTTGACCGGCTCTCCCCCGGCTCTAGTCGCAAGAATATTGATAAAAACATTTAAAAGATTACCAATAACAAGGGCAATGGAAATCCCTACTCCCCCGCCAAAAAGACCAATGAGAGTAGATTCAGTTAAAAATATTGCGTAAACTTCTTTATCGGTGGCGCCAAGCGACTTCATTATTCCAATGTCCTTTGTTCTTTCCAATAAAGAGATCGTCAACGTATTGAACATACCAATCGAAGCTACAGCAAGAGCAATGGCACCGAGAATTGCTAAAACTATTTTTGCAATATTAAAGACCTGATTCATCTGATCGATTTTTTCGCCCAGCGAATTTGCGGTATAGCCCATTTCTGTAATTGTCGATTTGGTAGCTTGAATTTGCTTATTGTCACTTACTTTTATTTTGATAACGGCATACTTAGAATTCGGCAAAATTTCAATAGTCTCTCTTGGAACGTAAGCCAGAGAAGAGGTGCTATCTTTTATAACTCCGATTACCGTATAATCACCCTCAATAAGTTTGGGCTGATTATTATTTTGGGGATCAAGCTCATAGGCTTGAAGTTTAATCTGCTGGCCGACTAGATCTTTTGGCTTGATATTGAATGCATTCGCGATTAAAGTCGTAACTACAATTTCCCTAGAATCATCGGCCGTATAAAGCGTGCCCGCTTCGAGGCGAGGTGACTCTAGATCGACATATTCAGAGGAAACGGAGTTTACTAGGACATCTGTCTTGCTTTTATTGTACAAAACCTGCCCCGACAGAGCCAAATTCGGAGAAACTGAAGTAACATTTGAAATGCCTTGAAACCTTTTGACTGATTCGTCGTTCATTGGCAAAACAGAGGAATTACCGCTCGTGATATTTAGTGTGGAAAGCGCTTTGATAGAACTTATTTCATTGATTGTGATATTTTGAACGCCATAACCAAGAGAGAGAAGAAAAACTATTGCGCCGATACCGATAGAGACCCCAAAGATGGTCAAAAGGGTCCTCATCTTATTATGGATAAAGGTAGAGATTGATATTCTAAAAATATCTATGATTTTCATAATTCGATATCTCCTATTTTTTCTACGTCAATGCCTGTATGTTGTTTCTTATTATCTATTTTTATTATTTCACCATCCTTAAGGTAAACTACTCTGTGAGCGTATTTAATGTGCTCGGGATTATGTGTGACTAAAATTACTGTTCTCTTGGATTTTCTGTTGAGTTGCTCAAGGAGCTCCATTACTTCAGTTGCCGCCTTCGAATCAAGATTGCCTGTCGGCTCATCACAAATTAAAATCCATGGGTTATTCACTAGAGCTCTAGCTATAGCAACTCTCTGCTGCTGACCACCAGAAATCTCTGTAGGAATACGATGACCGAGATTTTTCAAGCCAAACATCTCCAAGAGATGAGTGGCGCGCTTAATCCTTCTGCTTTTACTAACCCCGGAAAATGTTTGAGGAAGAGCAATATTTTCTAGAACATTAAAAGATTTCAAAACATTGAACTGTTGGAAGATAATTCCAATTTTTCTACTTCGGTATTTTGCTAATTCGGCTCTGTCCAACTTAGACAAATCTTCTCCTCGAACAACAACTTTGCCTTTATCAGGGATTTCCAAGCCCGATATGCAATTTAGAAGGGTTGATTTGCCGCATCCTGAAGGACCGAAGAATACTACAAATTCACCGGAATCAATTTCCAAATTGATATCTTTCAGAACCTGGACAGCGGCATCACCGCTACCAAAGCTTTTTTCTACTTTTTCAATTTTAATAAGAGGACTTGTCATCTATCCCACTCCTTTTTCTTATACATCTATGCAACCACAAATTTTATATCATCAACTTGGCCCTCTATGCTTCTACTGAAACATCCCAAATCCCCTTACCCAGGAGAATCTCTCTTCCAGAATCTGGACGATATATTGCAGAAGTGATGTTTGTTGATTCAAGGTAAGGACAGTATAATCGTCAGATACTCCGATATTGTTTGATGAGTCCTTCGATACTACTTTGAGATGATAAGTAGAGGATGGTTGCAAATTGGAGAGGATAACGATATGAGAAGTAGTTAAGTTCATATCTTCTTGCGTTGATAAAGGATAGGAATCCCCAACTACTACACCCTCTGAGTATTTGATTTGAGAGGTGGACGGTTCATCTGTAGACCAGGAAATAATGGCTTGAGCCTTGCTGACTCCGTTGGCATCAGTGATGATAGATGTTTCACTCTTTAGGTCCTTGATGATCGGAGCGAGAGTATCGATAATTGTTTTAAATGTTTGAGAGTCTGACGAAGCCAGATTGCCATAGATATCCCTGGATTTAACAATAATTCTGTAGGTGGTAGCAGGAGTAAGATTGCTTAAAGTAACAGCATGATCCTTGACTGTTTCTGAGCGTCCCTGGGATGAGGCTTCCGCCCCTGCTGTACTAGTCGAATAAACAGAAAAATCAACGAAGGAATCTGTCTCGATATTGGTAGACCATGTAATTGTTGCTTCCTCAGAGGTGATGCTGGTAATAGCAAGGTTAGAGATAACGGGAAGAGTTAAGGTGGAAAAAACATAGTCATCAGAAGCAATAAGAGTATTGTCTACCCCCTGTCCCAAAACTCTAAAATGATACTTCTGACCCGACACCAAGTCTTTGAGCCTAATCAAATGCTTCGTCGTTGATCCTGTCGATTGATCATCGATTTTTGAGCCGTAATTGATATCTATGCCGTATTCTATCGTCGAAGAAGTAACAACGGTCGTTTCCCAGCTTACAATGGCCGAATTGAGAGTAATATCACTTACTTCTACTCCGGAAATTTTTGGTGTTGAAACTCCCGTCTGAGAAGTAACAAAATATTTCACTTCATCTATCTTTTCATTCCCATATTGATCAACAGATCGCGCTTTGTAATAATATTTTGTATTTGGTTTGAGCTTGGTCAACTTAACATAATGTGTTGTATTAAGGGCGGCATCATTTAATGTTTCCGAACCCAAATTGTCCTCTGATAAGCCGTATAAAACTTGCGATGTTGAGGACTTGTCAGTTGTCCAAATAATTGTCACCTCCTCCGGATCGGCACCAGGTTTTTGGGCAGTAGCCCCTGTAATAGCTGGGACTCCTGCAGTGGCCGCCATTGAAACAGTGCGAAAAGTAAAATCGCTTCCCAGCGCCAAATTACCGGCGCCATCTCTGGTCCTAATCCGAAAATGGTAAAGAGTATCAGGATCTAAACCGATTAATTCAACAGAATGACTAGTCGTTTGTTCGACTTTGCCCTGAGTATAACCGTAGTCCACTGTTGTGCCAAAATCAACAAATGAATCAGAATTTTCATCAGTAAGCCATACAACAGTGGCAGTAGTCGATTGCGACGAAACACTTGGATCTGGCCCGGTAATTTGAGGAGGAGTTTGGTCAGTACCCGCCGGTCTCATTGATACTGTCTCCGAATAGGCCGACCAGTTAGCCACATCATCCAGCGAACGTAGCCGGTAATAGTAAGTAGTGGAAATATCCAAGTTATCGTCCGCATAAGCATTCGCAGAGTTGTCAGCCAACGTTTCGACTTCCTCAAAATTAACTTCGTCAATTGATCTCTCGATTGAATATCTTACAAAATCCGCATTATTCAAAGTATCCCAAGATAGTAAAATCTTATAATTTGGCGTACCTGTTAGTGTCGATCCATCTACAAGCGCAGGGTGCAACGGAGTGGGGGCATAAGTGTCCAGCTCGACTGAATCAGAATAGACATCACTTTCATTGCCATAAATATCACGGAATTTCACATATACAGTTTTAAGGGCATCGCCCGTTGAAAGATTGTAAGCTATTGAACTTGCATAATCTTGCAAAGTATCAAAAACTTCTGAATCTTCCGATAAAGCAACTTTCAATGCAGAATCATCGGTGGCTGATAAGTTGACAGACACAGATCGATTGTTGACCTTTTCCGTTGAGCCAATGGCAATTGGCGTCACTCCTGCAACCGGATTGACCGTTTCAAAATCAAAGGTACTACTATCGGCTGATCCTATCATGTTGGCCAATTCTCCGTCATGAGCCACAACTTTCAGCGTGACACTGGATAAATTTACATCCGGCAGATCAGTTTTAACATCCCAAGTTCCCTGATAAGTCTCGCCACCCACCCCCGTCGTTTGAGAACCCGTCCCGGTTGTCGTTGTACATCGCACAAAAACTGAAGCTGCTTCATTATGACTAGCCGCTTTAGTACCGCTAGCCGCCCGACTGATTCCCGTCAACGTAGATGCGGTCTTTCCAGTGTAAGAAATAAATTCATTATCGATTAATACTGTCCCCGCAGCAGGGATATTGCTTGTACTGGACACGCTTAATGTCTCAGTATCGGCCGGACTAGTACTGGTGATCGAACCAGATAAAGTAATACCGGTTGAGTAAAAATAAGAAATATTTGCGCTATCAGTCACGCTATCACTATCGGCAACAGTATAGTCAACCGCGACTTTACCAAGAGTATCAGCGGCCGTAGATTGAGAGGCCGAAACCGCAGAAACCGTCGGAGGACCATTAACAATATATGTTAGGGTAAAATCATCAAGCTGAGGTGTAGCTAACCCACCAGTCAATGATACCTCGATATCTAAATATTGTGAGTCAACTTCATTCAAATCAAGTGAACCGGCGCCCTGGACTGCAGAGTAGTACTCGCTATAATCCGACCAATCAGAGCCGTTCACACTTGTCCTCGTCCTAAATCGAGCAGAGGTATTTGTAGGCAGGGATGACACATTATAACCAATACTATCCCAGACAGCTTCCCCTCCGGCATTTATTTGTAAGCCGACTCCTGTTAAAGTACCAGAATCGTAAAAAGGCAGGGCATTATTTAGGACTTGAACGCGATCAGCCGCAAAATTCAGATCACCATTGTCAACTACATATAGCTTGCCGCTAGCTGTTGGCACAACGTCATTGGGGTACCAAAATTTTCCATCATCTGAGCCATAACTTCCAAATCCCCGCAAGTAAGTTCCGGTCTTGCTATAAACAACAAAATGATGCCCGGGGAAGGGACTGTTGTAGTAACCACTGCCAGCTATATACATATTATCATTAATATCGAAAGATAAGCTCTTGCCCGCATAGGCATTACTTGCAGCGAACTTGCGTAAGAAGTTGTGAGAAGCATCAAAGACAGTTACATTTTTGTCGTTTTCAATTGCGTAAATACTGCCCTCGCTATCTATCGCAACATCCATAATTACGGAAAATTCTCCATTTCCTGTACCGGCAACCCCGGTTTTACCCGATCCTGGTTCGTGCCAGCCGTTTCCACCGGCATTATCCTTGCCGATCCAACCCTTAAACACACCGGCACTAGAAAATGCTTGGATACGGTTGTTGTCATAATCTGAAACATAAATATCACCGTTGCTTGCGATGGCAACCCCGCCATAGCCGCTAGAATTAAACTGACCGTCTCCCGTACCGGCTGAACCGAATTTTCGAACAAAAGTTCCATTGCTAGAAAAGACTTGTATGCGGTTATTATTGCCATCAAAGACATAAATATTGTCGTTTATATCTACTTCGACTCTGTTAGGCAGATTGAACGCACCGTTCTCAGTGCCGCCGGCACCGACTTTTCCCGAACGGGGATTGTGCCAACCAAAACCACCGGTATTGTCTTTGCCAATCCAACCCAAGAATGTGTTATCAGAGGAAAAAACCTGGAGACGATTGTTGGTTTTATCGACAACGATCACTCTGCCAGTCGAATCGACAGTGATACCAACAGGATCGTTGAATTGAGCGTCGCCCGTGCCATCAGCACCGAATTGTGCACTATATGTGATAGCCGGACTTGGATTTGCCGCCAACTTAACACTGCCTGTTAATGCTGTCGTGCTTAACTGGGTTGCAGTAATATTGGTTTCAAAATCAGCTTTTGTATCCCAGGTTCGCGTATAGGTTTGAGCAGAGGCATGAGGCATATTCAAAAAAATTACTGAAAATGCCAGGGATGTGCAAATTACCAGCAAAGAATAGTGAGCTAGAGAAGATAAAGGATTTAGGTGCCATTTATAATAGAACTTGAATTTCTGCCGAAGATGATTGTGAACTTTCTGAACAAATCCAAAGGGCAGCAGTGTTTTAGTGCTTTTATGGATACGAAAAATTTTCTCATCCAGCGTGAGTTGTTTCTTGGATTTTTGCCATCTAATATTATTTCGAACAAAAAAACTTAGCACTAAGCCCCTCGCCTATTTATATTAGTTAGAATTATACTCAAAAAACAAGCATAAAAAAAGGACCTAGGATAAAAACAGCCATTATCGACTGCTTACTAATTATTTCTGACAATCAGGACAATAATGCGTCCCTCTACCGCCAACTGAAATCCTCTCCACCTTACCGCCGCAGCCAGCCGGACAAGCCTCGCCCGTATGGTGATAAACTTTCAGATGATCCTGCATCCCGCCCTTCTTGCCATCTGCGTTGACATAATCGCTATCCGTAGTGCCGCCGTATTTAATTCCGAGCTCCAATATCTTTTTGGTGCTTTCAACAACCTTTTTCCATTCGGACAACTTAATATCTTTCACTTTTCGAAGTGGAGAAATTCTTGTGTCAAATAAAATTTCATCGACATATATATTACCGATACCCGCCACAATTGCCTGATCTGTCAAAAATTGTTTAATGTTTCGATTTGGGATCTTGGAAGCCTTGAACATTAAATATTCAGCATTAAACCCTGAATCAAAGGGCTCTGGACCATACTCCGCATTTAACGCCTCAATGGATTGAGGTGTTAAAACCTTGCACCAGCCAAATTTCCGCATATCGTTGAAATAAAGGACAGAGCCATCATCAAATGTAAAAACAATGGCCGTCGTCTTATCGGGTAAATTCTTATGCCATTCATGATCCGGATGCCCGCCCGCAAAAAAATCAACAATTTCATCGCTTTCGGCTTTTGGCTTTAAACTTTCGGCTCTGTATATCAGTTGCCCTGTCATTTTCAAATGAAAAAGCAGGGTCAAACCATTATCAATCTTAATCCCAAGAACTTTGGCGCGGCGATTAATCCCGATAACTTTCTGCCCGATCACATCCTCTTTTTTACCAATAAAAGATTTTGGAAACCGCACGTCTATATCAACAAAATTGCGGCCGACAATCCTCTTCTCTAACCCGCGCCGAATCGTCTCCACCTCTGGAAGCTCAGGCATTGCTCCTCCGAATTGTTATTGCCCCGCAAAGCTTTAGCGGCATGGGGTTGACTTCAGATAGTTTGAACATAAATTGATCTTTTTTAAAATATTTCTATAGGTATAATGATGCTTGATTGAAATTTTTGATGCTGAGTGTCTTCATATGGACTGCTCTGGCGGTGTCATCACGATCCTCATCCTTTCGATCGATAGTTAGAGCCATAGCTCTCGGAAAGATTTTCCCCACGTTATAAACCGTATCGCTTCTATCATCGATAAAGATGAACTTTTCATCTCCGCTTATTATTTTCGGGAAATAGAGCCACTTTTGTTCATCGGTATAATAACTATTTTCAAAAAATTTTGTAATGCCTGAGCTCTCAACCTTGAGTTTTTGAAAATCTTTGTTACCCATAGTGATCAAATTTACCTCATACTTCTCTCGGTCCAGCTTCTCAAGGAAAGGAATTGTGTCTTCATAGAGATACTTCGAGGCACTTGTTATCAGGTTATCGATTCTTGCCTTCGCAAGGGATATATTGTATTTTCTAATCCTTCCCAAGCGGTCCATGAAGCGAGGAGGGGAAAATTTATAATCCAAGCACTCAGCCTGATAGGCAGAAAGTATTTCGTCCCTACTGAAACCAGCTTTCTCGAATATCAAGAAGAGATCTCCTTTGGCTTTCGACGTATTATATAGAGTACCATCAAAATCTATAAAAATCTTTGTTCTCATATTATCCCTGTTTTTACTTAACGCTATTTTAACACTTACTTTAGACCTGGTCGATGATTTGACAAATTTACCACCATGCTATATGTTAAAAATACTATGACGAGCGAGGGACTATTTTTAAAAATTTAGAATTTATAACTTAGAATTACAAAAACTAATTTTAAATTTTAAATTACTAATTTTAAATTGCAAACGGAGTTTGATTATGGATCTTACGAGCGAAGGTTATTGGAGGAAATTAATCAATCAAGGACTGATCAGATTCTTTTTGTTGAAAGTCTTGTATAAAGATAAAGAATCCTATGGTTACCGCATTGTTAAACGCATTGAGGAATTGTCTGACGGCACCTGCCGGCCAACGGAATCGACAATTTATCCCGCTCTAGATCAGCTTCATCGTGAAGGCTATGCCATAACTAGAGAGGTTTCAGCTGGAGCCCGTAAAAGAATCATTTATTCCCTGAATGATAAGGGGCGTGCAGCGTACCGAGCCGCCGCCAAATCATATGGGGAAATTATCCCATTGCTTCGAGAATCGATAATGCTTTAATTGGTATTTTGTATTAGGTATAATGTATTATGCATAATATCTGGTACATTATACTTAATATATAAATAACGAAGGAGCAAATATGTCAGATCCATGTGGTGGCGGTAGCTGTGGCGGCGGATGCTGCGGCTAGTAGTCAATAAAAAACCAGCTAGAAATAGCTGGTTTTTTTATCGCGATTCAGTAAAGCTATCCGCTATCTCACTTCAACACCGGCAGATTCCTGAAATTTGAACTTGGCCTGCAAAGTCTCTCTCCTCTCGATACTATCCGTATCAAACTGGCCCAGATCTGCGCCAAGCTCAGCGAATGTTTCCTTGGCAAAATAAAGCTGCCGAGCTGCCGACTCCGCCCTGCCCTTAACATGCAACATCTCGACAATTTGCCTGTCTCCCTCTTCACTAATCATAGCTCGGGAGGATATCTCATTTGAAGGAATAAGTAATTTAGTGCCCTCAGAAAATTCAGATTTTGGATTCCTCACACAAATAACGTATACTTGCCTGTCTGCGTCAAAATCTATTGGCTGATCTGATACATTATCGATCTCGTAATCAGCTATCCATGCAAGACCATGAACCGGCATTCTGTCATAAATTCCTGTAGCCAATCCAGCCTTTTGTACTTGTTCATTTGGTAGGGATTGATAATATGCTAAGACCCTGACGGCCGTCCCGATAGTAGAATCACGATATTCTTCTTTGGTCATCTTGCTTAAGTTTCCATATGCTTCTCTCTGGATTCGGCGACGGGTTTCAAAATAATTTTCTTCCGGAGCGCCAGATTGTTGATCCGGCATGCTGGCTACCTTCTCTTCACCGCATACTTGAACACTATCTATATCTGTTTTCTGTTTCCCTGCTTCTTCCATAATTCTCCAAACTTAATTATTTTATTCCATCCTAGTCTCTTTTATGGCAAAAGCCAAGATTAATAGCAAAATAGCTCATTAATGAGAATGCTTGCCGTCTCAAAAAGGCCTTTTTTTATACAAAAAAAGGCCTTTTAAAATCTCTGTGTTGGCGGCGTTCTACTCTCCCAGGAACTCGCGCTCCAAGTACCATCGACGCTGAGATGCTTAACTTCTCTGTTCGGAATGGGAAGAGGTGTACCCATCTCGCCATAACCACCAACACACAAATTTCAAAAAGCCTTTGCCTTTCAAATGGAGTAAGACGAATAGAGTGTCTTACTCCCATTTGAAAATCAACCTGAGCTCGATCCAAAGCGCCAGCGAAGTTCCTTGCCGATTGAATTAATCATTCGGGTCAGAATTCAACGCCAACGCCAAAGTATCTTAAGCGCTCGAAAAACTGGAATTATCCAGAAATCACTAGTCAAGAATTATATTCATTGCGTCGACCGATTAGTACTTCTTGGCTCAAGACATCACTGCCCTTACACCTAAAGCCTATCAACCTCGTAGTCTTCGAGGGGTCTAAAAGAAATCTAATCTTGTGGCTGGCTTCGCGCTTATATGCTTTCAGCGCTTATCCATTAGGACATAGCTACTCTGCAATGCACTAGGTTAGTGCAACAGATACACCAGTGGTCCACGCTCCCCGGTCCTCTCGTACTAGGGGAACACCCACTCAAATTTCAACGCTCACAGCAGATTAGGACCGAACTGTCTCACGACGTTCTGAACCCAGCTCGCGTGCCCTTTTAATTGGCGAACAGCCAAACCCTTGGGACCTGCTTCAGCCCCAGGATAGGACGAGCCGACATCGAGGTGCCAAACCGCATCGTCTATGTGGACTATTGGATGCGATCAGCCTGTTATCCCCGGGGTAACTTTTATCCGTTGAGCGATATATCTATCACGAGATAATATCGGATCA
>Ga0172380_10005508_pt1 | contig 15303 bp, 32 predicted proteins | sample Leawe162metaG_FD_119747 | JGI IMG/M metagenome (GOLD analysis project Ga0172380, IMG submission 119747) | Leachate microbial communities from a municipal landfill in Southern Ontario, Canada - Leachate well 162 metaG | ecosystem: Engineered > Solid waste > Landfill > Unclassified | place...
CTTTATAACCAGCACTTTTCAATGCCTTCATCAATACTGGCCATTCTTTTAACTTGCCACTGACACATCCTATACTTGCCATGTAGATTGCTAATTCCATTTTCAATCCTCCTTCTGCTTAAGTGAAATCGAATACCGACTGAGCTAAACGCTTGGCGGCTATCTCATTAAGACAGTATATTAAGCCTATGTAGGAAACAATATTCCGCTTTGTCCCATGACCATCCCGTTGCAAATATTTTGTCTTCTGGTTCTGGTAGGATTGTTCCCCATTGAATGTTTTTGGCTAATATGTCCCGCTTCTCAACAGCCATCATCATAGAATCGTATTTGTGAATTTCATCGGCAGGATACAGGCCTAACTCAAACTTTTCACCAATCATATCAAGCAGCCTATTCTCGTATTTCTTATATTCGGGGATAGATTGTTTAATTGGCCTTGGAATATCGCAAAGATATGCTTCGGCGGCATCATGCAATAAAGCCCACAATGGATGAACACAAATATTCAGTTCGGACATAAGCACAGAATGTTCGGCAACCGAATAGAATTTCTTAGTATGACCACCATATCGGCAAAGAAGCGAAAGTGCATGGGCAATATCAGCCAAATCAATATCGTCTATTCGTGGTTCAAGTGGATAGAACATTTTGCCGGTGTGAGTCTGCATCCAATCTGATATCATGTTAATTCCTCCATGCACACGTTAAAGTTCCAAAACAATTAGAAGGGACGTAGGGGGGCTATTGCCTTGTTGCCTGTAGCCTTGCCAGTTTTTCATCAAGCTCGGCAAGTGCTTTGTAAAATGGTTCATATTTCGATCCATCACCAAGCCCCGTCCATTTCCATTTTTTCCTTTTGCTTCGTTGAGTAACTTTATGGATAACATTGTGAAGCGGGTTTTCTGTTCTTATTGCTATCCGTTCAGCTTCCTCAGCTAATAATCGAGATGCAAATTTCAGGATAGCAACATAGCCCGAATCGGCAAACCAATTAGAACCTTTTTTGTGTTGGCTAATACGCTCGGCAACAGAGAATGAAATTCCGACATAAAGCAAATTGCCATCACTGTCGAAATGCTTATAAAGGTAACAAGGATTTTGGTTAGGTTTTTCGCTTTCCATAATTCTCTCCTTTTCTAATAAAGAACTTCTATAAATTTATGTAAACAAGAGGAATCGTGTCACGCGTGACATCATATCCAGTTATCGCATATCCAATCTTGCTATATGTGACAGCGTATCCACTTATCGCATATCCAAATATCGCATATCCAAATTCACTTATACATTGGTAATTTAACGACATTATCGCTTTCTTCCCTTTCTCGTCTTTTCCTCAACCTTGCTTTTACCCTCGCTTCCTCATCGTTTTGGAGAAAGTCATTAATTTGTCCGGCAGCAATTATGCGCTGTTTTTTGTTAGTAAAAGTGCCCAAAATGTACTCTATTTGCTTATCAAACCCATCTTGAGAGAGAATATTCAAACACTTTTTCTCAAAGAAAAACTTTGCTTTCTCCATTGCTATGTCAAGTTTATCCAAAAATTTAAACATTGGTTCTGACCGTTCCAAGAGTATAGACATTTCATCACGAGGGAAATTCTTCCGCACTAAATAAATTTGTTCACCTATCCTGGCAGCAATATAAATTAGATGCTGAACCACATGCCCTTTAGTAATAAATGTCGATTTGTTTTTTTCAAATATGCTTTCAAAAATATCGTCCACTTCACTAAACACATGCGATTGAAGTTTCTTTTTACTTCCCCTCATTTGTCTAAGCATAGGCAATCGGCTTGCCAATAAATCATAATTGATTACATCCGAATCGTAAAACTTTGGTTTTTTACTTTCCTTTTCCGCAGCAGGGGAAGCGAATAATTCTTCAACCTCCTTCCCGAATTCACCAGACTCATTGGGCTTTGCTTTCATACTCGTACATCCTCCTTAAATGAAATAGTTTAGTAAAATTCCGAATCCGCGTGTTACCCATTGTCATTTCCCATTTCATTTTCAGAGTTAATCCGTGTTGGTTTTCTTTACTCTTATCCGTGGAGTATCCCAATAAGCTGACCGACACTTAGGGTTAGAGCATGTCTTCGGCCTATCGGGTGTCTTTGGATACCAGCCATTCCCGCATCGTAAACACACACACTTTTTGATTTGTTTATCCATTATTCCACCTTTCAATTATGTAGTACATCAATGTAAGATATATGTCAACAGAAATCTTCAATTCACTCTATGCAATTAATTTATGCGATATATTAAATCCAGGAATACCTCATGCCCCGCAAGCTACTCATTCTTACCTATTTCACATACATCCTAAGTGCCGCTATCAATGTCCATGCTATTGTATCGGCCTTATCGTATGCCACTTCAAAAAGGTTGTATAAATCTTCGTGGGATTCAAATCTATCTTCCCACCCATCCGGCAATATTTCTGATAACTGTTTCGCAAATGAGTCAAGTGTGACCTTGTCCATTAGGCAATACCTCCTGTGATTTTTATTTGTTAATGCCCCGCAAGCTACTAAAACAGTACCCCTTGAGATTGATGGCGTTCTAACCTCTTCTTGCCAGCCTCGAAATAGTCAGCGTCTATCTCGTACAAATCAAGATCGTAACCCATGATGTCACAAGCTATGGCAATACTCATGCTGCCCCCATGCGTATCCAAAATCTTATCCCCCGGCTTGGCGTAGTTCTTCAATAACCACTGGTATAATCTTACCGGCTTTTCAGTTGGATGTATCTTTGTAATCTGGTTATGCTTGTGAATTGAATAATTAAACATTCTTGCTGGTTTCTTGCAATTTGTCCATGCGTATTCGCAAGTTGCAAAGTTATCCACCGTTTGCATTTTGTTCCAGATAACAAAGTATTCAGTAGGTGGTAACTCAAAATTATTAGCCCCCCAAATTATCTGGAATTCTGATACACGAAATAGCTCGTTAAAGTATTCTTTGGTTGGTTTATTGTCCCACTGGATACCATTATTATACTTACCAACCTTATCAAACCGCAACGAACCATGCTTAAAGCGTTCGATTCCATACGGCGGATCGACCAAAGCGAGGCTGTGCTGCTTATCCCTCATTCCGGCCATAGCGACCATACAATCCTGATTATACAGGTTAATCTTACTCATTTATCCCCCTGTGAACTGTTAATTTCGCAAGCTACCTGCCTGCTGCTATCCGTCTCACTTACTCGAATTCACCTTCCCGTCATAATGCAAATACGTCTTGTAAGCCATGCCACCCCAAAACATCAATAACGGCATCCACCATCCGGGATAATGATATCCAATGAAATACGGAATGGCATAACAAACGGTACACATCAACGCAATGTAGATATATCTCATTCCCGCTCATCCTCCTTCGGCTTTAGTTCTATTTTAACATCAGGGAACGCGGCGACTAATTCCCGTACCGTGATGTTCCGGCTGTAACCAATAAACCAATCGCTATCCTTACCAACTATTCCAAATAACTGCCATCCCCATCCGGGTGTTCCGAGTAGTAACTTCATTCGTCATCCTCCTTGTTATCCTTCCATTCAAAATCCCCGCATCTCATCAAGTCCATATTCTTAACTTGTATCCCATGCAGCAGACAGTAATGTCTACCTTCCTGGCTATCGCAATCATCTATTTTTATTAGCTAAGTTCTATTTTTATAAATTCTTGTTCTAATTTTATTATTGCACCCCTTAGAACTTCAATAATACGCTTTTTTGATGTGTGTTCATCTATTATAATTCTATTAATACCCATTGAATTAAATAAAATTGATAATTGTTTCATATATAAACCTCAGAAAGTAATTTTAATGTACAACAATCCCCAATTGCTTCTTGGTGTCCCTTATACAGCAGCATTGGCATACAGTCCTCCCATCTTCTAATTGCCATCCATCACGGGGGCCATTGTCATACCCAATTTCTACACCGCAATCATCGCAGGTGGGTTCGTAGGGTTCAGCGCGGCGTAAATTCATGTCTTTCTCCTTTTAAGATGTAGATATAATTAGATAGTGAAATGTAGTGCGGGCGGCGGGGCAAGGCACGCAAGCCCCATAGCCGCTCGCAGCGTAAATGTAACGGGATAATAGTTAAACCTCTTCCACATTCCAGTACAATTTATCGTTCCGAACTTGCCATTTTATGAGAGCTACATCTTCATCATTTTCCTCAGCATATCTCCAGCAGGCATTGGATAATGCCGATTCCTCATTGTAGGCAGCCGTGGCAAAGGTAGAGTCCTCGATTACAACCTCGTACTGTATCTTCTCCCTTTGCGGATTACGGGGGTTCGTAGGCTTAAATTTCATATCTTCCACCCCGTCCATTCCTTAATCCATTCTTTGATTTCTTCATCAATGGGTTCAAGTGTTATCTGCCCATCCTTGTAGCTAATTCTCACCCTTGCCTCACGGAATTTACCATCGTAATTGTAGATATTAGCCGTAATTATATTCCCGACCTTTGCCTGTAATGCTTTGAAATGTTCTTCCATTTCGTCTTTTCCAATAGGGTCAAATGTGCCAGTGAATGTAAGTGTTTCAAGAGGTAATTCTTTTACAATATCGTCAAATCCGCTTATCGAAAAAGATGATATGCCCTCGATTTCCTTATCGCCAATAAACATCCTTGGATTCTTGCCAGTTACTTTCATTGGGTTCCTTTCTATAGGGTATGTTTGACTTTGTAGTATTTCACCATGTGATCGAGACACCATCTTTGGACGTTCTCTCTTATTCCAACGTACACGAACACATGATACCGGATGCTGAAACTAACCAGACATTGCCTAACCAATTCCGGGGATATTTGCGAATAAAGGTATGGTTTGTAAAGGTCACCCTCACGACACTCCACCACCAACGCTGCCCATTCCATCTTAGCCATACGGTGCATTTTTATTTGTGTCTTATCGCGTTCTACTGTAATGAATGAAAGTAAGTCAGATATGCCTTTGCGTTCTATACAGAATTGGTTCTGGTGCCCAGCGATACTGTAGTCGCCTATGTCAAGTTTCTGGCAACATAAGGTCATCCCCTTCGGCAACCGTGGCCCGAATAGCGGGGTTTGCTCGCGAGTATCTTGGATAATTACCATGCCTTCGGGGAATACTGGAGCTTTCAACTTGAAGTCGGCCATACTTCTGGCTATTGACTGCGCGGTACGGGGAGTGGCTTTCATTTATGGTCATCCCCCTCATCAAGAATTCCACCCTTGCCATCAGCGAGATAAATACCACATTGGCAAATAACGCCCCGTGGTGCGAATTTATCTACTGTAGTATTTGAACCCCACACGAACACATGACCATTCTCGCATGGGGTGGGTGTCCAATAAGGTGTATCCATTCAATTCCCCTCCATCAACTCAAAAGCATATCCTTCCGGCAATGGCTTCGGGACAGTAAACTGTATATTCCTAATCCTTCTTGTTTCCGCATCAGGATTAGTTACAAACGCATTGCCTGTAAACATACACACCGTGCCATCTGATAGGGTAATAATAACGTTCTGGTACATGGGGCCAGATGACTTATTGTCCTCCACTGTGATCTTCTTCATTGTCCAACACCTCCGAAAGCAAACGGTCATTTATCATCCTCCCTTTTTTCGTTAGTCAGAAGTTGTTCCTTTCGATAATGATACAATCTCATCAATATACTAAATGCTGCTTGCGCTGCATGATAACATCCGGTTTCCTTGTCCTTAGCCAGCGGGTTGAGTTGACAAGCTTCCAAATGTCGCATGGTAGCATCCCAGAACCTACGGTCAGGTTCCTTGAATAGTTGGAGGCAGTTGAAGGTTGAATATTTCCGTTCCCCGGCCAAGAATACATCAGCAAGTGGTTTGAGAATGACAAGGGGTAAGGGGAACCATCCTTGCTTGTCATTGTCGAATTTTAACCCTTCTGGTGAAATTTTATTTTCCATTACTACCTCCTTCCTTAACTTCACAATCGCCACCTAATTTGCATGATTGGAGCAGAATATTGCCATTAGTAGGCGAACCGTGGACATTATCTGCATATACTGACTTGCCACATTTTATACAATTTCCGAGTTTAATTATCCCTGCGGCCATGATTATTCCTCCACGTTAAATTGGCGTTCTAATAGTTTCTCTTTATACCATTCCGGCAATCCACGGGTTACGCATCTTGCTATTTCCTTCCATGCGAACTTGAATAGCTCATCCTTGATTTCAGCGGCACATTCTTCAAGTATATCTTGCGGAACGGCCTTGATAAGTGCGCCAATGTCTCGTGGTGAATCTTCAAGTAATCCTGCTTCTCGCAAGTGCTGGATTGACTTATCCCACCTTGCCTTGCTGGTATATTTTGCCGCAAGGATTTGGATAATGTCTTTGTTGGTAGGATTACGGTCTTTCCAATCTGATTGATGAACCTCCTTGAACGCCTCACTTACAAATTTACCAATCATAGCCTTGCCATCTCTGGAAAAGCGAGCATAGTTCTTAACCACTACACCTTCAATTTTCTGACCTCCAAGGATGCTGGTACGGTCAAGGAACGAACGGAATTGACTAATATCCGCAACGGTGCCATCATGAAGAAGGGGAACAGTTTCAAAGCCTAACCTTGCAGCCTCTTTTGCCTTCTCATGGTAGGGGAGGTAGATTTCTTCGCCAGTGTTTATATCGAAGATGATGATATTGTTAGCAGGGGCACGGTCATAGCAAAGGGTGTTATGTTTAGGCTTCATCATGTACTCCCCTCGATATGTCCATCCTTCATGAAGTTGGCTGAAGATAGCCTGAACATTCTCCACACCCTTCTTGAACATATTGTCGGGGGCAAGGATGTTAATCTCAGCCCCATGAGAGCGACACTTCAAGAATGGCAATCCATCTTCTCCGATAAACTTTCCAAATGAGAACTGGCTACCGTCTATCTTCTCCTCGACAATCACACCATCAAGCAATAGTTCGCCAATGGCGGCATGACCGAGTGCATAGACCTTGGGATATGTATGCCAACTGTTCATTGCACACCCCACTTACCCACCCTCTTACCCAATTCCCCATCCAAGATTTGATACTCCTGTTCATCCTGCCAATCCAACTCTTCCCCATTAGCCTCTACAGCAGCTATATCGAATAGTGCGTTGAGGATGGCGGTGCCGGACATACTTGATATGTTTTCCATGTTACTTGCCTCCCTTGTGACCGTCATTACCTATTGTTTTTTTGAATCCAACGTTGCCAGCAATATGGAATACAACAATTCCTTCTGGGTTCGCAAACCCCGGTGATGCCTTGCTTCCAGTTGTAAGCAAAAGGCTTAATTCTCTATCTATCAATGCAGTGTCAAATGGCCCTTTATAAAGTACCGGCACCAAATCACAGCAGCATGGCAGAACATCCTGATACTTTTCAATTTGTGGGTCTTGCGTTTCAATCCGTTGGGGAAGATGACCGTATCGGCACCATCGGATTGTATTGAACAGGCTAAAGTGCTTCTCACCTTTCGGTAATCCATAACCTCGTTGGATACCGCTTCCCCACCATTCGCCACGATGCCAACCGGGACCGAGTTTCAGCAAGTCATCATGGTTGTCATAAGCCCACCGTGCAAATCCATGGTTGTCGCAATCAGGGGTTATCCAGCGGGTACGACTGCCAACAAGAAATTCAAGGCCATCTTCACCAATATAGATGGTTCCATTAGTGCCATCAATTTTCTCGGTCACAATCACATCGCGACTTAATCTACTTATTTTAGGGAATCCTACAAACTCTATCATTGCTACTTCCTCCTTTACCAATCCGGTTCGGTTACAGGGTTAGGTGCTGCCGGTGCTGATTTACCCTTGGATGCTGGCTTGGTAGGCTCAGGGGTAGGCTCATCGCATGTTTCAACCACACCATCTCCCTCGGCCATGCCCTCAGTAATGTAGATTCCCGCCTTACCAGACTTGTTGTATTCATCTTTACTTTGCACTTTTTCGAGAAAGAGTTGATACCCCTTGTCCTTTACCATCTTGCTAAGTATCGCTAAGTTGTTGGAATCTAAAAGAGAACCATCCTTAATGCGTAACACTCTCAGTGTAGGATTCAATGCCATAGATATAGCCATTGATACCATCAACTTCTCGCCATCGGAGCATTGTTTAAGTGGGATGGAATTATACAGCAACCCATCATCACCAAAGGATAGGTTGGGAATAGGTAAATTAGCTGACTGGATAGCCTCTTGCCGCTGTTCACGGATAGACTCTACCTTAGTATCCAACTTGTCATAGGCAGACTGAACTACTTTGAGGGTTTTTGACTCGGTAGCATGAAGGATATTAGCGCGAATCTTCTTGTTGGTTTCTTCAATACTGTGAATGTCAAGGCCAATATCCTCAATGTCAATAGGAACCAGCAATGCGATCTCAGCCTTTTCATCTTTGTAATTCTTGACGGTAGCCGTAAAGCTCTCTTCCAATTCAGCCAACCTTAATTTCAGTGATTCGATTTCTTCCTTGATCTTCAACCCGGTAGCCTTAACTCTCTCATTGGAAGTGGCACGGTCTGTGATTGACTGGTTATGCTTCATTGCCACTTGGAGTTTACCAGACAATTCAGCGAAATTGGTTTCCTCGGTTTGCTTAATATCGGGATAGCAAGTCAGCGCATCGACTTTTATCTTTGCAGCCTTTAATAATCTGCCTTGTTCAGTACGTTCATCGAATGCCAACTTTTCATCCTGGTCGTATTTATTAATATCAACACCAACCAGCGCGGCCAATGTATTTCGCTGATCCTTTTCGGCCTTGTTCATAAACTCCAACGGGTCGAAACTGATATGACCGATAAGTTTATCAAGGAAGGATCGTGGCGTTTCACCTTTGAGTAAAGATACGGGTTCAATTACAGTTTCTATTTTATCGTTGGTGATTTTAGAAACTATTGTAAATTTTGGTATGCCTGATTCTTCATCGCCGTCAATGGTGAGTTTGATTTCTCCTTTTTTCTTACCTCGAAGGACAGGTTCTAACGGTGCACCTTTCTTACCTTTGAAACCCATTACGATGATATCCAACAGGCTCGACTTGCCCGCACCATTAAGGCCCTTTACCTCGTTTACATCTCCCTTTGGAACCAAGTGAATTGCATTGATACGTAGGATATTGGACGCGATTAACTCTATAATTTTCATATCATTCCCCTTTCTTTTTTCTGGTTAATTGATCAATTTCTCTTTCAATTTCTTCTTTAGTAAAATCAATTTTATTCACTTGCCCTGTGCGAAGATTGTATAGTGTTCTTTGCATTTCTCCATTTGCAGTAACATCGAACCATTCTTGTTCATTCATTTCAATAACTCCATTATCTTGTCCAGATTATCGCAGTCCTTACACCCACTTCGGCTATCCGGCGGCTTCAACATTTCTGCAATTTCTCTTGTAAGAGTTAAACTTCTCCTCACCATCCCCTTATCCACTTCTACCGGCACTACCTTAGCATTAAAACACATTGAAAACCCATTTGTGATGATATTATTACAAGCCGAAGCCGCTGCGGTGTCCGGTTCCATGTAGACAAGGAATAGTTTGGCATCAACCTTGGTGTCCTGCGTCATGAGGATATTGTAGACATTCGATTGGACGGCATAGAGGCTAAATAGCTTATCTTGATTGTCCGTCCATCGCTGTGTCTTATAGTCCGGGATTACCAACGTACCATCGGCTAATATCAATAAATCATCCGGCGCGCCAGACAAGGTGATATTAGACTTTGGGTCAAAAAACGTGTTCTTGCTGTAATGCGGCACTGGATTCCATTTTGCCACGTTGCCGATTTCCATCATCCACGGGGGCGTTGGCCCATTGTCAATCATGTAATGGATGCAGTGCTTGGTAAAGGAATCTATTGAGCTGAAGATGCCGGGGAACGTCTGCCACGGGAGTCGGTGTGAGGTGCGAAGTTTAATCCAAAAACACCGTGGGCAGAAGTCGGCTAATGCGGTGTATCCGAGGTTCTTCGCTGATATTCGTAAAGTTTCCATAGCTATCCTTTCTTATCTTGCTTAATATCGAACTGTTTCATTAATTTGCCGAAATTCATTAACAATTCTTTGTAATCATCTAACGATAAAGATGATAAAGACTTAGCTTTAATACGCTTAGCTATACTTATAACACCAGAATAGTTAAACATATTTATTACTCCACTTTGACGAATAGCTTCGTATTGTTCCATTGTTTCTTTTGTGATCTCGCCCATTTTTACCCCCCCATTCTATCTTCAATTTGCTCGCATAATTGCCCCGCCTCCGCGATCAGGTTATCCAGATGTTCTTTCCGCTTAGTCACCGGCAGCTCGTAAATCTTGGATAATAATTGATAGCACTGTAACCCGTATTTAGCATTCCAGTCGAACTTGGCCGGTTTCTTATCCACATCCTTTTGAGTAGCCTTCGACTTCCCAGATTTTTTAGCCTTATCAACGGCATCCTTCAACACACCTTCGGCATCATCACTGTTATTGATAGTCTTAATCGCCAAAGTCGCACTCACGCTCCCATCCTTAACCATGTCAATTATCGACTCAGGAGCATCATGCAAGGCGATCAGGTTATTCACGGTACTAAGTGACCACCCAGTACGCTTGGCTATCTCTTGAGCCGTCCACATGAATGATTGGAGCCGCTTAACCGCCTTGGATTTCTCGATAGCGGTGAGGGGGAGGCCGTCGTTGGATGATAGGATGGATAGAGCTAAATCCTCCGGTTTCTTCTTGGTAACGGTGAGGCATAATATCCCCTTTACTGGTGCGCCCTCTTCCATAGCAAGGATATGAGCGCGTCGCCTACACCAACCAGCCATGACGTAGATGTTCTCGCCTTCTTGGTAGATGGTAATAGGCGGGAATGATTCATTGCCATTGTCTTTGATACTATTTGCCATTTCGCGGATATGAGTGATGGTGGATTCCGAGGACATGTCCCTGGTATTGTCATTAGGGTGTTCCTGGATTAATAAGGGGTCGAAGATTAAGGTACTTGCCCCACGGGATAATGCTAAGTCTCTTACGGCCATTGGCTATTCCTCGCTTTCTTCATTGGATAAATAATCAGCACACCTAACGGTATTATTGTTCCTGTTACAATGAAACTCAGGGTTGAACAGTGGATCACAATTACCATCTACCCCATGCCTACAGGATTGACAAGCATCCCACGTTAGAGTGCCTACTGTTTTTAACCCCATCATTCCCCCTTTTCCTTTTTATCCTGCATTTCATTCCAAGGGTTCACGCCGGGATTACTCACTGCCCCATTGTTGCGTATATCCGCCCATGACCACGATTCTGCACCATCCACATGAAGCAAGAAGCTAATCTCACCACTTGGCAATTCAGGATGATTGGTATCACGAAGTATCTTTTGGACCGCATCCGATATTGACCTTTTTTGGTTTACCGAGAACATTGGCTATTCCCCCTTTTCCTTGACCAGTTTCTTGATTGCGGCCTCGGTTTCCTTAATATTTTCGTTCTGGTTCTTATTAAATTCCTTCTTTTCCAACTTCAAGTCGATAAGATGTCTGGTCAGTTCCATAAGCTCATTGTTTTCCATTTCATTCCCCTTTCTGTGTTAAGTTAAATTGTTATATCACTTTCGACTTCATTTCCCCATACATCCCACCCTTCCGTTTTCTGACGAGCAAATAATTCAATCATGTTTCTTGTTGGCATATCTTTAGTAGCACGTTCTATTAATTCCCGAAATGCCTGTGGTTTTTGTGAATGTTTTTCTGCCTTTGATTGGATAAAATTAGCTTCTTGTAACCGGAAAGCCTTCACCTTTCCCCTTGTTCCAAACAATAGATGTTCACATTGTCCTCTAAACCAATATCCCATCCCAAGTGACATTATCTTGCGCCAAGTTATCATTGTCTTGTACTTATATCCCCAAGCATCCATAACAAGCAATGCCTCAGGAAGCAAAGGAACAGTAGCCCATAGGAAGAGTACCGAATCTTTATCAGCCATTTGCTTAATGGGGATAAGCGATATTTCTTCAACAGATAAGCATGGATATTTCTTTTCTGCCCCACTTATCATAGAACCACCTGTGTTTTTATTCTTATAACTCCACGGTGGATCTGCATAAATTATTTGATACTTCTTATCCATTTTATCCTTATATTACTGGTTAATTCCCCACCTAATAGCGCAGGTTCGGGTTCCGTTATCCCTGCTTTCATTCCCTCAAGCTGCTTCGCTGCTATTAAGTGGGAAAGTGTTAATAAAAATGGGCAAGGTAGATTTGGCATGACCTATTCCTACTTTCGCAAAGTCGCCGCACATCCTAAGATGCAAGCCCATAGCCATTGATTATCCCTACGCGAACGGGTCGGCCTCATCCACTTCCGGCTTCTCCGCTGCCTTGCCTGCCGCCTTACCCGCTGCTGCATGAACCTTACCCTTCTTATCCGGGAACAGTGCCGCATCCAAACTGGCAATACTATCACTCACCTTGCCGAACCCAACGATGTTAATATAAGGATTGTCCGGGTCTTTCTTGTTCTCGACATTCTTCACCTTGAACCGCCAGAACTGGTTTGGAAGCTGGGTCTTGATGAGTTTGATTACTTCACTATCGAACACGCTTTCGTCACCCTTGAACTTCTTAGTGAACTTCTCGAACAGACCGGTACATCCGAGGATGTCCGCCACCATCTGTTCACCCCTTTTGTTCTCGGCCACGATGATATCATGCTTAACCTCGTTGCAATCGTCATCCTCGTCCTCGATCACCATCGGGAATTTCCAGTTCTTGTCGCCCTGCTTATTGGAACTGATTGTTTCTTCCCCGTCCTTCTTGGTCTTCAGGTAATCAATACCCTCCAGAAATTTGCCAATGTGCCAGCCCTCATCGGGCCTACGAAATCCAGTTTCCCACGTTCCTCTTTCGTTTGCTGTAGCTCTCATGCTTCTTAATCCTCCTTGTTGGTTGTTACCATGCTCTTCATGGTATATAAATCTTGCCTGACTTCCTTGAGTGACCTGACAAAGTCACGGATACCACCAGCATTCCCATAAAAATCCTGCCTTGCTCTTTCGATATCACCTTGGACATCCCAAATCACTCTCCGCTGGTCACCTACACTGTTTTCTTTCATGTAGGGTATTGCAACAAACCCTTTAGTTACCAAGTAGGCCACCAAATTCGCATCCTCAACCGTTGTTACCTTTTCCTGTGCCACATATTACCTCCTTTCGATTAATTGATGATAGTAGGTTGGTTGGCATCACGCTCCTTTCTCGTTTAATTTTTCCCCCAAATAATCACTGCCATTATTGCCCCCGATAATTGCCATCCTACTTGATGAACAATAGTCTTCCAAACGCTTGGTGAAGTTATGGTTACGCCCATATAATCATCAGCGATTACAAGTAATGTCGAAGAAACAATAATAAATAACAATACAGTAATAATCTTTTTCATTTCACACCATTCGCTTCCCGAAACATCTGCGCCACGTGGAACTTCCTATGCACTATCCCCTGCGGAGGCATACAGTTATTTAAATATCCCATTAGCCTCTTGGAATATCTGCTTAACATGGAACCGCCTATCAATTATCCCCCTTGGAGGTATTGGCCCTGACCATTTCGCTAAGTAACTTTCATTGGAATTAAACGAAGCCAATGGTGCATGGTATTTCCAAAGGTCTAACATGCTTGAATCATGCGGCGGCGGTACTTCATCGTCTTCACGGTCAGGACTACGGAGGCAGGCAATAAAATCGAAGTACCCCGGTACGGCATAACCGAACTTCTGGCCGGAGAACATAGGCCCGTATTGGATAGTCTTATTGAACCGTTCTCGTTCTTCCGATCTTGCGGTTCCGATAACATCATATCCAGCCATCGTAAGGTTCTGTAACCCATTCATAAGCCTCAACATATTGTCAGCTAAGGCTCCGTATCCTTCTTTACTGAGCTTCATTTTCATAGTCAATTCCTTCACTATGTTGGCCTTTTCCTCATCTGATTTGGCGTTGTAATTTTCATCCAGAATTTCATAAGCCAACTGAGCCACCATAAGATGAGAGAATGAATCAATAAAGATAGTCTTGGCACTGCCAAATTTCTTGATATTAAATACTGTATCAATGCAATCCATGAAGTTTTCGTACACGCCAACAACTAACTGCAAGTCAGGTCGGTTGATAGCCGCTATAGTTGTTTGAATCTTGCGCTTCTCAGCGGTGAGTAGAACGATAGGCATCTCGGCTGTTTGCAAAACCCCCGCTGTTTTACCTACCCCTGGTGGCCCCCAGACAAGCATGAAATTGCCCTGTTTTTCCGATAAATCTTTGTAATTAACTAATTTCATTCTTTTTCTCCTCTCGTTTTTTGGCTTCGTATGCTCTTTTTTTAGCGTTATTTTCTGCCGCCCACACAGGGTCTTGCGATCTTATTAGATAATTCTTACGGCCATTGGCGTTCCTTTTTTCTCTAAGTACAGGATCATCTTTTGTTGCTCGATATTTAGCATTTGCCCGATCAAGTTGCTTGCCTCTATACACAGGATTGTTTTTGTTTTTTTGCCAATACTGTTTGTTCCAACAAGTCATGTATCCTTTCTTATCTTCAGTTCCAGAAACCCCGTATTTATAATCACGAGGATGATGAATTTTTGCATGACCACCTTTAGATAATAATTGTAGATTGCTCAAATCATCATTCTGCGTATTTTCATCTTCATGGTGAACATGGAAACAAGTTGGCAACTTTTTCGTGTGCAGGAAGTTCATCATGTTTAGCCGAGAGCGATATATTTGCTGACCATCCGGCAAGGTACATATACGACGAGTATCACCATTTATATCAACAATATCTCTTTCTCTTTTAGGCATTATTTGTTCCATCTTGTTCTCCTTATAGTTTGGCTCTAATGGTGAACATGGCATCTGACACATTCTGGTTCTCACAAATTGGTAAATAAGGGCAAAGGTGCCCGTACATAAAATTGCACGATTTCCTGTTTTTGTACCAGTTATTGCTCCAACGGGCAGAAAGTATCTCGATTACTATCTGACGGTATGAAGCTTCGACCTCTTCCAACGGAAATTCTCCCCTCCAGAAAACCTTGCCATATCTTTTGGTCTCGCGGTTGAAGCCGATGAAGTAATTAGAAGGTCTGGATAAAATTTCATTATAGACTCTTTCATATAGCTGATCGGGTGTTTCTTCCTGTGTGCGTTTCTTGGTTTCCTTGAATATCTTTTGTTGTGGCATTTGAACGACTTCCA
>Ga0172380_10005509_pt1 | contig 15302 bp, 13 predicted proteins | sample Leawe162metaG_FD_119747 | JGI IMG/M metagenome (GOLD analysis project Ga0172380, IMG submission 119747) | Leachate microbial communities from a municipal landfill in Southern Ontario, Canada - Leachate well 162 metaG | ecosystem: Engineered > Solid waste > Landfill > Unclassified | place...
AACAGGAGAAAAAATGCCAAGAGTAGAATTAACTCAACTCATCGAAGCAGGTGCACATTTTGGGCACCTTACACGCCGTTGGAATCCAAAGATGAAACCATATATTTTCATGGAAAAGAATGGGATTCATATAATCGATTTAAAGAAAACACAATCATCAATAGACCTCGCTGCAGAAGCAATGACAAGAATTGCTTCCGAAGGCAAAAGAGTTTTATTCGTTGGTACAAAAAAACAAGCTAAAGGCACAGTAGCTTCCGAAGCAAGAAGATGTAATGCTAACTGGGTAAGTGAAAGATGGTTAGGTGGGATGCTTACAAATTTTTCAACAATTAGAAAAAGCATTAAACGTCTCCAAGACATAGAGAAAAAAGAAACAGATGGTACATTTGAAAAAATTACCAAAAAAGAAAGATTAACTCTTACAAGAGAAAAAGATAAATTAAGAAAAGTTCTTGATGGCGTAGAGACATTATCAAAAATGCCGGGTGCTATTTTTATTGTAGATATTAAGAAAGAGTCTATTGCAATTAGAGAAGCACTTAGATTAAACATTCCGCTTTTTGCAATTGTTGATACAAATTGCGATCCTGATCCTATTGATTATATTATCCCGGGTAATGACGATGCTTCACGTGCAATTGAAATAATTTCCAAGATTTTATCTGATGCCATTATTGAAGGCAACGAAAAATCAAAAGAATTAAGAGCAAACGAAGCTGCAGAGAACGAAAAATTAGGCAAAATGAACGAAGATGATGGTGATGGTGATAGAAGAGACGGAAAGCCAAGAGTAAAAAGAGTGAAAGTTGATGGCAGAGATGATAAGAGAAAATTTGATAGAAGAGGGGGCGGCGATAGAAGACAAGGTTCTAATCAAAATCAGGGTACAAATCAGAATCAGAATCCAAAATCAGCAGCTCCGGCACAGAGTGCAGCACCAGTTTTAGAGGTGCCTGAAACACCGGTAAAAGAATCTGGTTCTACTCCGGCTGCAACAACTGAAAATTAAGTTTATAATTAAAGGTAAAAGGAATAAATAGATGGCTATAACTTCAAGTCAAGTAAAAGAATTAAGAGATAAAACCGGTGCCGGTATGATGGATTGTAAAAAGGCTTTGGAAGAAACTAATGGTGATTTTGATAAAGCAATTGATACGCTTAGAAAAAAAGGTGCTGCCGTAGCTGCTAAAAGAGCAGAAAGATCCGCTAATGAAGGTATTGTCTTAACCAAAGTATATAATGATGGTAAAGAAGCTGTTATGGTTGAAGTAAATTGCGAAACAGATTTTGTTGCTAAAAGTGATGATTTCTTATCATTTGCAAATTTAGCATTAGAATCAGTTATTGCAAATAAACCAAATTCGGTAGAAGAATTAATGGATTCAACTTTTGATGGTAAGAATCTAAATGCTGAATTAACTGCAATAGTTGGTAAGATAGGTGAAAAAATTGAAGTTTCTCGATTTGCTTATGAAAAAACCGATTCCGGTGTAATAGTAGATTATATTCATCACGGATCAAAATTAGGAGTATTAGTAAAATCAGACAATGTCCCTTCAGGAAAAGAAGAAGAATATACAAATGTAACAAAAGATATCGCAATGCAAATAGCTGCAATGAAACCAATGTTTATGTTCAGAGAAGAATTTTCTAAAGAGATATTGGATAAAGAGATTGAGATTGCGAAAGAACTTCTTAGAAAAGAAGGGAAGCCGGAACATATGTTGGATAAGATTTCGGAAGGTAAATTAAATAAATTCTTTGAAGAGAATTGTCTTGTAGATCAAATATTCGTAAAAGATAATTCAAAGAAGATTCGTGATTTGATTGAAGATTTCAATAAGAAAAATTCAGCAGAAGCGAAGCTAATTCTTTTCAAGCGTTTTCATCTTAGCGACGAAAAAAAATAACATTTCTAAAAAGGTCTTATAATTTATAAGACCTTTTTTTTATATATTTAAGGGTATATGGAAAAAAAACTTAAGTACAAACGTGTGCTGCTAAAATTAAGCGGCGAATCTTTGATGGGCGATAACGGATATGGAATTGATCCAAAAAGATTAGATTTCTTTGCTGAAGAATTAAAAGCTACCCATTCGCTCGGAGTTCAAGTGGGTGTAGTAATAGGTGGGGGTAATATATACCGTGGATTAAATGCAAGTGCTCAAGGAATAGATAGAGTAACTGGCGACCAGATGGGAATGTTAGCAACTGTTATTAATTCTTTAGCATTGCAAAATGCGCTTGAGAATAAAGGGGTTTACACTCGTCTTATGACTGCAATAAAGATGGAAGAGATGGCTGAACCATATATTCGAAGAAAAGCCATTAGGCATCTAGAGAAAGATAGAATAGTAATTTTTGGAGCAGGAACAGGACATCCATATTTTAGTACAGATACTGCGGCATCTTTAAGAGCAGTAGAGATTGAGGCAGATGCAATTTTCAAAGGTACACGAGTTGATGGAGTTTATGATTCAGATCCTGAAAAGAATCCGAATGCTAATTTTTTTGAAGAAATTTCGTATTATGATGTACTTCAGAAAAATTTACGAGTAATGGATTTGACAGCTATAAGTTTATGTAAAGAAAATAATCTTCCGATAATTGTATTTAATATGGATAAGCCGGGAAATTTAATGAAAGTAATTAAAGGCGATAATGTTGGAACATCTGTTAGCGATTTAGCAATAAGAAATTAAATTTGTAAATAAAATTGAGGAACTTATGAACGCAATAATTAAAGAAACAAATCATAAGATGGATGTAACCCTTGATACATTTAGGCAGGAAATAACTAAGATACGAACAGGTAAAGCAACTACTGCATTATTAGATGGTATCAAAGTGGATTATTACGGAACTATGTCTCCATTAACGCAAGTAGCAAATGTGTCGGTATTAGATGTTCATACATTAAGTATTATGCCCTGGGATAAAGGTATGGTACAAGCAATTGATAAAGCAATATTGGCGAGCGATCTGGGATTAAACCCATTAAGTGATGGAACAAACATTCGCGTTCCAATACCACCTCTTAATGAAGAAAGAAGGAAGGAATATGTAAAATTAGTAAAGAAATTTGGTGAAGAATCAAAGGTCGCACTACGTAACGTAAGAAGGGATTCTAATGAAAGTTTAAAGAAAATAGAAAAGAATAAAGAGATAAGTGAGGATATGAAAGCTGATTTGGAAAAAGAAATCCAAAAGATAACCGATGCACATATAGCGAAAATTGATGAGATGATAAAACATAAAGAGAAAGAGATAATGGAAGTTTAGAAATCTGATTTTAGAAAACAAAGCCGCTTAATAAGCGGCTTTGTTGTTTTATAAATAATTATTATTTTGTTCAGGATAAATATATCCTAATAACTAATTAATTCATTGAAGAAAGGCAAATTAAATGAGCGTTACAAAGGAAGAAGCATTAAAATATCATAGTGAAGGAAGGAAAGGTAAAATTGAGGTAGTGGCAACAAAGCCTTGTTTTACAGCACGCGAGCTTTCATTAGCTTACACTCCCGGAGTAGCAGAACCATGCAGAGAAATAGAAAAAAATGATGATGATGTATACAAATATACTGCGAAAGGAAACTTAGTAGCAGTAGTGTCGAATGGTACGGCTGTTCTTGGACTTGGCGATATTGGTCCGCATGGCGGAAAACCTGTTATGGAAGGAAAGGGAGTACTATTTAAAAGATTTGCTGATATAGATGTTTTTGATATTGAATTGAAATCGAAGGATGCTAAAGAAATAATAAGAACAGTCCAGATATTAGAACCAACTTTCGGAGGAATAAACTTAGAAGATATAAAAGCTCCGGAATGTTTTGAGATTGAAGAAGAATTAATTAAGACGATGAATATTCCGGTATTCCATGATGATCAACATGGAACAGCAATAATTTCTTGTGCGGCATTAATAAATGCTGCCGAGATAACAAATAAAAAGATGGAAGAAATTCGTTTAGTAGTAGTAGGAGCAGGAGCAGCGGGAATTGCATGTTGTAATATGTATATGGCAGCAGGAGTAAAGCAAAAAAATATTGCAATGTTTGATACAAAAGGATTAATTCACAAAGATAGAAAAGACCTCAATAAATATAAAGAAGCATTCGCAATAGAAAATAAATATGCTACACTCGAAGAAGCACTTACGGGAGCGGATGTATTTGTAGGTCTATCAAAAGCTAATCTATTAAGCAAAGAAATGGTTAGAAGTATGGGAGATAATCCAATTGTATTTGCTATGGCGAATCCAGATCCCGAAATTACCTACGAAGATGCAATTGATGCAAGAAAGGATATAATAATGGCAACCGGAAGGAGCGATTATCCAAATCAAGTAAATAACGTTCTTGGATTTCCATTTATATTCAGGGGAGCTTTAGATGTAAGGGCAAAAGCCATTAACCAAGAGATGAAGATGGCGGCTGTTTTAGCACTTGCAGGACTTGCAAAAGAGAAACTCTCAGATGCGGTTTTAAGTGCTTATGGTGGAAAGGAATTTTCTTTTGGGCCGGAATATATAATTCCAAAACCATTTGATCCAAGAGTATTGTGGACAGTAGCTCCTGCTGTGGCAAAAGCTGCAATAGAAACAGGTGTAGCAAGAGTAAATATTGAAGATTGGAATGCTTACAAAGAAAGCCTTCAAGAACGTATGGGATACTCAAATGAAATAGTAAGAGTTATGCTTCATAAAGCTCAGAAGAATCCCAAAAAAATCGTTTATACTGAAGGTGAGGAAGAAAAAATTATTAGAGCTGCAAACTCAATAGTAGAAGAAGGTATTGGTAATCCGATTTTATTAGGGAATGTTGAATTAATCCAAAATAAAATTGAAGAATTGGGATATGATAAAAAACATTTTGAGATTTTAGATCCGGAATTTTCTGCAAAGGTTGCAGATTATGCAAATGAATTTTTCAAAAATCGTCAGAGAAAAGGTGTTACGCTAAGAGATGCAAAGATATTGATGAAGCAACCCAATTATTATGGTAGTATGATGGTCCGCAATGGAGATGCAGATACTTTAGTCGGAGGATTAACTTATCATTATCCACAAGTAATTAAACCAGCATTGCAATGTGTCGGAATCAAGGAAGGGCATAATATAGTCTCAGGGCTTTATATAGTAGTGATAAAACGAAAAACATATTTCTTTGCCGATACAAGTGTGAATGTAGATCCGACTGCAGAACAGTTAGCAGAGATAGCAATTATGTCCCATGATACAGTAAAAGAATTTGATATTAAGCCTCGCTTGGCAATGTTATCATTTAGTAATTTTGGAAGTGCTGTTTATCCACAATCAAAAAAAGTTCAGAGAGCAGCAGAATTAGTAAAACAGCTTCGCCCGGATATTATGGTTGATGGAGAGATGCAGGCTGATACGGCAGTGGTACCAGAAAGATTAGAAAAAGAATTTCCATTTAGTAATCTCAAAGGGGGAGCTAATGTATTAATATTCCCCGATCTAAATTCTGGGAATATAGCGTATAAATTATTTGAACGATTGACCGATGCAACTCTTATTGGACCATTATTAATGGGAGTTAAGAAACCTATTCACATTTTACAAAGAGGTGCGACTGTTAATGAAATAATAAATATGTCGGCAATTGCGGTTGTGGAAGCCGAAAATTTAAAGTAAATTCCTTTCAAATAAAAAAAGCACCTTTCAAGGTGCTTTTCTATATTTAGATATCTTTTTATTTCCTATTTGGTAAAGTGCTAAAAAATGTATTATACATAATAGCAAGCATTATTCTATTTTTTTCCGGACTAATAGTTTATGGTATTTTTTTAAGTACCAGAGAGGCACCACTATCTGAATTAATGATAAGTAAAAACATAAAAGAAATTAAAGACCCAAAGATAGTAGTTGATAGAAGAGCTTATAAATTAGATATTTATTCAGAAGGAGTTTTGGTTAAAAGATACAGAGCAGTATTTGGAAAAAATAATAACGGGCTAAAAACAAGAGGAGATGATTATATTACTCCTGTAGGAGATTACAAAGTCTGCGAAATAAAAGATGATCAAGAATACTATAAATTAATTTTAATCAATTACCCAAATGATAAGGACGCGGGAGAGGCTCTGAAAAGAGGATTAATTGATGAGAATACATTCAAAAAGATTTATAATGCAAACGAAAAGGGATTATGTCCTGAATTTGATCCGGTATTAGGAGGAAATATCAGTATTCACGGATTAGGTGAATATGATTTTATATTTAGAAATCTACCATTTAGTTTCAATTGGACAGATGGGTCAATTGCATTAAACAACTCGGATATAAAAGAACTTATAGAAATTTTAAAAGTTGGAACACCAATAAAAATAAAGTATTAGAATATTGAAAACAAAAATTCTCATAATAATATTAATTTTAAATATTCCATTAATTGCTCAGCAATTAACGGATGATATAAAATATGAATTGGAGGGTGTATTAATACATGGGAATAGTTCGGTACCAACCGGAGAACTTTCTCAAGTATTACTTTTAAAGGAATCCCCAAATTGGATATCGAAATTTGTAAATTCTTTCAGTAGTTTTGGGGCTTCCGCAGTAATTTTTGATTCTCTATTAATTCCAACCGATGTGATGATAATAAAAGATTATTATAAATCGAAAGGATTTTTTAAGACTCGAGTATTTCCAGAATATCAATTAGATAAAGAAGATAAGAGTGCTATACTAATTTATCATATAGAAGAATATCCCAGAGCAAAGTTTAGAAAATTTTCATTCGAGGGGATAGACTCAATACCAAATGAAATTAGAACCGTTATTCGTGATTATATAAAAACAGATACATCACAATATTTCTCAAATACTTATGTAGAAGATCGAAAGAACTTTACATTAAATTATCTGAGAGATAATGGATATATGCTTGCTTCAGTTGCGGTTCCAGTGGTCTATGTTGATACTCTATATAATAAAGTCGATTTAGAGTTAAACTACATTACCGGGAAAAGGTATAAAATTAGTGAAATAAACACTATAAGGTCCGGAGCAGGTAGGGATTTGGTCGAAGACAAGTTATTAAAAGATATTGTAAATATAGAAGATGGTGAGTATTACAATAATTACGAAATACAAAAAGGGCAAATTAGGCTATATCGTACAAATCTTTTTTCATCTGTATTAGTAAATTCGGTAATTTCTGATACAGTAAATGATCAAGTACCAATCTTGATAAGTGCTGATGTGGGATTACTTCATGAACTTTCGCCAGAAATAATAATGAATAATGAGGACGATAAATTTAATCTTGGTTTAAGTGCCAATTTTATTAGGAAAAATTTTCTTGGTGATGCTCGGAAATTTACCGTGGGAGCGTCGGTAGCGGCACAGAACTTTACAGAATTTATAAAACATCCATCTTTCGCGGATTCAACAATATATGGATATACAGATGCACGAATAGGGATAGAACAGCCATTTATATTTGGCAAACCAATTAATACCAGGGTAGAAACATATATCACATTTCAAAAAAGAAAAGCAGAATACAATTCATTTTTATATGGTGGAAAACTTAGTTTTGATTTTGAATTACCGCAATATGCTTACCTGACAGGATTAAATACATATTTAAATATAGAACGGTCTGAATATGATTATCGATTGGCTTATATGAAATCGAGTTTTCAAACATATTTGTCAAATTTTTTCCCAGAAGATGATATAGATGCGATAGTTGATGAGATTTTTTTAGGGGCAACAGAATCGGAATTTCAATCAAGATCAACAAATACATTAATTGGAATTAATTTGATTACTAATAAATCAAACGATCTTTTTTTTCCTACAGATGGTTTTGTAAGTTTGATAAATATAGAGGATGGGAACTCAATTCCTTATTTATTTACAAAGATAGTGGGGACGAAATTCAAAGTACCGAGCTATATAAAATTTCAGGCGACAACATCAATATATTTCCCATTTTATACCAACAAACAAAATGCTTTTGCAATCAAGTTCAGGATCGGACAGATTTTCACCTATTCCGGAGATAAATCGGAAATCCCGCTGAATCAAAGATTTTATGCGGGAGGTAGTAATTCTATAAGAGGATGGGGTTCAAGGGAATTAGTACCATTATCACCCATATTCAATTTGACTTCAACAAATTTAGATCAATTAGAGAGCTTCTTAATTACAAGAACGATTCCGGGTGGGTTCTTTATTTTCGAAGGTTCAGTGGAAACAAGAAACAGATTAATTGGAAGAATCGGGTCTGCTCTTTTTATCGATTATGGCAATACATGGAATGATTATTCAGAATTTAGGTATGATCAGATAGCAATTGCCTTTGGGATTGGATTTAGATACTATTCAGATTTTGCACCGATTAGAATAGATTTTGGTTTTAAAGCGTATGATCCAAGTGATTCGAGAGCATTTTATAAGAAGAATTTTTTGGGAGAATTACTTCAATTTCATATAGGAATTGGAGAGGCGTTCTAATAATTTAAATTGATAGATTTCTCTTTTCCCAAATAAAATAGTAAATTTAAAATCACTCTTTTTTTGAGGTTTTATGATATCAAGTATGACCGGTTATGGTAAATCGGTGATTCAGGAAAATGGCACGTTAATAGAGACAGAAATAAAAAGTCTTAATAATAGATTTTTGGATTTATCGATTAAGCTTCCGAAAAACTTATACAATAAAGAATTAGAGATAAGAGAAAAAGTAAAGAGCAGAATTTCGCGCGGGAAAATCTATCTAACAATTACAGTTACTAAAGAAGGAATTGAGCAGAAATTTGCTCCATATAATTCCGAAGGTGTGAAATACGCATTAGATGTACTAAAAGAAGTAAAAAAAACAGCTGAATTAAAAGATGAAATTACATTAGCAGACTTGCTTAATTTTCAGACTCTCTTTTTTGATGATAATGGTACTCATGAAAATGACGATATAGAATTAGTTTTACAATCGATAAATGATGCTATAAATGACCTTGAAAAGATGAGAAAAGATGAAGGGGCTGAACTTCAAAAAGATTTAACCAATAGAATAAATCTCATTGGAGAGTATCTATTGAAAATTGAAGGTCAAGTAAAGAATAACACTACCGAATACTTTAATAGGATAAAAGAGAGAGCAAAAGTATTATTTGCGGAGTTGGCTGAATATCCCGATCGATTGAGCGCGGAATTGGCTTTAATAACAGAGCGATATGATGTAACAGAAGAATGTGTTAGACTTAGAAGTCATTTAAAGATGTTCGGAGAAACGATAAAAAAATCTGATGATGCAGGAAGAAGACTGAACTTTATAGTTCAAGAAATGAATCGTGAAGCAAATACGATTAATAGCAAATCAATTTCTTCAGAAGTATCGCATTTGGGGATAATGATAAAAGAAGAATTAGAAAAAATAAGAGAACAAATACAAAATATTGAGTGAGACTTGAAAAAAGGCAGACTTTTTGTTTTTTCTGCGCCAAGCGGTTCAGGTAAAACTACAATTGTAAAAGCAGTAATGGCAGAATATAAGGAATTAGTATTTTCAATATCAGCCACAACCCGTGCAAGTAGGGCAAATGAAAAAGAGGGAATCGATTATTTCTTTCTTGACGAAGATAGATTCAAAGAACTAATCAATAAAAACGAATTTATCGAATGGGAACGATTCTACGACTATTATTATGGAACTTTAAGGAGTTTTGTAGAATCAAATATTAATAATGGTAGATCTTTAGTTTTAGAAGTGGACGTAAAAGGTGCGTTGAAAATAAAAAATGAATATTCCAATTCTGTATTAATATTTATTGCACCACCGGGAATAGAAGAATTGAAAAAGAGACTCTCATTAAGGAATACTGAATCGGAAGAAGATTTTCATAAACGAATAGAAAGAGCAGAACTTGAGTTATCATTTAAAGACAAATTTGATTATGTTATTTTGAATAATGATTTAGATTCAGCAAAACAAAATGTTTTAGAAATAATAGAAAAAGAAATAAATAAGGAGTAATAAAATGGCTATAACACCTCAAGATCTATCGGTAATAAAAAGCAGAGTGTCGAATTTATATGAAGCAATAATAGTATCTGCAAGAAAAGCAAGAAAAACAAATGATGATTCGCGTACAGAGTTTAACGCTGCTATTGGCGGGATGACAACCGGACACGAAGATGATTTCGAAGAAAGAGAGAACCCTGAGCAATTGAAATTATCACTTGAGTATGAGAAAAAAGAAAAACCACATATTCAAGCAATTCACGAATTAGTAAAAGATGGAATAGAATTTCGTTATAAAGGCGAAAAATAATATTTAATAAAAATGTCCGAATCTCTACAAAAGCTTATAATCGAAGCAATAAAAGATCAAAGAGAAATATTCGGAGACCTTTTATTCGATAGAACTGATTTAAGAATTGAACCGAAGAAAATAAATACCGGTGAAGGAATAAATATGAAAAGTTCTAACCCGCCAAATACAAAAGAAGAATCGTTTAAGGATGCCGGTTCAATAGAAGAATTATATAATCAAATTCATAATTGTAAAGAATGCTCTTTAGGTGAAACGCGAAATAAGTTTGTATTCGGAATAGGTAATCCAAATTCAGAGGCAATGCTGATAGGAGAAGCACCGGGAGCAGATGAGGATAAGCAAGGCGAGCCATTCGTAGGGCGCGCGGGAAAATTACTTACCGATATACTTGCGGCAATTAATTTCAAAAGGGAAGATGTATTTATAGCGAATATTCTAAAATGCCGTCCTCCTAATAATCGGGATCCAAAACCTGAAGAAACAGAAACATGTTTTCCATATTTAGAAAAACAGATAGAGCTTATAAATCCTAAAATAATTTTATGTTTAGGTAGAGTTGCTGCAAATGGGTTGTTGAATAAAAAGATGACATTAGGTGAATGGCGAAAAGAGGAGCATGAGTATAAAGGTATAAAAGTAATAGTAACTTATCACCCTGCCGCATTATTAAGGAATCCAGATTGGAAAAGAGGATGTTGGGAAGATGTGAAGAAATTCAGAAAATATTATGATGAATTAACGAAATAAAAATATGGCAAAGCGAAAACAATCCGAAATAGATAATCCTAATGCACTTTTAAGCTCCGCTAAAACGAGTCCTAATGCCGTGGAAGTAGAACGTGCTGTATTAGGAGCTATGCTAATTGATAATGAAGCAGTATCAAAAGTAATAGAAGTACTCCGGGATGAAGCGTTTTATGATCCGAAAAACCGCACAATTTTCAAAACAATGTTATCACTTTATGAATCAAGTGAGCCGATTGAAACTCTTACAGTATTTGAAGAATTAAAAAAGAGGGGCGAAGATCAAACCGCAGGCGGTGCAAGTTATGTTACAAGACTTTCCAATGATGTTTCCTCAGCTGCAAATGTGGAATATCATGCCCGTGTAGTTTTAGAAAAGTGGATATTAAGAAAATTAATTTCAGCATCAAATAGTATTGCTGAAAGTGCCTACAATGGAAGTGAAGATGTCTTTGATTTATTAGATGCAGCAGAATCGAAAATTTTTGAGATTTCGGAACAAGGTGTAAAGGAATCTTTTAAGTCGATGGAAAGGGCAGTAAAAGAAGCATTAGAGCTAATAGAAGCAATTCATTCCAAAAAGCATTCAGCGGTTGCGGTTTCGTCAGGATTTTTGGAACTTGATAATATGCTTGGAGGATTACAAAAATCTGACCTTATTATTATTGCAGCAAGACCATCAATGGGAAAGACTGCATTCGCAATGTCATTAGCGCGAAATGCTGCAATTGATCATAATACACCGGTTGGAGTTTTTAGTCTTGAAATGACTACCATACAATTGGCTACACGTTTAATTTCATCAGAAGCACGTATTAATGCACATTCAATTCGTACCGGAAAATTCAAAGCTGAAGAGGGTGCAAAGATAAGCAGAACAGTACATAAGCTCACAAAAGCACCAATTTATATTGATGATACCGCCGGTATATCGATACTTGAATTGAGAGCAAAAGCAAGAAGATTAAAAAACGAACACAAAATAGAATTATTGATAATCGATTATTTGCAATTAATTTCTCCATCTGCATTTATGGATAGCCGCGAAAGAGAAATAGCAATGATATCAAGATCATTAAAAGCATTAGCAAAGGAATTAAAGATTCCGGTTATAGCTCTTTCGCAGTTGAATAGAGGAGTGGAAGGCAGAGGAGATAAAAAACCGATGCTTCAAGATTTACGTGAATCGGGGGCGATTGAACAGGATGCAGACGTAGTAATGTTTTTATATCGACCTGAATATTATCAGATAACACAATTCCCTGATGGAGCACCAACAGAAGGAATGGCAGAAGTAATTGTTGGTAAACAAAGAAATGGTCCTACCGGTGATGTAAGATTAAAGTTCATGAAAGAGTACACGCGATTCGAAAATCTTGAAATGATTTATGGACAGATTCCAGAAAATGCAATGAATCATGATGAGGAAGAGAGACCATTTTGAAATATTTTATTTTTATATTTATTTTATTCTCGGTTGTTCTACAAGCGCAAGAAATCTATTCGGAAAAAGATATTGAAGTATGCACTTCAAAATACACACTTGCTATCGATAAAGAGATTGCACAAAAACCGGTTGGTGAAGTAATAGCTGAAATAGGCAGATCATTTATTGGAACGGACTATGCCGCTTCAACTTTAGATAAACCGGCAACAGAGGCTGAACCTTTAATTATTAGTCTTACAGGATTAGATTGCTATACTTTTTTAGAAAGTGCATTGGTTTTCGGAAGGACAATAAAATCAAATAATCTTGGTTTTGATGCCTATAAAAAAGAATTAACTAATATCAGATATAGGGATGGGATAAGGACTGATTATATTTCACGTCTCCATTATTTTACTGATTGGATTTATGATTTGGAGAAAAGGGGAATTGTAAAGGATATTACAAAAGAGATTGGCGGAATACGATATAAGAAGGAAGTTGATTTTATGTCATCCAATCCAAAATCATACAAACAATTGAGAGAAACCCCTTCATTAGTGAAAAGAATAAAAAAGATTGAACAAGAAATAAATAAAAGAGAATATTATTATATCCCGGAACGTAATTTAGAAGAGTTGGAAAGTAATATAAACGAAGGGGATTTAATTTCTATTACAACCAATATACAGGGTTTAGATGTTTCTCATGTTGGGATAGCTGTTCGGAATGATGACGGAAGAATCCATCTATTACACTCCCCAAATGTCGGATATAAAATCCAAATCACAGAAAAACCACTTGCAGATTATTTAGAAAGTAATAAAAAACAGACCGGAATAATTGTAGTCCGTCCTTTATAAATTATTTTGCATACTTATTTAATCAGCGAAAGCAAAACTTCGACATTCATTACATCTTCTTTTTGATCAGCTTCTTTAGGAGTTTCGAGAATTTTAGGAATAGTTTCCAATCTTTTATCATTCATAATATTAGAAAAACCTTCGAGACCGATAAATCCTTTTCCGATGTGTTCATGGCGATCTACATGAGTTCCTAAATCTTTTTTACTATCATTCATGTGAAAACATTTTAGCAATTCTAATCCAATAATTGAATCGAAATCAGAAATCACTTTTTCGTAAGTAATAGGGTCTTTTATATTATATCCGGCGGCGAAGGCGTGAGCAGTATCAATACACACACTCATTCGCGATTTATCCTCAACTCCATCGATAATTTTTTTTAGATGTTCAAAAGAATAACCTATTGCAGTTCCTTGTCCGGCAGTAAGTTCGAGCATACTGCTTGTTTTATAATCTTTAGTAGCTTCGTGAGCAACGTTTAGAGATTCGATAATGAGGCGGATACCTTCATCTTCTCCCTGTCCTCCGTGTGAACCGGGATGGAAATTGAGATAAGGGATTCCAAGAAGTTCGCATCTCCCTAATTCATCAATAAAACCTAAACGGGATTTCTCAAGTATTTCAGGGTTAACCGCACATAAATTTATTAAATAAGAATCATGTGAAACGACAAATTTAATATTGGATTTAGTGAGTGCATTCTTAAATTCTTCAATTTCAGAATCCTTTAGCGAGGGAGCAGCCCAACGATTATTATTTTTTGTGAATAACTGAATTGCTGTAAAGCCAAGTTTATCTGAAGAATAAATTGCAGAAGCACATCCACCTCTTACAAAGGCATGCGCACCGATTAATAGTTTTTCTTTATTCATATAATTTTTCTTGCAGATAAGGATTCTTTCAAAATTTTATTTACAATTTGGGGATTCGCTTTCCCATTAGAAAGCTGCATTATCTTGCCTACAAAAAATCCGATTAATTTTTCTTTTCCATTATTAAATTCTTCCACTTCGGTAGGATTCTCAGCAATAACTCTATTAACTATTTCAATAATAAATGAATCATCGCTTATTTGAATCAAATTTTTCTCTTTAATGATTTCATCCGGAGATTTATCTGAATTAATTAAATCGGGGACGATATCATGTGCTGTTTTATTACTTATATTATTTTTATTAACTAACTCAATAAGTTTTGCTGTTTTCTGGGGAGTAAGTTTTAATTCTAAGGGAGAGAGATTTAATTCATTAGAAAGTTTTAATACTTCTCCCATTGTCCAGTTGCTTGCTGATTTGAAGTCTTTTGTATATTTGGTAACCTCTTCAAAATATAGAGCAAGTTCTCTCGAAGAAGTAAGAACTTCTGCATCATATTGAGGAAGACCGAAATCCTTTAAGAATCGATTAAATTTTGCTTCTGGAAGTTCAGGTAGAGATTGGTGAACTTCATTATTCCATATTTTATTGACATGTAGTTTTACCAAGTCAGGGTCTGGGAAATAACGATAGTCGTGAGCTTCTTCTTTACTACGCATAGGATATGCTTCGTTTTTATCTGCATTCCATAATAAAGTTTGTTGAATAACCTTTCCACCATTTTCAACTAAATCTATTTGTCGTTCAATTTCGAAAGCTAAAGCACGTTCAACATTACGGAAAGAGTTCATGTTTTTAATCTCAGTTTTTGTACCAAGATAAGTCTCGCCTTTCGGTCTAATCGAAATATTGGCATCGCACCTTAAAGAGCCTTCTTCCATATTCCCATCACAAATGCCGAGATAAGTGAGTATTTGTTTTATTTTAGTTAAATATTGAAACGCCTCATTTGGAGAATTTAAGTCCGGTTCGGTAACAATTTCAATTAATGGAACGCCACAGCGATTAACGTCAACCAAAGTGCCGTACCCTTGATCGTGAATAGATTTGCCTGCATCTTCTTCAATGTGAATTCTT
>Ga0172380_10005510_pt1 | contig 15301 bp, 17 predicted proteins | sample Leawe162metaG_FD_119747 | JGI IMG/M metagenome (GOLD analysis project Ga0172380, IMG submission 119747) | Leachate microbial communities from a municipal landfill in Southern Ontario, Canada - Leachate well 162 metaG | ecosystem: Engineered > Solid waste > Landfill > Unclassified | place...
TGGCAGAGCTCTGCCTTACTGCTTGTCCCGTCATGCGGGATCTCTCTAGGGGTGAGCTACCGTGCCATTATTTATAATTTACTCTATTTTTCCTCTTTTTTCAACTGGCCCAAAAGCTCTTCGATTCGGCCCGCCTTACTAATTTCTTTATCTCTGACAAACTTTAATTTTGGAATTGGACGCATTCTTAACGTTCTGTTAATTTTGTATTGCACATCATAAACCGATTTATCTAATGCATTGACAATTGCATCTGCTTTTTCATCCGGAAAAACAGAAATAAAAACCTTGGCATCAATTAAATTTGCCGTTGTATCAACATGAGTTAAGGTAACTAAAATTTCCGGAGAAAAAGCAAAGTCCCTTAAAATAATTTTGCTTATCTCTTTTTCCAATAAAGAATTTACCCTTTCAATTCTGTTGTTTGACATTATATATATTTATGATATTATACACTATTCGGTCCTTTGTCAATTTAACCTATTTTCTGGAGAAAAAAACATGAGAGTCAATCTACTAAAATGCGAAACGTCCGAATTTGGAACATCAAGAGCAGTTATTGAATTTGTTGCAGAAAATGACCAAGATATAGAAATTCTACAAAAACTATATGATACAAAACTTTTAGATGAAGCCTGGTCTGAAATAGGGGGTAGGGCATGTAAAGGGCAAGTTCATTTAAAAGGATTAGATTTGGAAACTCTCTTACCTCCCGACTTGATATAATCCCCAAAAAAACTCCAGTAAACACGAAAAGCAAATGTCCAAGCCTTGGTAATAACACCTCGGCTTTTTTTTACAATTCACCTTTTTTTCTTTCTTCGGTGTAGGCAACTAAAATATCTCTTGATTCAATTTTAACATTTCCTTCAAACAAAATTCCCGCTTCATCTCCCTTTTTTAATTTTTCAGCATCTTTTTTATCTCGCTGAAGATTTATTATTTTACCCGTACCAACCTTTTGATCGCCTCTCAAAATATTAAGTTTTAATCCTTTTTTAAATTCGCCGTCTGTAATTTTCCCACCAACAATTTGCCTATTTTTTTCTCCCCAAAAAACCAATAATGTTTTCAGTCGTCCAAGTTCTTTATAGACCAATTCGGAATCCAAACTTTTTTCCATACTTTGCCTGACCTCTTGAATCAATTCGTAAATTATATCAAATGTTTTTATTCTTACTTTTTTCTCTGTGTCATTTTTTAATAATTGTAAAACCGTAGGACTAATTTTTACCCTAAACCCAATAATTTGGGCTTTTGACATATCGGCCAATTTTGCATCTGTTTCATTTATATCTCCCACTTCTGTTTTTAAAATTCTTAAAATAACTTGGTCTTGTGGCAAACTTTTTAAGACACCCTCAATGGCTTCCAACGAACCAAAAACATCTCCTTTTAAAATTATGTTTAAGACCTTTTTATTGGGGTCAGAATCAATAACAGTTGTGTTTATTTCTCTTTTTTGCTCTTCTATTTTTAATTTCGCCATTGCTAATTCAATCGTAGCATAACTTTTAAATTTTTCTCCGACGCCGGGAACTTTTTCAAAACCCAAAACAATTGCTGGTTGAGAAGGGGAGGCCGATTCAATTTGCTCGCCTAAAGAATTTTTTAAGCACTTTATTTTTGCCAATGCCAAATCAGTGGCAATAATGGCTTTGGTTTTTAAAATCCCTTTTTCAATAATTACTGTAGCAACCGGCCCTTTAAAACTATCCATATACGATTCTATAACAAGCCCCTCAGCTGGCACATCCATTTCGGCTTTTAATTCCTGCATATCTGCCACCAACAATATCATTTCTAATAATTCTTCAATACCTTTTTTTTCTTTGGCTGAAACCTTGACCGAGGGGATATCTCCACCCATTGATTCAACGAGAATATCAATTTTTGCCAATTCTCTCTTAATTTTTTCCGGATCAGCTGTTGGTATGTCTATTTTATTCAAAACAACTATCATTGGAATTTCCGCTCTTTTAATTGCCATTATGGCCTCTTTTGTTTGTGGCTGAACCGACTGAGCTGAATCAATAACCAAAAGAGCAATATCAGCAACTTCGGCGCCCCGAGACCTCATGGCCGAAAATGCCTCGTGACCGGGCGTGTCAACAAAAGTTATTTTTTTATCTTGATATTCCACTTCGTAGGCACCTATATGTTGGGTAATACCTCCGGATTCTTTTGAAGTAATTTTAAAATCTTTAATGGCTTCCAAAAGCGATGACTTTCCGTGGTCAACATGCCCCAAAACAACCACTACTGGTGGTCTTGATATTATTTTTTCTTTTGTTTTTGCTTTTTCTTTCTTTTCTTTTTTCATAATATTATTCTATTTATTCCATAGCTCTCTTTAGTGCTTCCTGCTCTTCGGTAGATAAAGAATGCTCTGATTTGCCATTTTTTATTGCCTTGGCATAAACCCTGCTTCCTTCCTTAATAAACAAACTGGAAATTACAAATCCATTATTTTGCCTATCTAATAGGGCTATGGCAAAACTCTGATTTCCGCCCACATTAGCAAATGGATTAAACCTGACGACTCCTAATTTTTGAAATGTCTTTTCCGATATATTTTCTAAATTTTTAACCCGAGCAATGACCTCGTTTATTGTTTCCTCTTGGCTTTTTGTTTTATCAATCTGTTTAAACAAAACATCTTTCAGGTCTTTAATTTTTCCATTTTCCAGTAATAGGTCAAATCTTTTATTTATTTTGTAGGAATAAAAAATCAGCAAAACGTTTAAAACAAGCAACGCTAAAAGCGTAGTTCCCAATACTATTAATAGAACAATGAGTATATCCATAATAAAAGTAATAAATCTATCATAAACTAATTTACTAAAAACTGCAACTGGCTCATTTTGTCAATGAGCCAGTCTTGTTGTTTAAAACCATATTATTAATCAGCTATCTTTTTGAGATATTTCCCCGTATAACTCCTTTCATATTTAACTATTTCCTCAGGCGTCCCTTCAAACAATATTTCTCCGCCCCTACCTCCTCCTTCCGGGCCCAAATCAATAATCCAATCTGCATGTTTAATCATGTCTAGATTGTGTTCTATCACGATTACGGTATTATCGTTATTAACTAAATTTTTAATGATCAACAATAGTTTTTCGATATCAGCCATATGTAGTCCTGTTGTCGGTTCATCCATAACATAAATATTGCCCTTTTTATGGAGCTCCGATGCCAATTTTATTCTTTGAGCTTCGCCACCTGATAAAGTACTTAATGGTTGTCCTATTTCCAAATATTCCAAACCAACATCGCATAAAACTTGTAACTTTCTTACTATTTCAGAATTTTTAAAAAAAGTTTTCAATTCCAGTATCGTTGTAGATAAAACTTCGTAAATATTTTTATCATTATATGTAAGCGATAAAACATTATCAGTATATCTCTTCCCCTGACATTCATCACAAACAATCTTAACTTCATCCAAAAAACTCATCTCGTAATTTATTGTTCCTAATCCTTTACATTTAGGGCAAGCTCCTTTTGAGTTAAAGCTAAATAACGACGGGTCTGAATTCGTTTCTTCGGCAAATTCTTTCCTAACCAAATCAAAAATACCAATATAGGTGGCTGGATTTGATCTTGAGTTTTTCCCGACTGGCGATTGGTCAATAATAATTGCTTCTTTGTGGTCTTTGAGAAAAACATCATTAATCAAACTGCTTTTCCCCGATCCTGCAACACCTGTAATGCAGGTTAGAACTTTTTTGGGAATTTTTGTCGATATATTTTTCAAATTATGAAGATTGGCATTTTTTATTTCGATATAGTCATGCCACTTTTTCCTCTCTCCATGCAGATTAATTCTTTTATTTAAATATGTACCGGTTAGACCTGAAGATTTTAATAGTCCATCTACCGATCCTGAATAAACTATTTCTCCTCCTAAAGCACCGGCGCGTGGACCGATATCAATAACATACTCTGCGTGTTTTATAATATCCGGATCATGTTCAACAATAAAAACACTGTTGCCTTTCTCTTTTAATTTTTTGAGCATCTCGATCAATTTATCGTTATCTCTTGGATGAAGACCGATGGACGGTTCATCAAGAATATACATTAAATCAACCAAATCACAGTCGAGCTGTCTGGCCATTTTCACTCTTTGACTTTCTCCTCCCGACAATGTAGCAACGGGTCGATTAAGAGACAAATATCCCACCCCAATTTCAATTAGATGTGAAAGTATTTGCTTCATCTTAGAGACCATTGGCTTTGCCATATCGCCGCTGACAGTATCAAGATACTTATCCAGTTCGGTAAACTCAATATTCACAAGTTCCGGAATAGTTCTCCCATTTACTTTTACGCTTCTGGCTTTTTCGTTTATTCTTGCACCGTGGCATGAATCACAATCAGAATACACAAAGTATTTTTGATACGCATTTTTTCGCTCCGATGATAACTCTTCTGGCGCTTTACTTAAATAGACACGCTCAAGCTTTTGGGCAATACCCTCGAAGTTTTTTGTATATGTACCTGCGCCATGTTCTTTTTCAACAGGAATTGATTTAGCATAAAGAAAATCATGCAATTCTTTTTCTGAAAAATCTTTAAGCTTCTTGTCAACGTCAAATAATCCAATGGAAACCATCTCTCTCCAGTTCCATCCACCAACTTTATGGTCAGGATGATTAATCGCTCCCTCCCTGATTGTCTTATTCATATCTAGTAGTTGACTCACGTCAACTCTAATTCTTTTTCCAAGTCCTTTACAGTCAGGACACATACCGAGCGGATGATTAAAACCAAAAACAAAAGAAGGACCAATAAACGTATCCCCGCACCGAGAAAATAAAAGTCTTAAATATGTGTATAGTTCAGTTGCAGTACCAATAGTGCTTCGTAAAGTGGTACCCATTCTTTTTTGGTCAATCACAATCGCCGTTGAAATATTTTTTATCTCATCAATATCCGGTTTTGACAGCTTTGGCATTCTTGCCCTAGCGAAAGAAGAAAAGGTTTCTATTAACTGTCTTTGCGCTTCCGTATAAATTGTGTCAAAAATCAAAGAAGATTTTCCTGAACCGGAAACACCTGTAAATACAACAAGTTTATTCTTTGGGATTTCCAAAGAAATATTTTTCAAATTATGAGTCCTGGCGTTTTTAATTATAATTTTGTTGTAACTCATAATGATTTAGCGATATTTTTTGAACAAAATTAAATATATAATAAACACTCGCAGGGTTTTTGTTTCAAAATTACTTTCTGATCACTAGCGGTGTTAACAAACACGCTCTGACTGCCGGAGCCAATGGCAAATTTTTTATCAAGCGGAGTATAATGTTTATACCCACGACGAGAAAATTCCTTCACAAGTGCCTCGTGTCGCAAATAAAGTGCTTTTTGCTTTCCAACCCAACGTAGGGTTTCCGGATGACGCGAGTATCCACCCTTACCCTTATGTTTAGTTAAAATATTCCAAAGTCCATGAAGTTCGCGATGTTCAGCAAGTAAATGTTTACGACACAAATGTTTCGGATGTATATCCCACACGCGCATATTTTTTAAACTTAGTTTTATTTATTGGTAATTCGGAGTACCTAAATATCTTGTTCTTCTAATGGCATTATTGCACATTTTTGATGATTTCAGCAGGGTCGATTTTTAGGCATGTGGGACGGATACTATTTCTTTTTACCCCTTAACTCAAAAAGATGATCGATCGGGGAAGGATGTAAAATTTCTTCCAATGAGTTACTTTTCCGTCTATTGCAATCATCGTGCACCAATCTTAAATTTTCAACAGTTGATTTTCCTCCTTTTGAAAAGGGAATAATATGGTCAAACTCGACTTCGTTATCGACTACTGGCTTATTACATTTTTGACATATTTGACCATCTCTACGCACAACCCTAAGCATAACTTCTCGGGATATTAAGCGACTATGTTTCCGCCTTTCCTTGGTTTCCGTCAATGGCTCAGCAACTACAAATACCGGACAAATATGACCAAATACTTTACAAGAGGCTTCGGATAATTCCTTGGGTAAACTTTCAGGATATTCATCGGGGTTAAAAGTTTTTATTTCTTCTTCAAACCATTTTTTTCTTTGGTTATCTAATTTATCTCCACTCCCTAATTTGCCAGTTTTGATACATTCCACAAAATAATCGTTATGGTCTCTCGCATCCTTTCTGGTTAATGGGAAAAGCGGAAAATCTTCGACAAGTGGTCCATACGGACAATATTTTAATTCCCAACACGGTTTACAAATATTAAATATACGTTTTTTCCAATCACCCAATATTTTTATATCTGGTGTTTTTGGATTATAACCAAGACATTTTTTAATTGATTTATGTATTCCCATATATAAGAAGATATCGTCTAAAAAAACCAACGAGACCCCCGATAATTATTTTCTTGGCGGAGAGGGTGGGATTCGAACCCACGTGCCTTATTACAGGCTAGCCGCTTTCGAGGCGGTCCCGTTATGTCCACTTCGGTACCTCTCCTAATTTATTATTAAAATATTTTTTAAACTTATTTAAGTGTTTAGGATTAGAAGATCCTATTTCTTTAAAGTATCTAACAACTTCTTCCTCACGTCTTAAGAATATACTAAATTTTGTTTTTTGGGTAGGGTGGAAACCAAATTTTATAAGGCTATCCTTAAAAAAATAAAGAATCGGAAAAGACCTATTTGTAAAATTTATGCCACAATTTAAATAAACTTTACCTTTATATTTGTGTTTATCTACATAGAAACAACCATCTGTGTCTAATAATCCCCTCAAACATGATTTTATAAAAAATTCCGACCCATTAATCCATTCGGGAATACCAGTTTGTTGCCTAACCTTACTGCCGATATTTAAACCCATCGCAAGCAAAAATTTTACAAGTTTTGTTCTAGAAACCACTATATTCAAAACACATACTTTCGGATTTACATATATTGAAGCTTGCACGTTGAAAAGATTGCTTATAAGATCTTTTACATAAAAGGAAAAATCTAAATCATCAACTTTATTAAGAGTAACACAAACTTGTCTTTTAGAAATACCACCGTCACCTAAAACAATACCAATAAATTCTGCTAGCCGATTACTCTTTTTAGGCAAAACAATATCTTTTTGTAAAAAATATTGATTCGGATTAAATTTCCCTTTCTTATCCCACCATTCTAGCCACTTTTTTTTACGATATTTTTCTTCCCCGACTATGCCACCATATTTTTTAAAAGTAGCTAGACCACCCACTTTCCCCGCCTTATTCGTATACCAAAATTTATCCTTTATTTCTACATCTTTTGGAAAACTAATCTCTGCCCTTAAACACAACATTTTTAACCCTTGCAATGACATTGAATTTTTTTCTCTCTTCCAGTCATTCATTGATCTGACACAAACCCCGGCAATATTTGAAAATTCTTCTAATCCTATTTCTAATTTAGATTGAGCTTTTTCTAAAAAAATCTTCTGCTCTCCTTTTTTAAAGAAAAAAACCCTTGCATCTTTATTTTTGATACTTAACTCTACCATACCTCCATTATAGCAGAAATTCATTCTCCACACAACTAAAAATACGGCAGACAGCCGTATTTTGGTTTTTTAATTAAATCAATTTTTAGACCGTTGTTTTATTTTCTGTATCTTTTTTTAATATAACTTTATACCAATCATTGAAATCATAAATGTCATGGGCAATTACTCCTAAAACAACACCGGCAAAAAAACTGGGAAGATAAAACCAATCAATTATCCAAACGAAAACCAAGAAAATGGCTCCCATAATCCAGTGATGAACATGGATTTTCCACTTTCCACAATCTACGAAAACGAGGTCAACTTTCCCGCTTTCCACAAACTTTTTGTAATAAATTTTAGAAACGAAATAACCTACAATTATCCCCAAAGCAATCAAATATGAGTAATAAAAAGAGGTTGCCAGCACTATGGCTGGAAGGACCTTTTTTACCCTAATTTTCTTGTTTTCTGGCATATTAACGATAAATCACCTTAATTTTATGCAATTTACGACTAATAATGACCTTTTTTGAGCTAAAATAAGCTTCAAAAACTTACTTCAATTATAGCAAAAACAAGACCCCTTGTCCAGCCCCTTTTGGGTGCCCTCGGGAGGAATCGCCCAGTGATGAACACTGGGCGTCGGGTGTTTATCACCCGACGAACCCTTTGTGCCCCCACCAGGAATCGGACCTGGATTTAGAATTTAGGAAATTCTCGTCCTATCCATTGAACGACAGGGGCATATCCAAATATAATCATATCCAAAAAAATGACAATTTGCAATGACTCAAAAACTTCTGTATAATTATCTAAATTAATTAAATTAACCAAAAATCATGTCTGTAAAATCACCAATTGTAGAAATAGCAAAAAGTGTTTGCCCGGCTGTGATAACCGTTGTGGTTTCCCGGGACTTACCAAAAATAGAAAGTTTTTATAGTTTTCCATTTGGAGGAAAAGAATATTTAATGCCGAAAATGGAAAAAGGTAAAAATGTAAAAGAAAAAGTAGAAAAAACCCAAATTGGCGGGGGATCAGGATTTATTGTTTCGGCCGATGGATATGTTTTAACTTCAAATCATGTGGTAGCCGACAACACTGCCGATTACACTGTTATTCTGGACCCAGAACACAAATATCCTGCAAAAGTTTTATCAAGAAATCCAATAAATGACATTGCTGTCTTAAAAATAAGTGCAAAAAATTTGCCCTTTGTTAAATTAGCCGATTCAGGCAAAATTGAAATGGGGGAGGAAGTGGTGGCAGTGGGCAATGCTTTGGGAGAATTTCACGACACGCTGTCAGCCGGTATTGTTTCCGGCCTTTCACGCTTTATTACTGCCTTTGGAGGAATAGACCACCAAACACAAAACTTAAAAGGACTAATACAAACCGACGCCGCCATTAACCCCGGTAATTCCGGCGGACCTTTAGTTAATATGGACGGTCAAGTAATAGGAATTAATACTGCTATGATTATGGGAGCTCAAAATATTGGTTTTGCCATACCGATAAATTATGCCAAAAAGGATTTAGAAGAAGTCAAAAAATTTGGGAAAATAGTAGTTCCATTTCTGGGCATAAAATATGTTTTAATTTCAAAAGAAATGGCACGAATAAATAAACTGCCGATAGATGATGGCGCCTTGGTTGTAAGAGAAGCATTGGGGGAATCACCCGTTGTTAAAGATTCTTCAGCCGACAAAGCCGGCATCAAAGAATTTGATATAATAATGGAATGTAACGGAGAAAAAATAACTCTTAAAAATCCCCTGGCAAATATTTTGCAAAAATGTAAAATCGGCCAGGAATCAACTTTCAAAATTTTACGACCGACTGAGGGAGAAAAAGGAGAAACAATAACATTAAAAGCAAAATTAGAAGAAAAAGAATAATTTTTAAAAATAAAAAAGCCGTATTACTACGGTTTTTTTATTGCACCTTCTGTATAAACATTAGAAGCATTCCAGAGCATAAAGCCATAAAAATTTTCACCCGAGGTGTCTATTACTGCTTTAATTTCTGCTTTTACCATTTCCGTGGTGTAATTTGCTCCCATATCAAAATCCTGAAGCCATGGTCTAAATTTTGCTTTATTTATTATTGTTCCTTCCGGTGTTTGTAGTTTGTCATAGTATGCCGTCTGTCTTTTTAATGCTGTTTGCATTGAATATTTTATAACTTCATAGGGATATTCCGCCGGATTCGTATATCCTCTAAAACCATCTCTATAATGAGACGGATAAACCATTGGACAAATATAGTCAAAATAGTCAAAAGAATCTTCAAGCACTTGTCCGATTCCCATATCATCAGTTGAAACAGTGGCATAACCAAAAATATCGGCAGACAATTTAACATCCGGCAATGATTCTCTTAATTTTTGGAAAAATGATTTTATGACCAAATGTTTCGGAACTTTTTTATCCCAAAAAGGGAAACCCATATTTTCAATTTTGCCATCTGAAGAAAACCTAATATAATCAAAATTTATTTCATCAAAACCATGATTTACGGCTTCTTTGGCGATTGCAATATTATAATCCCATGCCTCTTCTGAAGCCGGATCTATCCATGCCAAATTATTATTATCAAGCCACAAAATAGGATTTTTAGGGTCTGTGGTTTTTAATTTGTCATAAATTGCTAAATCCGGACGATTTTTAGCTAAGGCCTGATCTTCAAAAACAGCTATTCTGGCAATTACATAAACACCTTTGTCGTGAAGTTTTTTTATAATATCATCAAAAAAAGAAATTTTGTTCCTGCCGGAATAATCTTTAATATCAATTACAACAGTATTAATTTCTGTTACGGCAAAAAGATTATCCAAATATTCAAAATAATTTTGACTCTCGGCCGATGATGTGGTGACATAAATAGCTTTTATAACAGATGGAGGATTAGACAGTTTCTGATTAGGAGAAGAAATTTCTGGGGTTTCTACAACTTTTGGAGTTTCTGTAACTTCCGGCGTATTCACAACCTTTGGCGTCTCAACAATTTTTTTATCAACTATTGACGGTTTTTCAACTGGTTTTTTAAAATCAAACCAATCGGACAAATCAGGCCAATTTATTGTAATTGGTTTTACATCATAATTGTCCAAGACCAAATAAAGACCAACCGAAAATGGTATCATTAAAATTATAAAAATAACCAAAATTATTTTTTCTCCAGAATCCATTTTTATTTAAAACAATATATTTTAATTCCTTTTTATTTATTATAGCACAAATTAAAATATAAAAGCCCCCGCGAAGCGGGGGCTTTTAAAACTGGGCGGCTAACGGGATTTGCACCCGTGATGACGCTGCCACAGAGCGTTGTGTTGCTGCTACACCATAGCCGCCATGGTGCCCCCGGTTGGAATCGAACCAACATCTAAATCTTAGAAGGATTCTATTCTATCCATTGAACTACGGGGGCTCATCTTAAAATCTTATCATAAATTTTATCCTTTGACAAGAAGAGTTTTCTTGTATATAATCTTAAATATCGGGGTGTTGTGTAACGGTAGCACGAACGCTTTGGGAGCGTTTAGTCAGAGTTCGAATCTCTGCACCCCGACTAGTTTACTGCTCTTTAATATTTGAACCCCTCTACTGTGTATGATATAATATAATTGTGGGTATAATTCCAACAATTATGAAAACATCAAATCTCAAAGAAAAAGCTATAAATTATAGAAAAAATGGGTATTCCTATAACATGATCAGTGAAAAAATAGGAGTAAATAAAAGCACTTTGAGTAATTGGCTTAATAAAATCCCCTTCTCTCCGAATAAAGAATTAATTAAAAAAATAGGTTTAGCAAAGTTAAAATCAGCATCTTTCAAACACAACCAAAAAATGGAAGAAATTAAAAAAATGAAAGATTTGGCAGAAAAAGAATTAGGTAAAATTACAAAAAGAGACTTATGGCTTTTAGGAATTGGCCTTTATTTAGGAGAAGGTAGTAAATCAAATGAACAAATTAGATTTTCTAACTCCGACCCAGAAACAATAAAAATCCTTGTATCGTGGTTCAAAACAAATTGTAATTTAAAGAACAAAAATTTCAATCCTTATATTCACACCTATCCAGATAATAATATTGAAGAAACTATAAATTATTGGTCAAAAACGACCGGCATTCCTAAAAATCAATTTGGCAAAACTTATATAGATAGGAGAACTGATAAATCTAAAATAAAAAGAAAAACTTTACCGTATGGCACGCTTCATTTGCGTATTAAAAGTTATAGCGAAAAAGAATTCGGTAGAAGATTGCATAGACGAATTATAGGCTGGATAGAATCAGTAGCGAAACAAATTAATGCGGGTATCGTATAACGGCATTACCCGACTTTTCCAAAGTCGTGACAGGAGTTCGACTCTCCTTACCCGCTCCAAATAAAAAATCAGGTTATAAAATACCTGATTTTTTATTTGAATAATATTTATGACTATACTCAAGCTTATTTTATCAAAAATTCTTGAAAAAATTCGCCCTTTCCTGCATCTCCACTGCGAAAAAATTTTCTGTTTTTAAGGAATAATTAAAAAACAAGAATAAAACGACAATAACTGCTACTACAATTAAGATAATAACTAAAAAAATCTCTTTTTTCTATAAATTTATTTAAAGATGTTTTTTATGAAATTCCAAATATTTAAAAATATGTTAGCTTTTTTTACTGGTTTGTCTTGGGGCGTTTGGGGAGAGTTTATGTTACTAGAACCTAATTGTGGCTGAATAGAAGAATCAATATTTTTATCGTTTACATTCGTTGTAGGCTTAGTCGGATTATCTTCAATATTTTTTTCAACAGGGGGAGGATTGGATGCTTGCTTTACAGGTTCAGGTGCGATAGTTTTGATACAAGCAGTTTGCGTGCTATTCCACTCGAAACCGTTTTCGCAATCACAAGAGCTATTGTTACTCTGTCCTTTTACGCCCACAGTATGAGCTCCAAACATTCTAATGCAATCATCGGTGTAAGATATACAGCTACCATTTCTATTTATGTAGCCATTCTTACATACACACTGGTTATTGATTAGGGAAGAATTTAAATAACAAGTTATTTGTACGCAGGCGGTTTTGCTTGAATTAAATTCATAACCAGGCAAGCAATAACACCCTCTTTTGTTAAAGTCATAAGTACTATTGTTTCCATATTGTAGGCGACAATTTTGTTCATAGCTTATGCAATCGCCTTTATAGTTTGTGTAACCATCATTACAATAACAACTTGAACTGCCAACACGATTTGATGAATTAGACGGACAGGCACAACTACCGTCGCCCTGTTTAATATAGCCCAAATTGCAATCGCAAAAATTTGTTGAAGAGTTATAATGTTGATTAGTGGTACAGGTTGGCTGAACAGGAAGATTCTTTATTGAATCATTAAAATTCGTGAGGCAAGTCTGATATTCTTGCTCATCTGCGTTGTATTTATTAATCGCATCTTGGCAAGACTGTAATTGTGCAGTTGCTTTAGTTTCTGACATCCCCTGCAATTCCAGCATCGTTTTTCTTTGGTCATAGTAACTTTGACTTGAGCATTCGTAAAGATTAGGATGTGGTGCTACACAAGTTGAGCCACCGACGATTGAACACCCAGGACAAGAAATTATTACTCCAAAGGCTATTGTAGGAATAAAGGTTAAAAATAAACCTGATATAATAAAGATTTTATTTTTCATATTTTTTATTTTTACAATAATTATATGTATAGAAACCTAGAGTTAAAATAATAGATAAAGTAGAGCAAATACTTAATACTAATCCAAAATATAATAAAATATTCAAATTAAAATATTCTGAAACACCAAGACCTAAAAGCGATACAATTAGTACCCAAAGATTTTGATTCAACTTAATTTCCAATTTGTCCTCTGCTCCCATAATTTTAAAATTTAAAAACCTAATATCTCTTTCCGTTTTTGTTCAAACTTATATAATGGCAAACAATTTTTCTCATCGAACGTTAAACTATCTGGTCGGCAATCTGAGTTATACCCGTAAATATTTTCTTGTTTATACATGTCTAATAAATCTTTTGTCTCACGTCCAGATTCGGAGTCGTTTGTCTGCACATACATTATGCAAGTATTAAGTGATTTGCTGAAATAATATCGTCTTGATGTTTGAAAACTACCTGCAAATTCTAAGGTATCGCCATATTTGTCATTCCCATAGTTCTCACATTTTATTTGCCAATTTCTTGCTTCCTCATCAGAAGATATTTTTATTTTTTGAGCATTAAGAACAGTAAAATAGTACCCAATGGATAGAGCAACTATTAAAATAGCTGTAGCAATAATAATTTTAAACCAATTTTGTTTTATAAAATTATTCATAATCTTATTTTTTTTATAATTTTATCTAAATGATTCTTCAGCTTATCTATATATTCAGAGTCATCCTTAGAAAAAAACACTTGCGTCATTCCGTTCCCTTTGTCTTCGCCACTATATAATTTATTTTTCATAAATTCAGATAATTTATGATGAGCATCACTGAAATCTTTAATTAATTTTTCTAAATTTTCCATAAATTTTTATCGGTACATCTGCGGTAAGATTTTTTATACAAAAAGCCCACCACAGGTAGTAGCCAAAGCCACTCATATCAGTTTCCCGATATGGCCAATACAGCGACCCTATGATGGGTTCTTCGTGCTGTATTGGACTTTTGCCATGCCCTACAAAGTAGAGTTTAGGCACCATATTTAATTGTTACTTTAACAATACCGTAAAATATGAAAAAAGTAAAGTTTATAAAATTTATCAAAAATAAAAAATGAGAGGGGTTCGACTCCCCTCACCCGCTCCCACTACAAAAACCGCCATCGGCGGTTTTTGTTTTATCTTTTTTTATGATAAAATGAGATAAATAAAGATTAAATAATAAAACAACATGGATAATTTTATCAGTTTATACGATTTTATAGATTTTGCGAGAGCTAATAAAAAGTACCCGGAGAACACAGCAAACAACTTAAAATCTGCTTTGAAGATTTTTGAAAAAGAATTGAATGCAGAAGAGCTTAAATCAATTAATATGGTAGAATCCAGCATAGGAGAGATTTTCAGAAGTTTAGTAATTGCCCATAAAGACAAAAGTATTATTTCATTAAACACCTATAAAGCTCGCCTGCTTAAGGTTATAAAGGACTACAAAAAATATGGCGTAGAACCCAGCAAAATACAAAGTTGGGTACCCCGCCTTCGCCAGGGCAGCGGGCAAGAAAAAACAGAAGAATCTTCACCCCATGCCTACCGGCAGGCAGGTGCCGTCAGACAAACACAGCAAAAAGATAAAGTAGATAAGAAAAAGATAATCTTATCTAACCCTATCAACAGCCCTGTGGACAACTGCCATAAGATAGATCTTTCTTTGGATTTTGGCAAAGCACAAATCTTAGTTCCAAAAGTTATCAGTGCCAAAGAGGCTAAAATAATCAAAGATATTTTGGACTCTTTAGCAAGCGAGTAAGCAAACACCCCGCCATATGGCGGGGTGTAAAAGGTCTGGCATATACCACTTTTACTATTTGTAATAGTCTGGTATAAGTGTCCCCTTAAGTGTTCACTGCGTTCCCTTATCTGGCGTATTCAACCACTCTGGTTTCACGCATTACAGTCACTTTTATTTCACCAGGATATTTTAATTCTTCTTCAATCTTTTCGGCTATTTGTTTGGCCATTTTTTGAGCAGCAAAATCATCTACTTTGTCTGATTTAACAAAGACCCTAATTTCTCTTCCTGCTTGAATAGCATAGGTCTTTTCAACTCCTTCAA
>Ga0172380_10005511_pt1 | contig 15301 bp, 25 predicted proteins | sample Leawe162metaG_FD_119747 | JGI IMG/M metagenome (GOLD analysis project Ga0172380, IMG submission 119747) | Leachate microbial communities from a municipal landfill in Southern Ontario, Canada - Leachate well 162 metaG | ecosystem: Engineered > Solid waste > Landfill > Unclassified | place...
AAAGCATAAATTGTTGTATCTGTTTCCTTATTCTCAAATTGTTCGAAAGTGTCTAACCCTAACAACTCATTTGGTCTTTCTAGTGCAATACCCCTACAATCGATATCACTTGAAGCAATATTTGTACCATAAGATACACTTCCTGAAAGGGTTAGTAACATAATATTATTCCCTAAATGCTCATTTTCTTTAAGGAAACTATATTCTGGATTATTAAATACTAATTCTTTGTAATTCATTATTACTCTCCTTTAGTAATGTATTTAAGTCCCTAAAGACAAATTCAGGAACATCAATAAACCTACTTAAATATCCTTCATGATAGTATGTTAAGTCTTCATCGTCAACTGGCAACCCATTAAATTGCTTAATAACAATAGGATAAAACAGTGCAGGAACGCATTTAAATTTATGAGTACCATCTCCAAAATACTGAACATAGAATTCTGTATTGGGAATTTTATAAACTAAATATCCTTCGTACTTAACTTGAATATTTGTTAACTTGCTGTACTCTTTAACTTTGTCAATAATCTTGCCTACTATTCCACCATTCATAGAAGTCATATCAATAACAATTTCATCATGCATATAGGATAATACACAGTCTTTACCTACCAAATCAATAATAATATCCAAGACTCCACTCATTAGAAACTTTTCAATAGTAACCTGTCGTTTTGGATTACAGTTCCCAAAAATCACTTGTCGAATATATTTAGAGTTTACAATATGATCTAAATTAGTAAACTTAGAAATAAATTCCTCATATGAATTACAGTTATCCATTAATTTAGGATTATATGCTTTGAACGCTTGGAAGTTTGCTTTCTTTAAGTCAAAGCTCAAAAGTTGTTTATTATTATTTATTGGTTTAAATACTCCATGATCCCCTATGTCATAATTGTTTACTCTATAATTATTAAAATCATAGTTGTTGAAAGATTCATACTCTGGCTTACTTTTAATATGGTTAATAACAGTATCTTTAACTTTATTGTAATATTCTAGGTACTGTTGTTCACTTTCAAATAAAGAAACTTCTCGAATAAATTCTTCCCACTTTCGTTTACTATCATATAATCCGTCAAGTAAATTAATTCTATTTGTAAAATGAGGTTCCTTGAAAAGACTAATAGGAATATCTGAATCTTTAATGAAACGTTTCTTGAGAACTTTACTGTTTAAAATATCAATCATATGTATTACACTCCTTTTTATTATTTGTAACTCACTTATGCTTCCAAATACTCCCGAATACTTCAATTCTCTAGACCAATAATCCTAGCAAATCACCGTTTCAAAGTGTTAGTATAATTTTCAGTTTCCTTGTTGATTCTTAATATCTCTTTATCTAATGCGGTTATTAAGCATTTATCTAAGGTTGTTGCATAAGTGTTCATTGCCATCAAAGCAGAATATATTTTAGTTAATTCATCATATGTTAAAATTGTAAGTACGCTACTTTCTACCTCACATATATCTAGCAACGTTTTAATTTTATCTTGTAACATTTATTGATAACTCCTTTTAATCCGATAAGTTGCGTGTTTTATCCTTTATTGAAATCACTAGGGTCTTCGCTATATATAGTATCAAACGCACCATATTTAGTAATATCATAATTAAATAAATCACCATTCTTAAAACAATCAAAGGCATTTCTTAAACTTTGTGGTCTACGAACCGCAATTACTTCACTCTCAACGCCAGATACTTGACATACTACATTATTTGATTGATCTTTGAAAAAATGTCCGTCCATATAAAAACAGAAATATATATTTCCCTTATGTGTTTTAAATTCACATATATCGCCATTTTGTAAAAGACTCTTTACATTCCAATATTTATTTTCTAAATCCATAATTATTTCTCCTCCCATGAATTATCTATTTAAGTCTATTAAATGCCTGTTACACGATTACCACATTTACACTCAAAATAATATTCTGAATCCCAATTTTCTGGTTCAATATTAATTCCATCTCCATGCACAGGAGTTGGAAATCCATATTTATTTATAATTTTATCATTTAATATTAAAATCTTTTCGCCACAATTATTACATGACACTGTGAAACCTTCCAAGACATTCACCACCTTTCTATTTCCGAACAAACTCTCGTTTCATTCGCTTACAATTTTCCAATCGGGCATAACTCTAAAATATGGGGAACGTCTAATATCCCTCTCTTTATTCAATCTATCCGCATCATCTTCATCTTTCACCAAAACATAAGTAGTGTAAATAGATTCATCTTCAAAACCATATTCATAAAACTCATAAAGAAATAATTCATTTGTTTCAGTATTTTTTAATAACTTCCTATCAAAATGAGAACTCTCAGTATATACTTTCACACCCTCGCAATTGCGCATTTCATTTAATGTGACCTCTTTACCATTGAATTTGAATGGTGTAGAACATGCTTTATTAACCTTTTCCATAAAATTATTTATTTCCATTTCTTTTCCTCCTCTAATTCATTCGAAACTTTTTCATTCCAATTCTATTTGGGCTGGCGTAATCTTTAAAAGATTATAATTTAATCCAAGTAATTCGGTATTATTTATACTTCTAAATCTACCTTGTATTAAACCTTCTACAGATTCTTTTGAACGTACATCATTACAAGAAATTAAAACTTGAGCTAACCATACTTTTGTATTATCCTCAACGTGTGTCCTCATTATAATTATCCTTCCTTTCTTCTTTATTCCCCATAAGCCTTTTGTTTTAAGCCACCTGTAACTGTCTTACAAGGCATGTAAGTTCGTTTGCTGTACTCCAAGACATATCTGAGGTTTCCTTGCTTGCACCAATTGCTTTTAATAGTTCAGTGATAATTGTTTGTTGCTCAATACTCATAATTTCTACCTCCCTCATACTCTCTCTAGCTTCCAAATGCTCCGTTTTCCTAACACATTAATCGAATAAAAGACTCCTTTTAACGTCTATTTTATTTAACTACTTTATATCCTTTAGGAGTTAGTTTAATAAATTGATTTTCAAGAATACAATAATCTTCATCGTCAATTAATTCTTGAATAGATTTTGCTTTTGTGACACTCATCCAATCCATATCAATCAATCCACTTCCTGTTAAATAAATTTTATGCTTGTCACAAAGCTCATTTAATTCTTTTAGAAAATTTTCCATATTATATCAATCCCTTCTTTCGTAGTATTAAATATTTTTACTCAAATAATTATATCTACGTTTACTAAAATCTTTAATCTCAATCTCGCCTAGCAAATCATTAATAGAACTTCTTTCACATTCTCTCGCACACCATCTATTCATTTTTTCTTCTTCTGACTGTGGTTTACCTTCCATATCAAGTCCTTCATATGTTAAAGGATCTTCTGGAGCAATTTCCAATTCATCATCTGCTAAAAAACAATAATCGTTTTCGTCTTCACTTAATTGAATCTTTGGTCTTGATTGAACTCCCCATGCTTTATCACATTTACCATCACAAACGAGAAGTCTTTTTCTGCCACAATATGTAATGACTTTTTGCAATTTAATTCCTCCTTTCAAAGCACTTAAATGTAAGATTTGATCCTATTTATTTAACTTCTTTAATATCTTTTCGTATTTTTTAATTCTTTCCTTATAGCTCTCAATACTCATTTTTGCATCTTCAATATTTTCAGCGAGTTTTTTCTTTAAGAATTCTTTTGCTTCTTCTTCTGTTGAAAAATGAAGAGTTTTATTACTATTCTTTTCATAGTCAAAGTTAGTCATCTTAGCTTTTTTAATCGCACCAGTTAAAACACTAACCTCATAATACTCTATAAACCCTGTCGCATCTTTGCACTCATTAATAATTTGATCAGCTAAAACGTATTTATATTGATTACCCCAATAACCAGAATGTTTTTCTCTTTCTTCTCTGCTATAAGTTTTAATTTCAATTTCAGGATAATTGTCTTTAATAAAATCCATGTATATTTCTTCATCGTGCCAAATATAAACTACGTTTGGTCTAGGTTCAATTAATAGATATTTTTGAAGATTTTTCTTATCAAGATTAACAAATTCTAAGTCAATAAATTTATCCACTTGGCTCTTTAACAATTGATGTTTTGTTGCAGAGCAGATATCATTGCTTTGTTCTTTCGATCTGAATAATATACTAATTTTCATTTTATACTCCTCCCTCATACTCTCTTATGCTTCTATATGCTTCAATTTACTAACTCACGATTAGCATAAAAACATCAATTGAAGCTAATATTAAAAAATAAACTACATATTATCATTACACATAATAAAGTTAATACTAAAAATTTTAAGTATAATAAACTATTTTGATTTCTGGCACTACTTCTCCATAATTCTCTAAATGTTTTTATATCACTAAAGGCGATTGCTCCTAAAGAAGTGCTAAAAGTACAAAGTAATAATAGCGATACAGCAAATACTAAATTAATCAAAATTATTCCCTCCTTTCCAACCAAAGCAATATTTTATGCAGTTAAACTCTCAATACATTTATTCATAATTTCTTTTAACTGTTCAAAGTCTATATTTTGATTCATATAACTATCTCGTAAAGGATATTTATACCATTGAATTTCAAATCCTGTTGGCTTATATACAAAGTTTGGTTTCTCCATAGTATCTTCGTCTTCGCCCCAATAATACTGTCTAACTATAAATATTTCATTCTCAAAATAAGATAAATCCTTATCTTGTTTTTGATATTGCAATAATTTATCATTTTCTACACAACCATATCCATCAAACCCACAGTCATAAAGAAATTCACAAAAATCTCTTTGCCAACTTCTATCAACTAGAATTTCTCCTCGTGAATTACCAAAAGCAAAATTACCTAATTCCATTTTATCCATCCTTTCACATAGCATAAAAATATAATTTTAAAGGGTTATAATAAACGATTCATATCTTCTTTACTTGCAATTCTACAATTAGGATATTTTAATAGCATTCGGTCTAGTGCTTCTTGTTGTGTATATTTTCTACTGTCACCATAAGATGTGATCTGTTCTTTCCCTTTTTCAATAATTACAAAATACCAATGTATTACTTTTTCAATTGCCATTCCGCTGCACACTCCTTATTTAAATATTAATATGAGTCTATAAATTCTTTGCAGTGTTCTATAGTACCGCATTCTATTTCATCGTTTCTTAGTCCTTCTCCGTAAGACCATTCATCCTTTTGGAATACTACATAATTGTCTCTGTTTTCCTCGGTTCTCTCTTGATGGTTAGTTTCGGCAATTACAAAGGCTTTATAGGTTTTAACTTTTTTCATATGTGTCACTCCTTTAAATATTACCTATCTCTTAATACTATTATAACCTATTACAGTATAATTGCAATGGTTTATAAATAATTATTTTACGTTTCTTTGTCAACAATAAAACAAAGGACTAGATTTCTCTAGCCCTCACATGTCTCATCCTAATACTCTAATAATCGCACCTGCCATATCATCGGTCAAACTATGAAATTCTCCATCGTCACCATTCCTAATAAACACCACATTGCCTACAATAGATACTTGATCCATCCATAATATATTGTTCTTTAGATTCTCTCGTCTACCCTCTTCATTTACTATCATTAATATACTTCTATCATCGTTAGCAGGGATAATTTCAATATAGCCTCCGACTAGTTCTTGAAATACTTTCAAATCGTTTTCAACTTCTGTGATATATGGCTTTTCGTTTGGTTTCTTATAAACTATTTTTATCATAATATAGCAAACATCCTTTCATTAAGGCATTTACTATATTATAACATATGTATTATTCGATTGGAATTTAAGTATTCTATATGTATTATTTTATTTTATTAATAGGTATATTTTTCAATATATGAACAATGACATCTACTGTCCATCCATCCCCTAATAAATCTTGTGCCTGGTTTATCGAAACGCAATCTGTATACCCTATTGGCAATGTTTGAGCCAATTCCATTTCTCGTCTTGTTAAATATCTGCAAAAATCATCAAATGCTATTAATCCGCTATTTGGGCATCTATCTTGTTTCCTAGTTAGACACCCAATTTTTTCTTTGTTGGTAATATTATCACATTCTGTTGGTGATTTTGAGACCCTACCTTTCCCATCATTCCACATCCTAATTCTACTAGTAGTTCTATTCACTTTAAATTGTTTACAGTAATCAGGATCGGTGTCTTTATAATCTTGGAAGTTTATTTTTTTATCTTCTGGAATTATTATATTCGGTATATTAGACCAATATATCCTGGTCCTTGATTGGAAACTTACTAATGATGAGTTTATATGCATTCCATCTACCCCAAGATATTGATTTAGCTCTTTTTCACTTTCCTTTTTCATTTTAACATTCTCTAAGAGGAAATAAGTAGGATTTACTTCTTTTAAGATTCTTAAATATTCATAAAATAGTTTTGATTTATCACCTTCTAATCCTTCAATATCTCTAGAGCCACATGTTCTTAGTAAGCTGAAATTCTGGCATGGACTGCCTCCTATTAGTAAATCTATTTTACCAACATTAAATTCGCCATTCTCAGTATATAATATACCATCTTTATAACTTACTTTCGTTACATTGCCTATTTTAATTTTATTAGGATAATTGGTTTGCGTAACTTTAATTGCTGACTTTTTTATTTCACTAGCGTAGTATGTATTATATTTTATATTTGCTCTATTTATAGCAATTTGACCACATGACATTCCATCAAACAAACTTAATACATTAATAATATTTACCTCTTTTCTATATTTATTATTTTACGTTTATATAATATAAAAAATTACATCACAAATACACCTCCCTCATGCTTCCATTTACTCCATCATGCTACGTTTTTCAAACTCAATAATAGCATAAAATATGAATTTGATCCTAAATATAAATATGTATTATAATAACCAATCAATCATTGGAGAACCAACATAATCCTTCTCCCATACATACCAAGCATAAGCCAATAACCCATTACCTTTACCTTTCTCATTTCCTTTATCAAAACTCAACCTTTTAGAAAATATGTATACATTTTTCAATGGAGTTGATTTAAACAATTGATATCTTTTCTGTCCTTCAAGGAAATTTAATTTCAACAACATTGCAACCTTAAAATCTGCCAATTCTAATGATTTCTCTATAAACTCCTGTGCTAATTTATAAGGAGGATTAGTGATAATATTATCTGGTTTAAAATCTTTAAAATCATGTGTAAGGAAATCTAAGTCCATCTTTTCACCATATCCTCTATCAATTAAATCTGTTGAATATATTTTCTGTGTCGGATATTTATCTTTCAATATCTTACTAATTGCCCCATCTCCACAAGCAGGTTCATAAATTGTTCCTAGAAATTCTTCTTTTTCTAATAGTTTTATTGTTGCATATGGAGGAGTAGGATAAAAATCTTCTGTTTCTCTTCTCTTTTCACTCGAACCTGTTAAATAAATTGAATCTAATGCCATTAAATTAATTCCCCCACTTTATTATTTATGATTTCTAATCTTTTGTTTGCAATATCATAATAATTCTTATCAATTTCAAATCCTATGTATTTACGATTACTATTTTTACATGCTATTGCTGTAGCTCCAACCCCTATAAATGGGTCTAACACTATATCTCCCTCTTGACTCGAATTTTCTATTAATATCTTCATCAAATCAACTGGTTTTTCCGTATCGTGAATATTCTTACCATCATCTCCTTTAGTCTTTTTATTGGGAACTCTAATTAAATCAGAAGTACCACAATTATTTATTTTCTTTGCTTTACCTTTTCTAAAAAATAATATGTATTCAAATTGACTCATATATAATTGAGACATTATTTTATTACTCTTATCCCATATCAAAGATTTAATAAAATGAAAACCACTTTCTTTAGCAACAGTTAATATTTCTAATAGATTTATATGATTGGTCATTATGTAACAATGAGAACCTTCTTTTAATAACCTATAAAACTCAGGTAAATACTGTTGCGGTTTAATATCATTGTATTTAAAAATCTTACCTTGACATGTTAGTTTATCTTTTAACATTCCACCAGTATTTGTATTTTTACCTCTACCTCTTGACGTTACTTTATATGGAGGGTCAGTTACAATTAAGTCAATTGATTCATTCAAAAGTGTGTTTTCTAAGAAATCACAGTTATAGATTTTATTTATCTCCAAACGTTTATCACTCCCTAATTTATTATTTACAACTTACACAAACCTTCAATACCCTACCATGCTTCTCTAAATACTTACTATACCCATACTTAAACACATCTTCGATATTAACACTCTCGACAATTAAATCTTCGTCTTTCATCAAAACATCTTCAATTTCATTAAACAACTCTTTAAAAGACTTTCCTGAATAATATCTTAAACTCCACCCCTCTTGATGTATTGAAATAACATTAGGAAGTCTATGCTCTTCATGCACCCAAAAATCAGTTATGTAAATATCATCCCAGATTAGATGTTTATAAATGTTTCTCATTAATTTTCTATGTGCTTTTCTCGCCAATCTGTTCTTTTGCAATTTTGAACCATCATATTTTTTATATATTAACCGCAATGGATAGAAGATTATGTTGATTGTTGTTTCTAGGATTTTGGTTAATGTATTTTTAATATTACGTTGTTTTATGTATTTGGATACACCTTTATTTGTCATTCGTTTCATCCTTTCTTATATTTTACACTATACTTTATAAGCAAACTTCTTTGATCTTGTTCCAAATCTATTAACAACTTCACAATCCAAATGAAAATCATGTTAAATTCTCTACTACAGAATCCTCTGGTATCGTTACCCCATGTAAATTACCAATAACTGAATTCCTGTATACTGATTCAGATTCTTCAATTTCTTGTACATAATCTTCCCAACTGTATACTTCAATTACTCTTGATTGGAAATCGTTTATAATTCTTAAATATTCATTTTCATCTGCATATATTGATATATTTGTTTCAATTATCTTAATCATATTTATCTCCTTTATAATTATATTTACTTAATATTTATTGCTTATAACATACTTTTAATTATTCTCCAAAGATAGTCACATAGTTCAACATTAAATATAATACCTATAGATGCACTATATATAAATGGTTGATAATAATTCTTTTCTTGTATTATATTTATCATTTGTCCTATTGAAAGCAATGGAATTACTTTATCTATTGTAACTTCTTCGTAATCTCCATAAAGATCCTTTGTAGATATCATTAGTTTCTTTTTACCTAAATAAAAATCAATTATACTAACCTCTTCCTCATCAACTAATATGACATCAAACACTTCTGGTTGCCATAATTCTCTTAAATTATCTTTTTGTTTAGAAGTTAGTTCATTAATATCTATTATATTAAGTCTTTGTTTAATTGTTTCTTTCATTATATTTATTGCCCCCTACTGTATAATCGTTTGTTAAATTGCATATACTACTCTTGGCAAGACCTCCTTTGTGACTTCCGTTGTAGTTACTTTGGAGGAATAAAGTTGTAGTTTATTCTGCAACCTTATTTTTTATTATGTTTTGCTCTTGAAATGTACACATCCAAAATTCTCACCTGTTTTTAAATAAGCCAATTCATACTCCGTTCCAAAAATTAAAGAAGAGTTATCAATAGGATAGTCCCATCCGTCTTCTACGAACTTTTCAGAATTACAAGTACCATAATCAGAATTAGGATGTCTATACCATGATTTACAATCTTTACAATGCATTTTTTCACCTCCTTTATATATTTTTTAAATAAATTCATAAGGTTCCCAACATTCTAGTTTTACAAATTTGCAATATAATTTATCATATTTTATGTCTTCACTCTCTTCCTCCAAATCTTCTTCTATTAATTTAATGCCTTTCTCCATATTTAATACATCGCAATAAATATGTTTTTCTGCAATCCAATTTGTAAAATTGGAACGAATAACATCTTTTGCTTTAACTTCTATTAATGTAATATCATTCTCTTTACAAAAATTAAGTTTATTCCATTTTATAGGAGAGGTATTCTCGACTTCCACAACTACTTCTATTTGTCCTTTTCTAGCAAAAGCAATGTCAAATATCAATATACAATTTGCTATTCCTTTATATTTACAAAAGTTGCATGGATGTATTTTAAAAAATGCATTTTGAGGTATTGGATTTTCACTATGATTGGTTATTATATTTTTCTTCCATTTATTATTAATTATAAATTTTCTATCACACAATTTATCATTTATTTTATCAAAGTATAATTCATAATATTTCACTTTTACTATTCTTTTTGTACTTATTGTTTTATTATATTTGAATCTTTTTGGAATAAAATTTGAATCAAAATTAATACATAAAAATCCACAACAACCACTATGATAACATTCTGGTGAACCAGATTCCTTTAGAATATCTTCATAAACATAAGATTCCATTGAACCAAATTGCATATTGTCTATATCAATAGTGAATTCATTTCCATATTGATCATGAAACACAATATCTTTTTTAAGTATCCAATCATATAAGTATTCTTTATTGTAATAGTGTATTGCCCCTTCATTAATTGTTAATTCTGTAATTTTTATATTATTATTTCTCCTTTTATTAAAATATCAATCCTAAACATGAGCGATAGCGAAATGTTTAGAGCGTTGTTGGCGCAGTTCGCCGACAACAAGACACTGCTCTCGTTTCGTTTCGTTCTCTTTCTTACTTATATAGTATTATTTTGCGGAGATAATAATTTGCCAATAACAAGCAAAAATCTACCCATTTTATCTCCGCATTAATTATTACTATATATAAAATTCTTATATAGTATTATTTGGTGCGGATTAAATAATTTTTACGATTAATCTTATCAAGAGTAATATGTAACTCTATAATAGCATTTTGGATATCATTGTCTTTCCATAATCTATTAAAGCTTTTAGTATCATAGTTTATTTGTTGCAATAGTTCATTTACTAAATATTTATTATTTATTTCTAATGTATTAAGCAATTCAATAAATTCTTTTACTCCTTTGATTTCTTTTCTTTTAGAAGTATCATATCCTTTTTGTTCTCTAGGTTTCCTTTCCTTTTTAACTTCATCTTTATGTAATTTAAACCGAACGACATTAACATCTTTTAATTGCCTTATTATCATATCAACTATTTCAGAGTTACCATTAATCAAGTAAACATCTGCTTTATCATCTATATGTCCTGTGCCTCTATTTATCCTTTTAATGCCTTGGTATATACCACTAACAATATCTGTTTTTCTTAAATTCTCAAGAGTTTCATTATACTTAAATCCCATGTTTTTATTTATTTTTTGAAACTTAAATTCATCTTCAGTTGGAATTTTACCAGTATAAAGCATATACATAAATATATAATAAGGGGTTGGCATCACTGGTGTATGAATTATAAAACACTTATTAAAGTCTGCCCAATTATTTTTACCTCTCATGTTTTGGAAGTTACTATATTTAAGATTCTCTAGATGTAAAAGTTTTTCTCTGTAATTATCTTTTATATGTGATATATCTTCTTCTAATCCTAATACTAATATTTCGTCCTTTTCTGTGCATTCTTCAATAATTAATGCCACAGTATCCTTATAAAAATTATCATCTTTATGTTTTGCTACCTTAGTAGTATTTGTGTTTGAAATATGTATTGTCCAGTTATTATGTGGAAATATTCGTTCGGCATTTACCAATTTAAATTGTTCTCCTAATTTATACAACTCATGAAATTTTGCTGAAGCATCTAATAAAATATTATTATCAAGGAAGAAATATTTCATATCATCATCATATGTATAAAGTGTTTTATTACCAACTAAAACTTTAGGATTATTATAATATTTCTTTAACATTTCTAATTTATCTAATACTTGTAATTTGTTTGTAATAATATTATGTGCGTATTTAAGATGATATAAGTAATTTTCTGTAAATGAACATTCATTAACCATTGTCTTTAGTATTTCTATTGCCCTATCAGCTTTAGAATCTACAAACTCAAAATATCTTAATGTTTTGTCATGACATTGATCTTTTCTCTCTATTAAGCCTGATATTATACGATTGAATGTAATCTCTAAATCAATAGATGTATTATCTTCATTGTCTTTATATTCTAACTCCCTGAGTGTTTTTCTTAATCTATCAACATCAATATCTCCCAAAGAATCCATTTCAACCATATTAAGTTCTTCATCTATGATTAAGTTAGTTCTACCTTCTATATAATATGTACGCTTGAATTTATCTTTACATAGTTTCTTATACATTGCATGAGTGATAATTAATACTTCATAGTTTTTAAGATCCTTCTCTTTCTTTTCTCTATTGTCTGAGTTCTCATCTTTCGCCATATTAGGTTTAAACTTATTTAATTCATCTGCTATTATTTTTCCTTCATCAATAAATTTAGTAACAATGAGAGTTTTAACTGGTCTGCCAAGTTTATTTGTTTTAGAAGATAATTCTTTCAGAGTTTCTATTATTGTATAAGTTTTACCGAGTGCTGCCTCATACATAAATACATTAAACAATTTTTCTAACTTTGGAAATATACCATTATTCATTATTTGATTTCTCAGAGGAATTAATTGTTGTTTGGTTTGTTGTTTTAAAAGTGTTAATTTTGTAGATGTCATTGAAAGCTGTGTTCCTCCATTCATGAAATTCTTGTATTGTATTTTGTAAGTCTGGACTATTTGAAAATATAAATACGTTCCGTCCTGGGTTATCCTTTGATGGTTCCATTTTATGTAATTTAAATCCTTTAAGCATAAAGAAACCACATAATTGTTGTGATTTACAAACAAATACTGGAGAATAAGATATTGGTCTACGATTAAGATTAAGATTATTTTTACCTGAAGGAAGTTGATTAAGATTATCTCGCATATGTATTAACCCCTTTTGTTTATTTGTTTAATATATTTTTATGTTTTAATTATTACAATCATATGTACCATCACATCCTATATAAAATATTATTTTATTAATTATATTTCGCACATATCTTCACAACAATTTCTTTCTCCACAAGACGGACAATCAAAGGAATTTCCTCCCTCTTCTATTCCTTCTGGCATAGGAGTCATTCCAAATGTATCAATTGCTAATCTATTATGTTCATTCCATTCTTCGGCAGTATAACAATCATGACAACTGGGGCATTCATAGGTTTCACGCATATTATTTACCTCATTTCTTAAAATTCCTTATTTAATAATTGTAACATATTATATTACATAAGTCAAATAAAATTATTTATATATTTAATAATATAACTTTCCCAGCAAATGACAATTTTATGGGATATTATGAATTTGAAAGTGGTTTGGGAGTAAGGTTGTAGGGTTGGGTATTTTTGGATTTAAGTAAAATTATGATTATTCAACACATCCATCTCCTTTTTGAGGTTGAAGTAATTTAGGTTCAATATTAAATATCTCTGCTATCTTGATAATATATTTCTTTGGGATATTTTGATAATTATTATACCAACTAGCTGGTGTGCGTGGGGCAATATTTAATAATTTAGCCAAATCACTCACCTTCATTTTTTTAGTAATTAATAAATTCCTCATATGATATTTAGATAAATTTTTATCTTTATTTTCCCGTATGTGCCATATAAATCCAATACTATTTAATTTATAAATTTTTTCTTCAGAAAGATTTTTGTTTGCAAAATTTTTCCTTTGAGTCGACACCCAATTTCCTAATTTTGCCCCTTTATAAGTCTTTTTCGCTTCTATTAATGTGTGATTATGTTCAGAAAAGTATTCTTTCAATAGATTAAAATTATTCTCCCATTTCTTTTCAAATCGATTCCATGAAAAATCAAGTTTGTTAAGAAGTTCTATTTTTTCATCATTCAACAAATAAACATATCGTCTTTGACTGTTTGTCCATATACTTAATTTATTTGTACTAGTTGTATTAGTTATAGAGACATTAGAATGTCCATTATTTATATAAAACTGTTTAAGTTCATTATACATTTCATACCATTTAGCCTCCCTAAAATCAATTTTAAAATTTACCAATTTTAATTTTTCTATTTCTTCTTTATTAAGCAAACGACTTCTTTGATATGAGACCCACCTTCCCAATGATAAATCTTTTTGATATTTTGCTACTACATTTGAATCTCCATGTTCTTCAAAATAATCCTTAAGTTTATTATACATAGCATCCCAATCATTAATCAAACTATCTTCAATCTTAGCAAATAAATCCATAGCTTCAAGAGTTTCATCGAAAATCATAAACTCAGAAATATCAATATACCCCTTTTCTTCCCCATCTTTTTTATCTTTACCTAACTTCTCATTTTCTAAATCAATATGTTTTTCTAAATCCTTAATAAAATTCTTAGCTCCAATATTGTCAAAATTATTAACTAAATCAAATATAACTGGTGCGTTATCCTTTCCTGTCTGCATTGCTCTACCAATTTGCTGATAGTAAATAATAGGTGATACAGTAGGTCTTAATAAAATAACCCCTGTGACATCCTCAATATGAATTCCCTCATTAAACATTTCAATACTGAATAAAAGCTTTACAGATTTAGGATTCTTATTCTCAATAAAAGATTCCACTTCTGCATTTCCATATTCATAATTACTATAAACAGAATAAACATCCACTTGTTTTGTTACTTTTGATTGCTTAAACCATTCAACTACAGTTTCTTTCATCTCATCTAAATGAACTTTATCTTTACAGAATATAATAAACTTTCCGTTGTAATTCTTTGATAAATGTTTCTTTAGAATATTTGGAATTCCTTTACTCTTTTCTAGTTTATGTTTCATGATTTCAATTTCTTTTAGCATTTGTTTCTTTGATTCTTCATCATTCTTGCTATTTTCTACTTTTGTCTTGAGATTATTAACTTCATCATCGAATGTATATAATGCGGAGATATACTTAGGCATAGGTAATATTTTCTTTACAATTGCCTCTGCTAAACTTAGACTATTAACAATATTCCCATTAAATAATTCTTCTCCCATATTCCTCTGATTATCTAAAAATCTAATATGAGTTGCTGAAGTTCTTAAAACTTTAGCATTAGGAAATAAGTTCAACAATCTTTGAACTCCATCTCCCCATTGTTCCGCACCACATCTATGAAATTCATCAAGAAAGATATAGTCAATATTTAAAGATTCAATTTCTGCATCACTCATGAATGATAACTTAGAATAGGTTAGCAATTTAGTATTAGGTAATTGTTCTCCGGCTTCTTTTTCTATTTGCTCTAATATGTA
>Ga0172380_10005512_pt1 | contig 15299 bp, 13 predicted proteins | sample Leawe162metaG_FD_119747 | JGI IMG/M metagenome (GOLD analysis project Ga0172380, IMG submission 119747) | Leachate microbial communities from a municipal landfill in Southern Ontario, Canada - Leachate well 162 metaG | ecosystem: Engineered > Solid waste > Landfill > Unclassified | place...
CCAGGCGCTTACGCTTTTGCCGCCCTGGCGCATCTTGCCTCTGGTGAAGCTGGGCGTGCCTCCCAGCTCGGTCACAGCCTCGGCCAGCCAGTCGAGGTGGCGCATCTCCTCGCGCGCTATGGCCTCGATCTCACAGGCCAGCTCGCCCTCGCCCATGGAATAGGCGTGCGCCAGGTACTGGATGATGGCGGCATGTTCCCCCTCTATGTCCTTGTTGAGCAGTTCGACGACGTCTGATTTTTTCAATTCAACCTCCGTTTACGTACATGCGTCAACGATCTTAGGACGCATGTTACCAGAATTTTATTATCTCAGGATGTGACGTAAGTCATCATTCACTATTATACAAACGGGATCGGCAGTCGTACCAGCCTCAGTTCAGCTCCTTTACCCCTATGAAGGGGCCATGCCAGAAGTGATACCATACCTGCCCTGTATAGCCGTTAACGCTGAGCATACCGTAAATTTGATTGTCCTTGAGGATTTCAATAGTGTAGTAGCCATAAAAACGGTCGGCGTCGCTAACTTTCAAACCTGGCAGATAACTATCGAGGTAATCCTGCGCAGCCTTTTTGGCCTGCTCCTCGCTGACGGTCATGGGAAGAGCGGCATTACGGTTACCCCACATCATTCCTGTCATCATCCCATATTTAGCATTCCACATCATATTGGGCCCCGGCTCGGAATACATATCTCCGGTATAAGGGTCGATGAGGGCTTCAAAGGCATAATAGCCCGTGCTTTTTTCTTTGAAGCCAACATAGAAGTTGTTGGTGAATTCCAGTATTTCAGCGGCTTCCAGATCGGGATCGTTCCTCTCACGGAGGTAGTTATTCACTATCTCCAGGGCTTTCTCCATAGTAATACGCTGCCCGCTGCTCCCGTAAGGCCCACCCGGCCCTATCAGGCCGTTGCGACTCATCATGCCGCCCGGTCCGGTCACACCGCCGGGACCCATCATACCGCCTGGCGGATAGTTGTAGGACGGGGCCTGAGCTGATTGGGAAGAGCAACCTGACACAAATGTGGAGACCATGAGTACTGATATTAAAAGGACCAGGAAACACCATCTCAACATTGTCCACCTCCTGACATACGTGTTCTGATTTTGATTATAGCACCGGAATCAGGATGCGTCATAACTGTAATGTTCGCATGTAATTGCGGCTACGATCTGCTTTATTCTTATAGTCTGAGCAACCTCGCATTAATTGACACGATTACCGTGCTGAGTGTCATCAAGATCGCGCCAACTGCCGGTGTGAGCAGAATGCCAAATTCATACAGTGCGCCGGCAGCCAGTGGAATGGCGACTGCGTTATAACCGGTAGCCCAGACGAGGTTCTGCACCATTTTCCTGTAGGTTGCCTTCGCCAGGCCTATGATTGCTACCGTATCGAGGGGATTACTTCTCACCAGGATTATGTCTGCCGTCTCCACGGCAACATCAGTACCTGCGCCGATGGCGATGCCGACATCGGCTAATGCCAGAGCGGGAGCGTCGTTTACGCCGTCTCCCGTCATGGCGACCAACAGCCCTCTTGACTGGACTTCTTTCACCTTGGCTGCTTTTTGATCGGGCAGAACTTCCGCGAAATACTCATCAAGACCGATTTGCCCGGAAACCCACGCGGCTACCTGCCTGTTATCACCCGTAATCATCATGCATTTGATACCCATTTCTTTCAGCTTTGATATGGCTTCTTTGGATTCGGGGCGGATGATATCGGCCAGGACGATGGCGCCTGCCGGCTGTCCTCCGATAATCACGAATACCACGGTCTTGCCCTGAGAAAAAGCCGCGTCTATTCTTTCATCAGCGACCTGAATATTGTTTTCCCTCAAATAGCCCGAGCTGACAATTCTCACCATTTTTGAATTAACTATGGCCTCAGCTCCTTTTCCCGGTATGGATTTGAAATTCTCAACCGGGAATTTATCCCCGCTTGAAGCCGTGACTCCCCTGGCTATGGGATGCTCAGAGAAGGCTTCCACAGAGGCCGCATATGCGAGCAATTCTTTATCTGTGAATTCTGATTGTAAGATGATTGTATCTGTAACGCCGAACCTTCCTTCAGTCAGCGTGCCCGTCTTGTCAAACAAAATGGCCTGAATATTGCGCGCCTGTTCAAAGGCAAATCTATTTCGTATCAGAAGACCATTCCTGGCTGATATAGCGGTGGACACAGCGACAACCAGCGGCACAGCCAATCCAAGGGCATGTGGACAGCTTATTACCAGTACCGTTACCATTCGCTCAAGCGAGAAGGCGAAGTCCTCATTCATAATAATCAACCAGATGAAGATAGTTATTGCCCCGGCTGACAGGGCTATGATAGTCAACCATAAGGCGGCACGATTGGCTAAATCCTGCGTCCTGGACCTGCTGTCCTGCGCATCTCTGACAAGTTTGACCACCTGCGAGAGGTAAGAATCCCTCCCGATTTTCTGAACCTCTATTAATAATCTTCCCTCACCGTTAATAGAGGCGCCTATCACTTTTGCCCCGGCCGACTTGGGAACCGGCGTGGATTCACCTGTAAGCATAGCTTCATTAAGGGAACTTTCTCCGTCCAATACAATTCCATCTGCAGGCACTTTTTCCCCGGGCTTAACTATCACCCTGTCCCCGGCCAGAAGTTGTTCGAGTGGTACGTCTTTCATGCCACCGTCCGGCATGATCTTATGGGCGTCAGCAGGCATGAGCCGTGCCAGTTCTTCCAGCGCTCTGGATGCACCCATAATGGACCGCATCTCAATCCAGTGACCGAGAAGCATGATGACCACCAGTGTAGCTAACTCCCAGAAAAACATTTCGCCTTTCAGACCGAACGCAACGGCACTGCTGTATACATAAGCTACGATAATGGCCAGGCCGATCAGGGTCATCATTCCCGGTTTTTTCGATTTAAGCTCTTCAAACAGGCCTTTGAGAAATGGGTAACCGCCATAGAAAAACACAACTGAGGACAATGCCCACAAGACGTATATATCTCCATTGAAGCGGAGTAAATTGCCCAGGCCGAGCAATTCCTGCAGAGCAGGTGAAAGCAGAAGGATGGGTATGGTTATGGCCAGAGATATCCAGAAACGCTGCTTGAAATCAGAGACCATTGAAGCGTGCTGCCCGCCATGCACCGGCGGCTTATCCTGTTCGGCCTGCATATGCATGGAATGCGAGGTCATATCCATGCCATGACGCCCACCCGTAATTGGAGACACCTGGTGGTCACCGTGGCTCATTCCCCTCATATCGTCACCTGATTGACCTTTTTCAGGCTATTCATTTTGATACTGAAAATGGGACGCAGGCAGTCACTACGTAGCGGGCAATTCCACCGGTTTGAACCCTCTCAGCCTGAGGGAGTTGGATACCACCGTGACCGAGCTGGCGGCCATGGCCAGCGCGGCCAGCATGGGATTGAGGAATCCGTAGCGGCCGAAGATGAACTGCAATCCCGGCGGGACGTTGCCCGCAGAGAAGAAGGGATACAATATGCCGGCCGCCACGGGTATAAGTATTACGTTGTAAGCGAAGGCCCAGAACAGGTTCTGCTTGATCGTGCTCATAGTGCGCCTGCTCAGCGAGATTGCTGTGACGATGCCTCCCAGGTCGCCCCTCATGAGCGTGATGTCCCCCGTCTCCATTGCCACGTCCGTTCCCGTGCCCATGGCGATGCCGATATCGGACTGGGCCAGCGCAGGAGCGTCGTTGATGCCGTCCCCAACCATGGCCACCACCTGGCCCTCCTGCTGCAATTTTAACACTGCGGACGACTTGTTTTCAGGCAGCACGTCGGCGATTATGCCGTCTATGCCGGCCTGCCCTGCGATGTAACCGGCGGCACGCGCGTTGTCGCCCGTCAGCATCACAACGCGCAAGCCCATGTTTTTTAGGGCGGCCACAGCCGCCGCGGCTTCGCGCTTAAGCGTGTCCGCCAGGGCGAGCACCGCCGCTATCCTCCCGTCGATGCTGAGGAAAAGCACGGTTTTTCCCTGGTTCCACAGGGTTTCGGCAGCGCCCTGGGCGGCGCTGATATCGATACCCCTGTCCTGCATCAGCATGCTGTTGCCGATAGTAACCTTGCGGCCGTCCACGCCCGCGTCGATGCCCAGCCCGGGCAGAGCCTGGAAAGTCTGCGGCGAGGGCACTTCGATGCCCCTTTCACGGGCGGATCTTACAATATTCTGCGCCAGCGGATGCTCTGAGTTGCGCTCCGCCGCCGCGGCCAGCCGCAGGGCCTCTTCCTCCGCAAAAGGTGGGAAGGCCTTGATATCGGTCAGTCGGGGACGTCCCTGCGTGAGCGTGCCGGTCTTATCGAGCATCACCGTGGTTATTTTGTGCGTGCGCTCCAGCGCCTCCCCGTTCTTGATGAGTATCCCGTACTGGGCGCCCTTGCCCGTGCCCACTATGATGGCGGTGGGCGTGGCCAGCCCCAGCGCGCAGGGGCAGGCGATGATCAGGACGGCCACGAAATTGAGCAGGGCGTAGACGAAGGAGGGCTGCGGCCCGATGATAAGCCAGATCAGGAAAGTGACAATTGCGATGGCGATGACCGCCGGCACGAAATAGCCGGCTATGATATCGGCCAGCCGCTGGATGGGCGCCTTGCTTCCCTGCGCCTCATCGACCAGCCTGATGATCTGGGAGAGCACGGTGTCTTTGCCCACCCGGGTGGCCCTGAACTTGAAGCTGCCCGTCAGGTTGAGCGTCGCCCCGGTCACATTGTCGCCCGCCTTCTTTTCCACGGGCATGCTCTCGCCGGTCAGCATGGACTCGTCCACCGCCGAGTAGCCGTCGCTGACGATGCCGTCCACCGGCACCTTCTCGCCCGGCTTTACCAGTAAAAATTCGCCCACCGCCACCTGCTCCACCGGCACCTCGACCTCTTTCCCGTCCCGTACGGCGGTGGCCGTGTTGGGCCGCAGGCCGATCAGTTTTTTAATGGCCTCGGAAGTCTGACCTTTGGCGCGTGATTCCAGGAAGCGCCCCATCAGTATCAGCGCTATGATCATGGAGGAGGTGTCGAAGTACAGCCCGTGTCCCATGCCCGCCGAGGAGAAGAAATGCGGGAAGAGCACCACCGCGGTGCTGTAGAGGTAGGCCGCCGATGTGCCCACGGCGATCAGTGTGTTCATGTCCGCCGCGCCGTGCTTGAGAGCGCCCCAGGCGCCCCTATAGAAGCGCAGGCCGGCCCAGAACTGAACAGGGGTGGCCAGTGCCCACAGCAGGTAGGGTTTCCAGTCATAGTCCAGCAGGCCGGTCATGCTCAGCAGCATGACCACGGCGGCGATGCATAACGAAAATATGAACTGTGTGCGGAGCTGCGAGATCTCGCGCAGAGACGCCGCGTCCTCCCTGCCCTGCTCCGCCGTGACCACCTCTATCCCGTATCCGGCGTCGGTAACGGCGCGCAGCATGGCGGCGGTGTCGGCCTTCCCCGTGTGCTCCACTACAGCGCGGTTTGATGCCAGGTTCACCGCCACCGAGACCACGCCGGGCAGGTCACGCAGCGACTTCTCGACGCGGGAGACGCAGGATGCGCAGGACATCCCGCTCACGGAGAAAGTGGTTTTCACCGTCGACGTATCGGCATTAGCGGGCATCACAACTCCAGGTGCTGTTCCCAGACGCCGTGCTGGGTGCAGTAGCTGAAGGAGAAGATGTGTTTGAACTCGGACGAGTCGATCTCGAAGGCATACACCGGCCGGCCCTTCTCAGGCTTGTATACCTCTCTTCCCAGGTCGAGGATATGGCCGTCTTTTTTAACGCCGAAGGCCTGTATCCAGACTATATAGTGTTCGGCCGTATTGGGGTGGGACGCCTCCCTGCCGACGACGATCTCCACCAGGTCCTTGCCCATCTTGCCCTGTCCCTTCATCATCTCGATGCTCGGGATGTGTTTCTCCTTGCCCTCAGAGGTGCGTCCTTTGGCCAGGTCACTGAAGTGGACGATCTTGCCCGGTTTCTCTCTCTTGACCACGCGCTGGGCCACCAGCCTGGAATCCAGCGTACCCTGGCCGCCGCACTCGGGCGTATAGCAGGTGACGTCGCTGAAGGCGCATTTGACCAGGCAGCTGGGGCAGGGGTCGGGCGGCCTGGGCGACTCGATAACGAAGTTACATTTTTCACACATCCAGTAAGTCATGGCCGGTTCTCCTGTTCGATTTTATTTATAGCCGTTCTCGCGGTGTTTTTGTGCTATGGCCTCAGCCAGCGCATCGAGAGCCGCGAAATCGTTCTCCGACGGGCTGCCCTTGATATATACGGGCGGGAGTACTTCGGGTTTGATATTGGTCAGCATGCCGGTGATCTGTTCGATGGTGCGGCCGCCCCAGCCGAAGGAGCCGATGATGGTGGCGAATTTCAGGTTGGGACGCAGCGCGTTGGCCAGGAAAGTCACATTGGCCGCCAGCGGATGCGCTCCGCCCAGCACCGTGCAGGTCGCCAGTATCAAAGTGGCGGAGTCCACCAGTGCGATGGCGATCTTGCCGGGATCCGCCACCGTCAGGTCGAACTGCCTGACGTTCACGCCGCGTGCGATAAGCGCCCCCACCATGTGGTCAACCATATCTTTTGTGCTGCCGTGCATGGAGACGTAGGGCAGCAGCACCATGTTGGCGGGCTCGTCGTACACCCAGTGCTTATAGGATTCCAGTATAAATTCCGACCTGTCGTAGACCGGCCCGTGGCTGGGAGCGATGATGTCGATGGCGTAGCCCTTGAGCCGCTCCATGTTCTTCTTGATGTTGGTCCTGAACGGCATCATGATCTCGCCGAAGTATCTCTTGGCGGACTCATATACCTGGCCTTCGTCCTGGACGTAGAGGGCGGACTGCGCCAGGTGGGAGCCGAAGAAGTCGCAGGAGAAAAGGACTTTATCCTCGTGCAGGTAGGATACCATGGTCTCCGGCCAGTGCACCCAGGGCGCATGGATGAACTCCAAGGTCTTATCGCCCAAAGATAGACTCTCGCCGTCGTTGACCGTCGTTATGACGCCCTCGTCCAGGTGCAGAAGGTCGATCAGCATACCCTTGCATTTGGGTGTGCAGACTACCTTAGCCTCAGGGTACAGGTCCAGGACCAGGGGGATGCTGCCCGCATGGTCCTGCTCGGCATGGTTGCAGATGACATAATCGATCTGCTCCACCTTGAGATCGTCCAGGTTTCCTGTGAGCACGCTGTCCATGGCGGGATCGACCGTATCCACCAGGGCGGTTTTCTTACTGCCGCGCACCAGATAGGAGTTGTAGCTTGTGCCGTCCGGCAGCGGTATGAGCGAATCGAACAGGCGGCGGTCCCAGTCAATGGCGCCCACCGGATCGATGCCGGGCCTGATCTGCGGCCTTTTCATGCTGACCTCCTCTAAAGCTTTTTAAACTGGCTCTTCTCCGCTCCGCATACGGGGCAGGTCCAATCGTCAGGGATGTCTTCGAACCTGGTGCCGGGCTTGACGCCGCCGTCCGGGTCGCCTTTCTCGGGATCGTAAATATAACCGCAAACGTTGCACTGATATTTGTCCATAGTCGCTTTATCCTCCTTTTTATCCGCAATAAAACTGGGCGCCGTCCTGGGAGTGGTGCCCCGTTTGACCTGCTGATAATACGCGTAGGTGATCGGCTCGCCTTCCTTGATTACATCGGCGTCTATGATCTGGCCCACGAAGATGGTGTGCGTATGGACGTCGAGCTGCGCTATCACCTTCGCCTCGATATAGGCCAGGGAGTTGTCCAGGACGACCGGCGCGCCGCTCTGCCCGGTTTTATAGTTTACGCCGGAGAACTTGTCGACATCGCGGCCGCTTTTGAATCCGAATCCGCCGATGAAGTTGAGCGGCGTTTCCCTGGCGAGTATAGACGCCGTGAAAACCTTGCTGGCGGATATGTATTCGTGCGTGAGGTTGCTGCGGTTGATCACGGCCTGTATGACCTGAGGTTCCGAACAAACCTGAATGACCGTGTTGGCGATCTGTCCGTTGATCCTATCGCCCTTCATGGACGACACGACGAACAGTCCGTAGGTCAGGGAATAGAGTGCTTTGGAGTTCATGCTGTATGTTTCACCTCCCCGATATATAAAATGATTATGCGCCGTCCAGCAGATGGTGTTCCGTGCGTGTGAACCAGCCCACGGGATCGCTGATGTACTCCTTGTAATCGACCAGCGCCAGGTAGTGTCCCTGCTCTTCGGCGGAAAGGTCCTTGAAAAACCCCTTTTCGTCCGGGGAAGAGGCTTTGTCCGCCCTTTCCCTGTAATAGTCGCGTGACTTGATCTCCATATCTATGGCTGTATCGGCCGAGCCTATCTCCGCTTTTGTCCCCGCCGGTTTGGCCGACTCCTTGATCAGGCGGGAAAAGAGCGTACCCAGCTTTATCGGTTTGGGGGGCTTGACGCCTGATGACGGCCAGCCTTTCTGGGACGAAATCGCGGCGAAGATCTGCTCGAAACGTTTGTAGTGAAGATCCTCCTGCTCCGCCAGCCAGAAGTAAAGGTCCTTCCCCACCCTGTTGCTGCTCTCCCGCGCCGCCAGCGTATAGTACTTTTTCCCGTCCAGCTCCATGCGCAGCGCGTATTTCAGCGCCTCTACGATGGTCTCATGGCCGTCTTTCATATGCATCCTCCTCTCTTCAGCCCATTATAGCAACTTTATTATATGCGAAAGTAATAAAAGTCACATAGGGCCGAAACGCTGAAGGAAATAAGGAAGGCCGGCCTTTAAAGGCCGGCCTGTAGAGATCCTGAGTGTTGACTGTTCAGCGTGCTATTTTTTCCAGCGCTTTGAGCTGTGTGTCCATGCCCTTGCCGTGGAGCTTGATCCTGATGGGCTCGCCGTTTCCGTATTTCCTGTAGACCCGGCAGACCTCGCAGATGCTGGTGTCCTTGCCGGTTGCCCCGCGGTCGTCCAGCTTGCAGTAAGTGCCCTCGATCTCCCAGCAGGGGAGGAACTGGTACATGGTGGACGGGCACTCCGCCTTTATCATCTCGGGACAATGGCACTTCTCCCAGCAGGGCTGCTTGTCAGCCCAGAAATTGAACCCCGCTACTCCCTGTGCCGTTTGAGTGTTCTGGACTTTTTCCATTGTTTCAGCCATTGTCATATCCTCCTTTGTTGTTTATATCCTTTTTCCTTACGCTACTAATTTAACATGCGCAAAACGCGCCGCCATCCGTCGTGAGGCTTAATTTAAATTTGCGCACAAGCGCATATATGGGTAAAAAGGATTAGCTGGAAATGCTTAATTTCATCCTGCCGTTGATTTGGCCTGCCGCCGCTTTTGGGGCACAATAACAACGGACCGCTATTAAAAGGTATATTGTAAGGATTAGCCCCGGGTGTTCAACAGCTCTGCTCTCGGCAAAAGTCCGCTGTATGTATCGCTTGGTGTGTTGATATTGATAACGGCCTGCCTGCCGTCCGGCGCCTTCGACAATGGATACGAGATACGCCGCGCCGCCGCGCCTTATGCCCTGAACGTGCCGGCCTGGGAGCTGCGTAATTCGCTCTCCCCTGTAGAGTCCGGCACGAATACCGTCATGCGCACGCTGGACGCGGACATAGAGCGTGCGCTGGCGCAGCAGGGGATAGCGGCAGTGCCGCCGGTCAGGTACAGGTTCGAGCAGCCACCTCTGCTGCTGGTGGTATCGCCCAGGGAAAGCATATTATATTTAGATCGCCAGTTGCTGCAGCCCGCTATGGATTTAGCCCGGATAGAGGAGCTGGAGAACAGCATTACGGAGCTGGGTCTGTCCGCGCTGGTGGTTAAGATCGGCGGCTTCGGCGCGGCTTATCCCGCCGTCGTTTCGCCTTCACTGCCTGTGAAAAACATGGTCGAGGCGGCTGTGGAAGAGTGGGCGCACCAGTACCTGGCCCTTAGACCGCTGGGTTTTCGCTATCTCTTGGATTGTCTGGGCTTCGCGCAGGAACCCGGCGTGATAACCATGAACGAGACGCTGGCCGGGATGATCGCCGACGAGATCGGGTCCATCGTATACAGCCATTACGCTGAAACCGCAGCCCCGCAACAAAACAGCCGGCCTGATGACGGGTTTGATTTCGCGGCCGAGATGCGTACGACGCGGCGGCAGGTGGACGGGCTGCTGGCCGCCGGAGAGGTGCAGCAGGCTGAAACATACATGAATGGGCGCCGCGCCTTTTTCGAGTCCCACGGCTATTACATCAGGAAGCTGAACCAGGCCTACTTCGCCTTTCATGGCATCTACGGGCAGGACCCCGGCTCGGCCGGCCCGATCTACTCTCAGATGACCAGGCTGAGAGAGGCGTCGAGCTCGCTGTCGGAGTTCGTTGACCGCGTGTCCGCCATGACCGGACCCGCCGCCCTGCAAGAGGCTGTCGATAGCCTGCCGCGTTGAAATTCAGCTTTGACGAAGCCGAAAAGCGGGCATTCAGGCAGACGGTTCTGCTATACTTTAAGCAGCCATGAATACTTCGTCTCTATACGCGCGACCATGTTCAGAGTAGATCTGAACTGGGACGACAACGAGGTCCTGCCCGACAAACTGAGGCCGGACGTTGAGTTCCTTTTCAAGCGCATGAGCAGCGCCACACTGGAGATGGTCGACCCCCATCCCGGCGAGCGCATACTCGATATCGGCTGCGGCCGCGCCATCGACATCGTCAACATGTCGGCCTCCGGCGCCGAGCTGATCGGCGTGGAGCCCTCGTTCACCATGCTGTCGCACGCGCGAGAGACACTCAAGCTGGACGGATACAACACCGCCGTGCTGCAGGGCATCGGGGAGAGCATCCCCGTCGTGCCCGGCTCCATCGACAAGGTGCTATGCAAGGGCGCGCTGGACCATTTCTCCGACCCCGGCCGGGCCCTGGAGGAGATAGCCATGACCGTCAAGCCGGGTGGTAGGGCGGTGATAGCCATCGCCAACTTCGAGAGCATGGGATTCAAGGTGGGCAAGCTGATTTTCGGCCTCAGGAAGCTGCTGGGGATCAAGAACCCGTACAAGCGTCTGCCCTGGGAGCTGCCGCCCGACCACACTTATAAATTCGACTACAGGACGCTGATGCAGATGGCGGGACGCTACATGATGGTGGAGAAAGTTACGGGCGTATCGATGCTCTGCTGCACGCCGGGCTGGGGCGATATGCTGGCCGCTCTGCCGGCGGGGCTTACCCGCTTTATCGTTTATTCATTAGATGGGCTGTCGCGCGTTTTCCCCATGTTGAGCGATGTGCTCGTGATAAGGTGCGTGCCGCGCCGTTTACAGGGCGCTGCGCCGCAGGTGGTACCGGTAGTGACGGGCCAGCGCTCGTGAAGCTCTCTCAGGTGTAGGGAAAGCCAGGATACCGTCGTTCTGTAGCTCCTGGATAATCTCTGATCCGTGCGGACCGGTCAGCACACACACCAGCGGCTTGTCAGGATGCCTGGAGATCATCCCATTGAGAATCACTCTGGTCTGGCTGCTTACCATGCTGTTCGGGACGATTTGTATGAACATCCAGCCACCGAAGGTTCTGTCCGACAGCAGTATCTCCATGATGACGTCGATGGAACGCGGCACCGATTCAGAGCCCATCACCATCGGCCAGTAGTCCACAGGGTTTCCCACGCCCAGCCAGGATGGCGCCAGTTTACTGATCTGCTCACGTGAGGTTGATGATGGTGCCGGGGTAAGCAGATCCGTTCCCTGCATGGCGTCCATGGCCATGATGGCAGCTCCGCCGCTGAAGGTGGCAACGCAGATATTGGGGTTGGTCAGCGCGGGCAGCATATAGAGGGCGCGTGTGACGTCCAACATCTCCTCCAGGCTGTCCACACTGATTATCCCTGCCTGACTGAAGGCGGCATCCCATATCTCGGTGATGCCGGCCAGCGATCCTGTATGCGATTGAGCGGCTTTCACGGCCTGCCTGCTCCTGCCTGTTTTCAGTGCCACGATGGGTTTGTGGCGGGATACACGCCGGGCGGTATCGATGAAACGGCGGGGATCAGGCATGCCCTCGATGTGCAGAGCTATGACTTTCACCTGCGGGTCCTGCTCGAAGTATTCCAGGCAGTCAGCGAAGTCCACGTTGCATATATTGCCTACATCGATGCCTTTACCAACGAACCTGAACTCGGATACCCCGTTGAAGATGCCCCCCGTCTGGCTGACCAGGCCGACCGGGCTGGCCTGCATGGATACCCTGGCGAAGGCGGAGCAGAATTTATGGAAGTAGTTGGCGCTGCCGAAGCTGTTGGGTCCCAGCACCCTGCATCCTGTGGCAGCTGCGATTTCCTTTATCTCGCCGAACAGCCGGTTGCCCTCCTCATCCCCCGCGTCATTGAAGCCCTGCGTTAATATGCTGACGCACCTGATACCGCGTGCCGCGCAATCCCTGATATGTTGCGGCACCCGTGAGCGGGGCGTGGAAATAACCGCCAGGTCGACCGGGTCAGGTATGTCGTTGATCGAGGCGTAGGCTTTGACGCCCGCGATCTCGGAGGCGTTGGGATTGACGGGGTAGAGGCGTCCGCTGTAACCGTAGTTGAGCAGGTTCTCCAGCGCGTTGTATGTACCGGGCCCCGTTTTTCTGGAAAGGCCTATAATGGCGATCGAGTCCGGCTCGAAAAAGGATTTGAGCCCCCGGACGTTATCCATGGGCAAGAAGTATAGCAGATTATTCCATACTTAACGATGCATGAGACGGCGCATCGGGCCTGCTACCTGGTCATGACGAATATCTCGACGGCGGCGATGGCCAGCGTAATGATAATTATGAAGACCATAAGCGCGGGAGAGTTTATCTCGCGTTTGAGTATGCCCGGCTTGTCCATTTCTTCGGATATCTGCTCCACCTCTTCGGCGCACTTGCAGCAGTAGGTTTTGCCCAGCAGCGTTGCGCTGCACTCGTCGCAGACGGGCTGCTGGCAGCGCCAGCATACGCCGGCGCCCCGCCGGTCGGGATGGTTGTAGCAGGCGAACTCGGGACGTATTTTCGTGTTTTCGTCGTCCATTGAGATGATTATACGGTGATGCACATAAAAAATAAAGGGGTTGTTGAATCGTCATTGCGAGGAGAGTAGCGACGAAGCAATCTTGTACGTGATTGCGTGTGCACAGGATTGCCACGCCCTTCGGGCTCGCAATGACGTGGAGAAAATGGGTGCAATGACGTGGTAAAAAAGCGCTCGCAATGACATAATACTATGCATATTATGTGCGGGGCTTTGTAAGGAGGTACACGATGGAGCTGGAGCTGAGACGGGAAGGAGCAACAGTCGCTCTGGTCATCGCGGGCAATGAGCTGGGGAAGCTGTATTTTCCTTTGAGAAGTGGCGGCCGATGGATGCAGCCGGAGAAGGTCGTAATAGGCCCGGGCAACGTTATCACAGCTTCATATGGGCATGCGGAGCTGACGGACCGCCTCACGTTCAGTGAAGGGCTGATCAAGGTGGAAAGGAGCTGGAAAATTTTGCGCAAGGGAAGCTGGCAATTGGGCTTCGGCTATCGCCCTTCCACTCAACTGGAGCAGTGGATCGTGCCGTCCATTATGTACGATAAAAACACCATGGGCACGGGACGCTACCCGCGCGGCGGAGTCGAGGCCGGCTGGTCGTTCCGTGAGGACAGGATACCCGTGCCCTCCTGCTCCATCCTGCACGACGGCTCGAACTGGCAGGCGGTGTTCACGCAGCCGGCCGGGGACGGGTCCGTTATATCCAGCGTCAAAACATATCCGAGTGCGGGAGGTCCCGCTTTCGAAATCAGGGTGCCCTACTGCGAGGAGCCGCGCACCTATACGGAGAAGGGCATCTTCATCGGCGGATTGAGCGGCAGGACCGAGAGATTATTTAAAGTAAGCAAAGTCCCCTTCGAGTATTCGCGCACCTTCTATATCGCCTATGGCTGTTGCTCACATATCGGCGAGATATTCATGAGGCTGGCGGAGCTTGCCCTGGGTGAGTTCGCGGCTCCCGGAGCAAAAGTCACTGGTGTCGACTGGTCTAAAATAGCCGCGCTTAAGTTCAACCATCTGCGCTATCTGCTGATCGACGATGGACGCATGACGGCCGTCAAGATGGGCAGGGGCAACGGCCTGTTTCAATCCTTCTACGAGTACACCGCCGGGTCGTTCCTGGTCAAAGGGCTGGAGGCCGCCACCATCTTTGCGCGCCTTGGAAAGGAGGTCGGCAACAGCAGGTATACGGATATAGCGGAGAGGATCGGGGATTTCTTCCTGGCGGGAGCATTGCCCAACGGCTTGCACCGCGACTGCTACTCGCTTAAAGACGGACGCTGGGGCGGATACCTGGGCGTGGGCACGCCTCCCGAGCTGCAGGAAGGGGCCAACGCCCGCTGCAACGGCGAGGTCATGTACAACTATTTAAGGCTGTACAGGCTGCTGAAAGACGCCGGTCGTGAGAAACCGGATTTCCTTGAGCTGGTTGAGAAAAACGCCGCTTTCTATATCGGACACCAGCTGCGGGGCGAGCAGGAGGGCAGCTTCGGCCGCTGGCGGGACATATCGGGCGTACCCATGAACACGCTGGGCACCAACGGCGCCTACATTATCAGCCTGCTGGTCGAGCTGGAGAAAACGGCGGGCAAACGTGACGATATCGACCGTGCTCTGGAGAAGGCCGGCAAGTATTATGCCTCCCTGATCGATAAAGGCGCATTCTACGCCGATACGCTGGACGCCGACTGCGTGGACAAAGAGGCCGGAATTGCTCTGCTAAAGGCTTTTCTCGACCTGTATGAAAGATCGCACGATAAATTCCATCTTCGCTATGCCGGATTGGCTGCGGGATTCGTCCTGAGCTGGATGTATACCTATAATGTCGCCTTCGATCCGAGCAGTCCTCTGGGCAGACGGGATTTCAAAACGCAGGGCATGACGTCCGTCTCGGTGGCCCATCACCACCTTGATTTCTACGGATTCAGTATAGCCTGCGATTTCCTCAGGCTGTGGCGGGCCACAGGCGACGAGGTCTGGAAGAAGTGTGCCCTGGCAATGATCGGCGCCTGCGGACAACTCATCTCAAGCCCGAGGGACCTGCTGGGGAAAGGCAGCGATTTCCTGGGCTGGCAGCCTGAGCAGGTGAACCAGACCAATTGGGACTACAAGCAAAGGATACTGGGCACAAAGGGACGCTTTCATACCTGCGTGGCCTGGACCGTGGTGCTCACGCTGGGCGCCATGCTGGATATCAGGCAGAGGTTCCCCGAGGTCCTGGATTTCAAGCTGGGGTGACTATACCCTTCTTGGCCTCCATCTCGACTATGCCCGCCTGTATCTCCTTGTACCTCTTTTCCGTGATGGGATAGAAATAAAGGAAGA
>Ga0172380_10005513_pt1 | contig 15298 bp, 13 predicted proteins | sample Leawe162metaG_FD_119747 | JGI IMG/M metagenome (GOLD analysis project Ga0172380, IMG submission 119747) | Leachate microbial communities from a municipal landfill in Southern Ontario, Canada - Leachate well 162 metaG | ecosystem: Engineered > Solid waste > Landfill > Unclassified | place...
AGGCCGAGCGCGACGAGGATGTTGAGTGCGACGATGCCGGCAACCAGGCCTGCCGCAATGTTGGTTCGAGGAAAGCCGGCGATCGCGAGCGACGGCGTTGTTGGGGTCTTGAAAGGCTGGTCGACCATGTGTCGTATTTGATTTCCGGGGAAACCGGACGAAGCCGGTTGCTCCCCGACTAAGACCGAGTTATCGACCTCGAGATTATGTCCAGCTTTCTGCCGGATCGCGGCAGAAAAACGGCCATCCACAGGGGATTATCCGGAAGCCGCTATCTTGGATCGGTATACCATGTGCAAGGAACGGATGAGGTAGAACAGGCTAGCGGAGGTAGTCCGAGCCAGGTCGGTCATCGTCAGGCTTCCTATTTGTCGTGGCCACATGTCCACCGCATCGGGAGTTTTGTTCGCAATGCTCATGCGCGATGAGTAGCATGGGAGAACGTCACTACGGTTTCGATTGAGAACGAGCGAAGGGAAACATGGGCGATCTGTTCGCTGATGCGGGTGCAATCTTCTCGGACTGCAAGCGGTATCGTTACCGCTTGTGGTGGTACTGGGACAGGACCAAGCCGGCCGTGTCCTTTGTGATGATCAACCCTTCGACCGCCGACGACGTGAGCAACGATCCAACCGTCGAGCGCTGCCAGCGTCGAGCATTGTCGATGGGGTTTGGCGGTCTGGAGGTAGCGAACATCTTTGCGCTTCGGTCGACTGATCCCCGCCTTCTCTATTCAGTGGCCGACCCGGTCGGGGTGGGGAACGACGAAGCTATTCTCGATGCATGCACCGGGGCTGGGATGGTGATTTGCGGCTGGGGTGATCACGGCGCACTCAAGCATCGGGGGGCGGAAGTCAAGCGATTGCTGATGGAAGCAGGACTTCGTCCGCACGCGTTGAAGGTGAACGCAAGTGGCGAGCCGATGCATCCGCTCTACGTGAGCTACAAAACGCTGCCAACACCGTACCTATCATGACACCATGAAAAATGACTTCGACGAGACTCGATCAGGCACAGGGACTCACGAGTGGGCCGAGATCAATGAGAATATCGCGCGGGGTTGTCCCCACCGATGTCTCTATTGCTACGCAGCGCACAACGCCAATCGATTTGGACTCCGGACGCGCAGCGAGTGGCCGATTGAGGAGTTGACCAAGCGGGCGGTGATCACGTCCTATCCGGAGCGCTCCGGAGTCATCATGTTTCCGTCGGCCCACGACATTACGCCGTTCAACCTCAACGCGTACATTCGTGTTGCTAGGCTCATTTTAGAGGCGGGGAACAGATTGCTGATCGTCAGCAAGCCGCATACGGAGTGCATCGCCAAGCTCATTATGGAGTTGGCGAGTTTCAAAGAGCAGATCTTGTTTCGCTTCACCATCGGCACAACGCTGGATCCGGTGTCCAAATTTTGGGAGCCTGGCGCTCCGAGGCCTGCGGAACGTATTGCCGCTCTCAACCTCGCGTACCAGGCTGGCTATCGAACGTCTGTATCCGCAGAACCCCTTCTGGGCGGACTGGAAACAGCGGTCGCGGTGCTCGATGCGGTCAGGCCGTACGTTACCGACACGGTATGGATCGGGAAGCTCAACAAGGCCCGAAGCAGAGTCGATATGACGGTTTCAGTCAATGCTGAGAAGGTCGCCGGCCTCGAGACGTTGCAATCCGATTTGGAAGTCTTGCGCATGTACCGGGCCTTGCATGCTGACCCGCTGATACGATGGAAGGACAGCATCAAGACAGTGATTGCTCGGTTCGGTGGTCAACCTCTTGCTCAAGTGGCATGAGTCTTCAATCTTGGCTGCCCCATGACGTTCGCAAGCACTATGGCGCCTTACTGATAATGAAGCTGACACCCACGAGAATCGACGGTCGGACAGCAGTTCGGCCTTTGCCGCCGTTGGAGGTTGTTCAATTGAATGCCCGTTGCCGCGCATATTGTGTTGAAAAACTCGCCGCCGAACTGTCTCGGTCAATTAGCAGGGGTCCTCTTACCATTACCGCATGTGAGATCGTCGATTGTAGGACGATCTGAGAGGTCGGTATTATGCGGCTGGCATTCTACAAATTGGAAGGCGAGTTTTTCAACACAATAGCGCACTTTGCTGCCGTTGGCACAGTCCATAGGGGACGAAGGCGAGGTGGAGGTTGTTTCCGTGGCAACGGCAACGCCCGGGCGACAATGATCGCGAGGTGCAAAGGCGGCGAAAATGCGCTGACCGGGATGGTCGTACGCCGCACTATCGGGAGCTGCGCGTCGCCGAGCTGGTCGTCAGGCAAAGAACGGTAGCCCGCTTGCCGCCATGCCAGTTCAGTCTGCGCTGGCGAAACCTGCATTGCAGTGCCAAAATATGCCGATGCCCGCTTCGCCGCCCGCCCTCACGCCACTTGACGTACTCAGCCCGCCCGACGCGGTGCCCTCCGTGCCTCACGTCGTAACGCGTGTCCAAGTGCTGCCATTCGATGCGCTGAGCTGGGAGAATTTTGAGCGTCTCTGCCACCGCCTGACGGCGCTTGACGGTGATGTCGAACACTGTGCGCGCTACGGACGGCAGGGTGATGCGCAGGAAGGCATCGACATTTTCGCGCGTCTGGCGGCTGGCCGCTACCATTGCCTTCAGGCCAAGCGCCATCGCAGCTTTGGTGCGGCGAAGCTGCGCGACGCGGTCGATCTGTTCCTTGCCGGCAACTGGGCCGCTCGTGCTGCCCGGTTCACCATTGCCGTCCAGGCATCGCTTCGCTCGACTGAGGTGCAGGAGGAAATCGAGCGCCAGGCGGTCCGGCTTACCGCAGCCGGCATCATCTTTGCGGCGCTCGACGGCGAGGATCTGACTGACCGCTTGCGTGACAAGCCGATGCTTGTCGATGATTTCTTCGGGCGCCCTTGGGTCGTAGCGCTGCTCGGACAGTACGTTGCCGACGGCCTCGGCGCGCGACTCGACGGCGCTGCCTTTGCGCGGGTCCGCGCGCAACTCGCCCGCGTCTATGAGGCTCAGTTCCAGTTCGTCGACCCGGGCAGCTTCGGTTCGATCGGTGACGAGGATGGCCGGCCCGCACTGACGTTGCTCGAACGGTTCCTTAAGACAGACATGCTGGTCCGTGAGACCACGCGCCCTCCCGAGCGCGCCGATGTCGGCGGGGCCGAGGGTGAGCGGAGCGCCAGCAGCGCTGCAGCCTCGCCGCTGATATCGGCGCCCGATATCGCTAGGCCGAGCGACCCCGTCGCCAACAGCCGCATGCGGCGCCTGCCACTTGTCGAATGGTTCAGTGACGGTCAGCGCCTGGTCGTGCTCGGCGACGCCGGCTGCGGCAAGAGCACGCTGCTGCGCGTCGTTGCGCTTGACCTGCTCCATAGACAGGCGTATTTTCCCGAGCTCGCCAGGCGCTGGGGGCAGCACATTCCCGTCTATGTCCCGTTCGCGCGCTGGTCCTCGCAGGTTGCCCGCGACGGCAATCCGATCGGGATCAAGGAGATCGTCCGGCGCTCGCTTGAGCAGCTTCTCACCGGCTCGATCGTCGATCTGCTTGATCGCGCCATCGACGACCAGCGCGTCCTACTGCTCATCGATGGCCTCGACGAGTGGAGTAGTGAGCAGGCCGCCCGCGCGACACTGAGCGCCCTCGTTACCACCGTCGAGGCACATGACATTTCCATCATAGTCTCAGGCCGGCCCCGGGGCTTGAGCCGCATCGGCGCGCTTCCCGCTAGCTGGAAGCGCGGCACTGTTGCGCCCCTGTCGGCCGCCCAGCAGGCGGCCATCGCTGGACGGTGGTTCGAGCGATATGCCGCGACCGCAGCGGACGGCACCGGCTTGTCTGACGCCAGCCTGCGCACCGGCCGGTTCATGTCCGAGCTGGCGCGTGACGCCAATCTGGGCGCGCTCGCGGCGGTCCCGTTGCTACTCATCGGGCTCGTGACCCTCGCACTACGGGGCCGGATCCTTCCGCGCACCAGGGGCGACATATATGATCAGCTAGTGCGCATCTTGCTCGAGGTCCATCCGGACAGCCGCGCGACGGCCTCGGGCGACACCGCGCCGCGCTTCCGCCATGCGACCGATCCCGACCAAAGACGCGCGGTGATCGCCAGGCTAGCATTCGCAGTGCGTGAACAGACGGGGGGCGCCGGCATTCCGCTAGCCGCCGCACGCGATATCCTGCGCACCTATCTCGCGTCGCCGCAAGGCTTCGATCTCGCCGATACCGATGCCGCTTCCGTGGCTGGTGAGATCCTTTCCGTCAATGCCGAGACTCAGGGGCTTATCGTTGAGAAGGCACCGGGCGAGGTTGGATTTGTCCATGCGAGCTTCGAAGAGTTCCTCGGGGCCGAGCATATCGGCGGCTGGCCGTTCAATGAGATCGAGGCGTTCGTGCGTGCGCATGCCGGCGAGGGACGCTGGCGCAACGTCATTACCAACCTTCTTGGCCGCATCCAGCGGCGCGACGAGTTCGACCGGCTGGTCGCGATCATCGAGGCGCCTGACTCCGACGAACTCGCGCGCCTCCACCGCCAGGTACTGCTCGGAGATGTCGCGTTCGGTATAGCGATGCGCTCGACCGCGACCGCGAGGCGGCTGGCGCTCGCGACCATGGACCGGGTCGAAACTGAGGACTGGCTGCCGGCCCGCCGCGAGGCGCTGGCATCGGTGCTAAAAGGTCTCCGGGATTCCACGCTCAAGGCCGATGTCGAGCAGCGGCTCGTCCGCTGGCTGCCTGCGCGGCTATCATATCGACGGGCGTCGCTGATTGAGGCGTTCGGCGCATGGCAGCCGACTGCGCAGCTCCAGAACCTTCTGTTTCAGGCGATGAACGATGAGGATAGCGCCGTTCAGCGCGCCGCCGCGGCGGCATATGCCAAGGCATTTTCGACCTCGGACGAGGCCTGTCAGCGGTTGATCGAGGGGCTAGCCTGCACGCGCGATCCTGCAATGGCGGCCGCGGCGCTTGAGAGTCTGGCGCACGGTTGGCCGCACGCGCCTGAGGCAACTTATTTATTCGAGCAGGCTTGGCACTCGCACGGTACGGAACTGCGTCTGGTTGGAATCCTTGGACTCGCCGCGACAGGTATTGCAACCGACGAAATGCGCGATGCCGTGCTGCGCGGCCAGAGCTTCTGGTCAAACATTTCCCATCCGCACCGCGATCTCGCTGCGGCGATGCTGATGAAGTACTGGCCCGGTGACGAAAGCCTCGTTAAAAGCGCGCTCAACGGCGTATCGCGCAACTTCAATTCGCCCTGGGAGCGCGATGTCGCGGTCGCCTACCTAATGGAGTCTCCCGTCAACCCCGCCGATGTCCGCGCCTGGATCCTTGCTGAGTTCGACCGTGAGCACCCGTTCAATGTCATGCATGACCATCGTATATGGTCGCAGATCGGCCGCTTCGCCGCTGCCGATCCGGAGATCCGCGCTGCCGCCAACGCCTACTGGTGCAAGCCGAAGAACCGGCTCATCAACATGCACCAGTTGCCGGGCTATGTTGCGCAGACCGCTGATCCGCCCGTTGCGGCTGCGCTGATCGAAGTTTTGGGCGAAAAGAAGAGTTCCTTCGACCGCTTTTGGGCGCTGAGCTCGCTGCTTGCTGGCTGGGGACGTAGCCATCCCGAGGTCAAGCCCGCCATCGATGCGCTCGCCGCGCTCGCCGACGAGGATTTGGACGATCTTGCCGCACTGCTTCCCGACATCATGCACAACAAGTCAGCGGCGCGCGCTCGGCTGATTCGCATGGGTAAGCGCACGGAGGTGCGGCGTGACCTTCTCGCCGCCGGATTGGAGGCATGCGGCTGCGATGCTGCCGACAATGAAGCCGTAGCAGCGATCCTCGCCTTTCCCGAAAAGCTACGCGGCCTGTTCGACGCGTCCTATATTCTGTTCCGCGCGTTCGGCGCGCATGCCAAGGTCCGCGCGCTTGCGCTGGAGCGCGTCCGTGAGGCGGACGGCCCGCTCGCGGCGATCGCCGACGGCTACGCGGACGACCCCGAGTTCGCGCCCGCGCTGTTCGATGCAGCGGTGCCCTTGCCTGTCGATCTCCGCACGCAGATTGTCGAGGTTGCCGCCACGGGCGCGACCGGAACGGCGCTTGAGGCGGTGCTCGGCCAGGCCATGCTCGAAACCGATCCCGAGCTGCGGGCACGCATGGTTATCGCCCATCACCGCGCCCTGCCGCCGGATGCGTACGCCGCCGCTCGGCAAGCACTCCTCGCAAAGGCGGTCGCGATCGGCGGCGACTATCGATCGGTCCGCGCTGCGGCGCTCGCCGGGCTTGTGACAATCGGCGCGCTCGACGCGCTGGCGACGCTCGAGCACGGCGGCAAGCCGGTCGTGTTAGAAACCGGCGGCCTGATTGAAGGCATCGCCTCCGTCGAGCGGCTGATTTGCGAGCGGTTTGCCGACTTCGAAGCAGCCTTCGGCGACAGCTTGCCCGAGCGGTTCGAGTCGGTCGGCCGCGGCAGCGCGCTCGCCGAGATCCTCTCAGCGGCACCGGGCGCCTCGCCCGCTGCGCGAGCCGCCTTCTTGGCGCTCGCCGAAAGTGGCCAGATGCCGCGGACGCCGCGCGCGCTGCGCGCGCTCGCGGCCGAACGGCCCCGCAGCGACCTTCTGCTCGCGCGCTGTTGGGACACGCTCGACAGGCGCGATCACGGCAACGACCGCGCGATGACTAATGCCGATGTCGCTCTTATTCTCCGCGAGCACTTCTCCGGCGACGCAGGCGTGCGTCAGCGGCTTGTCGACCTGTTTAAGAAGGCGCCGATCACCGCGACCGCGATCCCTCTCGCCATTTTCTCGCCCGACGCCAAGGAACTGGCGATTCCCATCGATTTCGATGCGCTCGGTCATGACTTCGCCGATTGGACGGTGGCCGTGCATGTATCGGCTTGCCGTGCCGACAGCGCCGCTTTTTGCAAGTTGCTTGAGGCGGTGGTAACCCGGCGGTGGCGATCTCAATTTGATGCGCAGCAGATCACTAACCTGGCGGTCGACGAAAGGCTACAGCGTGACTCGGACCTCGAAAGCTTGCTAAGCGCAAGGATAGAGAAGGACGTCAATCCAAGCGTCAGCGGCAGCTTTGCCCGGTATCTGGCGGCGGCAGGCAAGCTCAGCCCCGGGGCGCGCGGCAGGGCGCTCGATCTACTTGAAGCATTTTGCACCAGTCAGCGCCTACCAGTCGCGGGCTATGACGCGATCGCCGATCAATGGCGAGCGGCACGCGCAACCCTGCTCGACGCCGTCTCCGCTGGGCTTGAGCTTGGCTGACGGCCGGCCGTCATCTCGCCTGTAGGATAAGCACTCAATTACCTCGCGCAGTTTGCTGACTCTTGCTCGGCCAATGCTGTCATTGGCTCTATCGCCATCTGTGCTTTACCTGAACGTCCGCTCTATAGCGAATGCAGAGAACGCCCTCATCATAGTCTAGCTTTATGCGCATACCGGGCCATCGGAACCAAGTCCGGCGACGCATCCTGTTCACCTATTGCAGCCATTTCGGCCACAGCGGCCTTCACAACTTTGCCAAGGCAAGTTCAGAACGTCGGATCCATACAGTCGCTCGCAAAAACACCAAGCCGCTTTCTATCTCCATCGAGTAGCGAACTGGGCCTAATAGATTAAATACTCCAGCGATGCCGCTTTAGACCCGTTCATATGGGTAGATATTCTTATAGTTTCTGTTCAGGTAGGAACCCACCGAAGATGAGGTCCGCAGCATCTCATATTCGTGCTCTGGGACTCCCTTGTAGGCATAGGTCGAGCCGTTTAGGAACTGAACATAGACAGTCTGATTTTCTGCGTCGTACCCGACGGCGGCGATGTTCGATGAGCTCACCGCGCTCATTTCAGGTATTGGCATATAACCTCCCTAGCTAAATGATTGGTTTCTCCAATTGCGCACACTGGTCTCATATATCGCGACATCTGGAGGGGCGCTTTTCCACAGCAACGATGCGATTGGATCTGAACTCTTCGTTGCATTATCTGCTTGAAAGAATTTCACGCGCGAAGGGATTCGAACAGCCTCTCCACTAACAATAGCTTCGCCAGTTCGCAAACTCGAAAGTACATCCGCCATCTCGCGCAGCTCATCTTGCATCGCTGATGAAACATGCCCCTTGTCACGAGTGTTGGTCATTCTCAGAGCAATGATCGACCCACACTGACTCAAGACTGTTTCATCCAATTCCGATGGACGCTGCGTAACCAGTAACATGCCTACTCCATATTTCCTTCCCTCTTTGGCAATCGCCTGAACGGTCCTTGAGGAGATCGAGTCTTCCCCAGCTCTTAGGTACGCATGGGCCTCATCCAGAACGACGAGCAATGGCTGCCTTTTTCCACCAACGAGGGTGTTTTGTCCCCAATAAAGTGCGTCGTAAATGATCTTCAGGATACAGCCTGAAATCGTCTGCATGATTTCAGATGGGATCGCGGAGAGATCCAAAATCGAAATTGGATATCCGTGGCCAAACCAAGTTGAGAACAAGCGTGGCAAGTCGTTGGAGGTGGCGCCATTCAGCGCCGGGGTATAGCCAATCGGCCGGAATAAGAAATTATAGCTTTGATCCAGTAGCCGGGAACGCATACCGTCGAGAAATCCAAGTATCCCCTTTGCCTTGTTGTTCAAGAAGGGTGCGGCACTTCCCAAACCAGCTGTCGGATATTGATTCGACTTTAGCGTGGCCGGATCACCAGCGACGATCAAGGCTTCCGGGGTAATCCGGTCAGCCCTAAAGGTGATTCGCTCAAAGTTGTCCAAATCGAACCACAATTGGTTTATAGAAAATGGGATCGGGCTATCCGCGGTAATTGCTTCATCTCTCAGCCCGCCGATAGCAGCAGCCGACAAGCGCTTCAGGTCCAATACTTTCCCGCGAATGTAGTCTTCATTCTGATCTGAAAGCTTTCCCGGGAATATCGCCACCAACTCCTTGAATGGCAGTGCCCAAAATGGAACGCACAGTTCCGCCTCACCACCTGCGGCATTTGCTCCCACTCTGAATACGCGGCACTTGCCAGACAATGAACTTGCATACTCGCCGTGGGGGTCGATCATGAGCACTCTCGCGCTCTGGAACGGCTTCTCAGCTATGGCTTTCACGACGATGCTCACAGCGTTTGATTTTCCGCTACCCGTTGCCCCGAGGATTGCGCAGTGTCTGGAGATGAGCTTGTCCATATCAAGCTGTGCGGAAAGACCCTCGGACGCGCTTTGGTTTCCGATCACGATTGAAGATTGAGCGCTGTAGCCTCCATAGACAACTCTGAGGTCTTCATTTGTGACGAGATGGACCTGGTCCCCAGATGTCGGGGACTGAAGCACTCCTCTCTCGAACGAGGTGCCTATCTGCTCGCCAACGAGGATCATGCGCAGCCAGCGGTGACCGTCGGCAATCGACGGATTCTCCTTATAAGCCATCAAGAGCGATTCCGGCATTGCCAAAACGCCAGCCTGCGTTACTAGGCCATATAGGTGAGCGTACCCGAGCGGGATCTTGAGAAACGAACCAATCTGTCCAATCCGATAAACTGTCCCGTCAATAATTGGCATGTTGGACGGGTAGCTGCTCGCCATTTTGATCGTCACGGAGTTCCCGCTGACGCTCTCGACTTGACCGATATGTGTCGGGTTATGTTTCATGACGATCAAAGCGTGCCCGCCGGTCCATCCGACGAAGACAAATCATTCAGAAAGTCCGTGAGCTTCTGAAAGTCAGGAAGAAGAAAGCGGCCAGTTCCTACCCATCTCTCATCACCTTTACGCTCCCCTGCCTCATCGCACGGAGTCGCCGCATCCTCGTCGAAATATTGGCTGATCCGTATCGATTCAGTCATTTTCGGCTCATCCCTTAGGCGCCATTCGCCAAATTTGCCGCCGATTACAGCATGTCGACGGCCATACACAGACATCTTTCCTCCCGTTTCGCTTGTAGCCATAGCACGAACACTGCTCGCATCGTCTGCAAGCGCAAATAGGGAATTGCCATCCTCGTCCGAGACATCGTCGTAATACATCGCGATTACGTGTGAGTTCGCGCCTCGCCGAAGCGACGTTACTATTCGCTCATTTATGTGATTGTCGCCAAACGAGTATCCGCAAGTAAAAAGAACTGCATCGTCCTGTTGGAGAAATGCGCAAAGCCGGTCGATTAGACCTATATAGGGTTGTTTCTTCGATGTGTTGTACTTGAGGTGCGACGGGTAGATCAAGATCGAATCTTCCGGCGCGGCCTTCTGGCGAATCACCGCTTTATCTGAGTCGCGAAACGTCCACCCAAGTGAGCCATGCATTTTCCAGAGCTTTACCAAGTGAGGGTATGCCTCGATGTCTTCGACTGCCTCGGGACAAAAGAAGGGCTCGAAGCTCCCAGAGAACCCATCGAAATACGGTATCCCTGAACCCTCGAGCGCGATCTCAAAAAGGTAGTCGTAGTTTGTTGTAAAGATTTCTGCAGGAAACCGTCGTCGTGCTTTGGAAACCCAATTGGACAGTCGCGCATGGGCAAGATTTTTTCGGTCTTTAGGTTTTAGTAGCTCGTGAACTGAGACAAGTTTGACGACTTGGGTCTTTACCAGCGTAGCCAAACCAGAGAACCCAGCCGAATCGAGTCCGTTAAGCACTCCATTGCCGATGACGGCACGCTTGGCTTCAATGCTTGACAGTAATGATTCGATATTAAATGCGGCTTTTGCAAGCTCGGTCTCCGCACGAATCTCTTTTACGGCCGTAGCGAATGCGGGCGAATGTGCTTCTAGTATCGCAACGATGATCGCTGTCATCTCTTCGACGGCAGGAACATAGACATTCTGCAATCCAGTTGCAAGCGACGATCCTGCACCAAATAGGAACCCGATACGCTTCTTGTCAGAAATCAGGATTTGGTGGATGCCTCGAATGTGTTCGCGCGGGTCGTGTGTGTTCATTTTCGTCCTATCTGCTCCCGTACAACTGTCGGGACTTTCACTCGCAGATGCTGCGACAGTGCGGCAACTGAGCCAAGCTATTTAGGCGCGAGCAAATTGCATCTCTTCAGTATGCTATCTAATCTTTGCAGTACCCACGACCTTTGCTGCTTCGGTGACTACATCCCTCCCGGCCGCACCGGTCGTCCGGCTTTCGCAAGAAAATATGCTACCTCGACCATCGCCCATGTGTCCTGCCTACAATAAGTCCGCAGTTTGGCATCTAGGTCAGCCTTTCGTTCGGCCGTGGTTTCAGGGTCGAAGGTTGCGTGAAGATATGCCACCTGCGCTCCGGTGCCTTCCTGCACTTCATCTAAATCGCCATAGTCCAGTTCAGGCGCTATTACCTTAAGGACCTTCTTGATGGAAAAGGAACCGCGCATCTCCGGATGATAGAAATACTTCCTGACAAGGGGCAACAGATCGACAAGACGGGAAACATACGTCTGCATCAGTTGCGCATGTTCAGGGTGGCGCTCGGCGAGGCCTTCGAGCCGCCCTTTTTCATAGGTGGCGAAATAAACGAATATCGGCCCACCATCCTCCGGATCAATTACCTCAAGCATTCGCTGGATACAGGGCAAGGAAGGATCCTCTCCCGTGAAGTCCAGAAATTCTGCGTGCTCAAAGATATCGGGACTACGTTCTATGTGACATGACCACTGAAACGGAATTTGTTCATACGGCCTCACACCGGCCCAGCGTGGTACCGGAAGGTCTATTCCCTCAAAATCAAAAAAGTACCGTGGATAAGGCAGTGCAGCTATCTCCGTGGCGCTACCTGGAACGAGCACAGGCTGACCCGTCCGATGGGCGAGTTGGATACGGCGGTACAACTCCGCCTGAGCACCTGTAAGCTCTTCCGGCGCGGGCTCTAGGAGGGATACGTATCCTTTGGCTTCACGCAACTTCTTAGCGAGATTTTTCCCGGCAGAATCCGGCAATAATTCGATGGGGTGTTCCGGGCCCGGTGGGTCGAGTTGCACGCAGAATGATTGGAACGGGCATTCATATGGCTTCTTGCATTGCTTTCCAGTAGTAATAACGGGCATTCCGCCAGCCAAGGACGCTTGTGCCTGCTGAAGCCAAACTGGGACCTGCAACTTGAGAGCATCGACATCCGTTGTTACATCCAATTGACGGAACAGGCCGGAGTAATCTCCATCACCAGCATAGCGCCACCGCCCGTTTAGGTAATTGATTTCGGCGCGAGCCTTTGCGAGACCGCTTCCTTCCATAGCCCAAGCCTGAATTGCTACGTCATTCAGGTGATGTTCGTCCGGTTTGTCCGGTGTCACCTTGTCCTTTTTCAATGGAAAAGATGAGGCCTTGGTCTCGCGCAAGATATATCCAGAACCTTCCGGGACAAGCGCATCAGCTCGGGCATATAAGTCAGCAAAGACCATGGGGACTTCCGCTGCGGGCGTACCGGGGGAGGAAATGAGCAATCCCTTGGCCGTCTGGGCAGCGAGGGCCTTATCTGCTGCAGCGGGCGGCCAAATGAAGTCATCGCCTAGTTGCTCGCGCGCTTTCTGTCCGACGATATTGCCATCTACTTCTCGGCGGTAAGCGGTCGAATCGTTCGCAGGGAAGAGGTCAGGTCGTTGCTGCTCCAGCCACAGCTTGCGGGGGCATTGGAGAACGGATTGCAGATCGGATTTTGTAAGCATCTTTCTACAATGTGCCCACGGGGGTATCACGAAGTTTGTGCTACGTATAGCTTTTCGTCCAGAGACAAAGAAATTCGGTCAGCACTGTCAGATGCAGCCTTCTCATTTGGAAGGCCAATGGTATCGTAACTCAATAAGAGTAAGTAAGGGAGACAGGTAGGATTCCTTGGTTGGTTTATTGATGTTTTGATTGAGTGGCGCACTATGTTTCTCTGCATTGCAGTCATTCCCGACCATTATCCTACTGCCAGCGAGCGGCGGCTATGGCCGAGAGCGGGACGCCGGGTATCGCAAGCGAATGACGAGTTCCGATTGACTTACCTGCCGTTCGCAATCAAGGAAGATTCTCTGCCGCAATGACGGTAGAGGGCCGATCTGCAACAGACGCAGAAAGATCCTCGCGGCATTGCGCATTGCACAACGCCTAATCAATCACGGATTACGGATAGCTATGTGGTCGCGTTGGCCGAGCCGCGTGGCCACGCCGTTCTATACTTGGTAGCCGGGCAGCGGCCGTACCAGATCCGGACCGTTGGTGCTACTGTCATTCACCGCGATGGAAATGCGATCGACGATCAGAGTGTCCGCCGCCGGTGGCTCACACAGACGAAATATACCCTCGCTGTCTGTTATGTTCTTGTCGAGCCAGAGCTGGTAGTTCGCCGGCGCGATGATTAACGGCAGGCGCTCACCGATCTTGACGACGGAGGCTGCGGATGGCTGGGTCAGAATTGTGAAGGTGGGCAAAGTGCCTTCTGGACCGGGCCACTCGTCCCACAAACCGCCGAAGCAGAAGGGTTTGCTGTCGGTGAAGTGGACGTAATACGGCTGCGCGCCGTCTGCCTCCCGGCTGACGGAATACCAACCATTTGCGCAAATCAAAGCCCTCCGGTGCCAGAAAATCCTGCGGAACGTCGGATCCTCAGCGGCGGTTTCGATACGCGCATTGATCGGGCGCGTTCCTGGACGATCCTTGATCCAGTGCGGGATCAATCCCCACAGCAAATTGTCGAGTTGAAGCGTGCCCACATTGCCGCAGCGAACCAACGGGCAGGCACTCCCCGGCGCAATATTCCAGCTCTGGACCGTCTCGCCAAAAGGCCTGTCCAGATCAATGGGAATTCCCGCCAACTGAGCGAAGGTCTTTCGGGGGGTAAATCGAACGTAGCGGCAGCACATTATGGAATGATGCCACGATCCAAGCAGTTAACAATGGGACGTCATTACTGCGATAGGCGACATTTCTCGGAACTCCTCTAGCTGCTTCGGTATGCTGGTAACTGGATCTTTCGGAGGGGTTTCCATGACCACATCACTTGCCACAGCCCGCGATATTGGCGCCGCTTTGATAGCTATCAAGTTGGAGGTGCCTCCGATGGCGACATTGGGCGCGATTGCCAAGACGGTGCGCACTGAATTTCTCGACGATCTGTCGAGCTGCGTTGCAGGCAGCGATAGCGACGGTGCGGCGCGTGTTCGTCTCGGGCACATGCTGACATGTGTGTCCGAGCAGACGATCGACCAGTTGAAGAGCTTGGGAATTTTCGCCACGCTCGAGGACTTGGCGTATGTCAGTCGATCGTTGCCGGTGCGATTCATTTCGGCCGTCGGTGTTGCTGCGGACGCGGCGAACCCTCGCCAAAAGGAGGCAAAGGGCTTTCTGGACGGACTCTTCGCAAAAAAGCCGTGGGCAGCCAAGGCTGCGGCGAACGGCCCGAGGCAGCCCCAAAGAGTCTCGGCGCCATCGCAGCCGGCCGCGCGCGCGACGACTGCTCCTGCGGCAGCGCCTACTCCGGCCAGTTCGACCGTGACTGCCGAGCGGGAGCATAACTTCCGGTCGGCACATGTGTACGGCGCGAGTTTTGCGCTGTGCTTCAACGCCGTGCCGCACAGTGATGGATCGCCGGGGGTGATGGTCGATGCAGCGGCGAGCTGCGGCCCCCGGACCTATGATTGGCCGAACGCGATTCATATCATGCTCGACGTGCGCGAAGTCACCTGCGCACTTGCGGTATTTCGCAATTGGCGCAAAGGGGTGGAGTTCTCTGCGCATGGCAAGATGAACGACAAGTCGTTCGTGTTGGAGCGGCAGGGCAACTTCTTCTTCTGTAAGGTAGCGGCCAAGAATTTCGGTGTGCGGGCGGTAAAGATTCTTCCGGTCGACGCGCACAAGGTGGCCATGCTGTTTCTTGAGCAGCTCTTGCTGGCCTATCCGGGTTTGCCCTCGCAAGAGATCATAGCGATGGCGCGCACGATCAACGAGGAGGTTCCCTCTGCCCAACAAAAGACGGCATAGGCGATGACTGCGCCGATTGATGCCGCCGTGCTGCTGGCGAAACTGGATCGGTTCGGCATCGAGCGGATCGAGCAGGCACTGTTATGCCTGCCAAGTGGCTTTACGGACTTCACGAGCACGTCCTCGCTGGACGACGCTTGTCCCACGCACGAGGGAGTGAGCGCCCCGCGTTTGTTCTCCGTGGCGGTTTCGGAGCGAGCGACCATTCATGACGGTGCGAAGACCCGGATTGTGTTGGCCGCGACGGATGGACAACAGAGTGTCCGAATAGTGATTTTCGTTGTTGGCGGGGTTGATGTCTCGTACTGGAAATCTCTCAACATCGGCGAGCGGCTATTCTTGTTCGGTTCGCTGCAGATGTGGGAGGGTCGACTGCAAAT
>Ga0172380_10005514_pt1 | contig 15298 bp, 16 predicted proteins | sample Leawe162metaG_FD_119747 | JGI IMG/M metagenome (GOLD analysis project Ga0172380, IMG submission 119747) | Leachate microbial communities from a municipal landfill in Southern Ontario, Canada - Leachate well 162 metaG | ecosystem: Engineered > Solid waste > Landfill > Unclassified | place...
TGCGGCGTCTATAACGGCGGCGGTGCAGCGGTCATGGCGCGCGAGTTAGGACCGCGCCCGGTGTGGTTATTTGACAGTTTCGAAGGTCTACCCAAACCTGAAGAGATTGACGGCGGGCGGGCCACGATGAAATACAACCACAAAGTTGAGGCTAAGGTTAAATGGCAGGCAGGCGATCCCGTCAAGGTACAAGCCGCTTTCCGCGCGCTAAATCGTTGGGACTCAGACGTGCATATCGTCAAGGGTTGGTTTGAGGACACGTTACCGGGCACTGATACGGGGCCAATTGCGGCGCTGCATTTAGATGCAGATTGGTATGCGTCAACCTGTATCGCGCTGGAAACCTTGTATGACCGCGTAGTACCGGGCGGATTGATCCTGGTTGACGATTACGGCGCGTGGGTGGGGTGCCGAACCGCCGTGCAAGAGTTTTGGCAAAGACGGCATATTGCACCCGCTTTCACAATGCTTGATGAAACGGCGGGATATTGGGTCAAGGATGGCAAGATGCACCTACGCGGATCAATGGACGGCATTTTAGACCAACTCGCACGGCAGTACTCAGATATACCTGCCGTACTAACCCGGTCCAATGCGGCCATTTCGGTGCGTAAAACCAAGCGCGAGATTGCGCCCTATCAGGCAGCGGTGCTGTATGCTATCACGCGCCAGTTTGACTATCCCGGCTCGTCCATCTTGGAGATTGGCACAGCGTTGGGCTTTTCGGCTTCAGTCATGGCTCAGGCTGCGCCGCGCGCTCATATTACCACGCTTAACCCGCGTGTTGACGAAGCGGATCGGGCGCGACTTAATCTCGCAACGTTTCCCAATGTCAAGGTAGTCGCGGTGGCATCATGGGACTATCTGAAGCACTACAAGTTACCCTTGTTCGACATAGTGTTTGTTGACGGCGATCACGCGCAAGTGCGGCGGGATATGCCCTGGTTTGACTTGATTCGCCCCGGCGGTTTAATGATCTTTCACGATTACAGCCCGGCAGGAACCTATCGCGCGTGCCCGCCCGTATTTGATTGTTTGAACGAATTCGCTGCGCACCTGGGGCGCGACTTTGATGTACTCGTGGTGGATGATGGCGGGGTCGGTTTGGCGGGCTGGTATAAACGAGAGGGTGAAAGCTGGTCATGACCGATTATATCACGCTGGCAAACCTGAAATCTCGCATTCAAAAGACGGACGTTACGGATGATACTATTCTGACCGCGATTATCACAAGTGCCAGCCTTGCGGTGGATCGGTTTTGCAATCGCCCGGATGGGTTTGTTGCGCTGACCAACGCCACCGCGCGCACCTTCGCGGGAAGCGGGAGCGCGGTACAGCGGATAGATGAATGTACGGCGATTACGTTAGTCGAAGTCAAGGACAGCGCGACGGATACAACCTACGTTTCATGGACGGCGGGAGATTGGTTGGCATTTCGCGGTGATCCTGAAAGCCCTGATTTTAACCGGACACCCTACACGCATTTGATGGTTGATCCAACCGGAGATTATGCCGTATTTTCGAGCGGGGCATATTCCGGCAAGTCGGGATTTAGACGCGACGATTTAGGCCGCCGACGCGTGCCCACCGTGCGCGTAACGGCTAAGTGGGGTTATGCGACCACCGTACCAGGGCCAATCCAAGAGGCTGCTGCTGCACTGGCAACCCGTTGGTATAAGCGCTTTCAATCGGCGTTTGCCGATACATTGGGTAACGCTGAATTAGGTACGCTGCTGTATCGGCAGACGATTGATCCCGATATTAAGATGATGCTCACGGAGGGGCGGTATATCAAGCCGTCCGTATAGAAAGAGGGTTCGTATGGGAAAAGAAACGCCCGCCAACGTGGGCTACGGGGTAAGTCCGGTGAAGACGTTTACCATTCCGGCGGGGGCAACCGGCGCGGCGGTGGAACAGATCAACTTTGGTCGTAACTATGCCTACCTCCTGGTGCTGTGTGAGGACTGCGACGGAGTAGACGCCGCCACCACTATGAGTGCTCAGATTGCGATGGAATCGGGCGGCGTGATGTGTGACCTGTACGAAAAGGACACGCCCGGTACGAAGTGGGTGAGCGGCAACATTCCGGCAACAGGCACACTGGCCTTTCTGCTGCTGCACGCTTTCGGCGCGCAGTATTTCCGCCTCATTCTAAGCAAAGTCACCACAGCGCCGGTAACATTCAAGATTTACGGACTGGCCGAAAGCATCCAGGGATGACGGATTTAAGCGCGCAAATACGCGGCTTGGTTGAGGCACAGGCCAAGATGGATCAGGTCGTGCGCGATCTGCGGGGTGAAGAAATGCAGCAGAACTATCGCGCGGCGGCCTTACTGGTCAGTAATGAGGCCAAACGGCTTGCGCCGGGAGATCGCGGCGGGTTACGCGCCAGCATTACGCCAGAGGTCAGGCAGCAGGGCGACGTCACGATGGGCGTGGTGGGAAGCAATCTAGTCTACGCGCCGTATCAAGAAACGGGAACCCGTCCGTTTTGGCCGCCGCTTTCCGCGTTGCAAGTCTGGGCACGGCGGCACGGCACGAGCGCCTATGTCGTGGCGCGGGCAATTGCACGACGGGGTATCAAGCCGAAGCGGTTTTTACAACGCGCCTTCGACCAGAGTAAATCCGAGGTAATGCGTATCCTGGAGCGGGGCGTCAAAGGGATTGTGGATAAATGACAACGATATCGTTGTACGACATTTCAGAGGCGATTGAGAACACCTTTACCGCCGCCGGGGTGTTTGCGCGCGTCCAGACGAACGAAACCATCACGGACGGGATGCAAACGGTGGTCACGCTTCAGATTTACCCAGAAGAGATCACAGGAGATACCAAAACCAGGACTGACCGCATGACGATGGGTGGAGGCGTCCGGCACACCGAAGTGATCTACCATGTGGACGTGTACGCCCTACAGCACGCCAATATCGGGCAGGATATGAAGGCGATTGCACTAGCAGCGGATAAGGTGATCGCTGTTTTGGAAGCTCAGGACGCTACCCCGCCGTTTGGGTTGGCGGGCCTGAAGTCGTTTCGATGGAACGCCCGCCGGGTGTTGTTCGAGTTGGGCGATGCACAGGTTAAGTACGCTGGTCTGCGCTTTGTGCTGACCTTTAGCATCTTCTAATTAGGAGAATAAATCATGACACAAACAACCGATGCAATTGTAGCTACCAATGCAGTCGTTTCACTAGACAACGCCGCCGGGGTCTTGACCGACATTAGCGGCAACTCAAACAAGGTCGAGTTGGGGCCAAAGAACGGCGTGGCTGAAACCCGCGTATTTGGTAATCAGTGGATGCTGCGGGGCATCGTGGGCAAAGACGTTGACATCAGTCTGGACGTGCTTTACACCTCCAACGCCGCTGAAGGCGGGCAACTGCTGGATGACTGGTTTTACGCAGGCAACGACTCGGCGCGCACGCTTCAAATTGACGTACCAGACAGCGATCCCGGCAGTTTCCGGTATTCAGGCGAAGTTATCTTGTCTGACTTTACCATGACGCTGGATGCCACCGCCGACGAGTGGGTGATGTGCTCGGCTAAACTGCTGCCGTCCGGTGCATTTACCAAAGCCACGATTGGGACGTAAATATGCCGAAGCGCAACAGTATTCGCGTACACAAATCTGACGATCTTCAGGGTGAGGATTCGTGGGTCAAGGTCAAGTCGGCAGAGTGGGGCAAATCAAAGGCGCTGCGAACTGCCATCAAAGAACTGGACGATGATGATGCGACCAAACTCACCGAACAGTTAATCTTGGAACACTTCGTCGGCTGGAACTGGGTGGACGATGACGGAAACCCGCTGCCGAGCCTGAAAGAGCACCCAGAACTGTTTGATACCTTCCTCTCGAATGATGAAGTGACCTTTCTGGCCGAAGCGGTCGGCGGCGGTAAGGAAAAAAAAGGAAACTCCTCAACCTGAGAATTCACCTTCTAACGGGGGGCGCGAACCCCCCGGAGGAGTATACCGATCTCCAGTTGTGCCGGGATGTGTACCACTGCCTGCCGTCGCAATTGGATCGTGAAGACGGGGATGTTATCGCGTTCCACTTAGCCATGATGGGCGTGGAACAAGAGGTCAGAAATCATAAGCGGGGCAGACGTACAGGCCGCGCGTCACGGATAAAGGCGACGAATGGGCGCAGTCAATACGATTGAACTGATCATCAAGGGAACCGATAACGCCACTGATATTATCAAGGGCGTAGGCGATAAACTTGAAGGATCATTTAAGGCTGTCGGTGCCAATCTAACCAAGATCGGCGCGGTCGGTGGCCTTGCCGTCGCGCCTGTTGCCGCCGTGCTCAAAAATGCGACCGATCATGCTGTTGATTTTGACACCGCGCTCACCAACGTGCAGGCCGTGTTAGGGTCTACCGAGGAAGACACCAAAGCGCTAGGTGATTCGATCCTGGCGATTGGTATGAACTCAAAAGAAGGTCCGCAAGCCGCCGCTGAAGCATTTTATGATATTGTGTCGGGCGTGTCCGATGCCAGTACGCATATGGCGATTCTGGATGCTGCGATTTCGACCAGTGAAGCCGGAGCGTCGGAACTTAAGGGCACAACGGGTGCGCTCGTGTCCATCATGAACAGCTACTCATTTGCCGCCGAGGACGCCAGTATGGTTTCGGACGTGCTGACTCGCGCGGTCGGTATGGGCGTGATGACGATGGACGAACTCGGCGCGGCGATACCGTCCGTAACCGGGTTGGCGAATTCGATGGACATTGGTTTTGACGATCTGGCGGGCAGTATGGCCTACCTGACGACTAAAGGCTTTAGCGCGGGTGAAGCGGCTACGCAACTTAAAGCCAGTATGACCTCACTGCTCAACCCGAATGACGCGCTCAAAGAAGCCTTTGCGGAGTTGGGCGTTACATCGGGTGAGGCGCTGGTGCAGCAGTACGGCATGGTTGGGGCACTACAAAAGATTGCCGGTACCAGCGCCGCAAGTAAAAATGGACTGGCTAAAACGCTGGGCAGCGTCGAGGCGCTCAATGGCGTGCTGGCGCTGACGGGTGAAGGCGCTGACGAGTTTTTGGAGAAGTTTGAAGACGGCATGGAGGGCGCAACTGACGCCGCGCAAGCCGTCCAGATGAGCGGCGCACAAGCGCAAATGGACCTGCTCAAAAGCGCGATGGATGGCCTGAAGATCACGGTAGGCACGGCGCTCATCCCGGCGATCACCAATCTGGTGAATACTGTGCGTCCAATGGTGCTACAAGTAGCGTCCTGGGCGCAGCAGCACCCGGAACTTATCAACCAGATTGCTAAAGTCGTGGCGATTGTCGGGGTACTCAGCACGGGCTTGACCGTCGTGGGTGGAATTATTTCGGCGGTAGGCGTGGTGCTGGGCGTGATACTGTCACCGATAGGGTTGATCATTGCAGCGGTTGGGGCGCTGTACCTGGCGTGGCAGGAAAACTTCTTAGGAATTCAGGAGGCTCTACAACCTGTTATTGATCTGGTCGGAACGCTGTATAACATCGTCTCTGAACACTTTGGCGCGATTATTGACTTTATCAAGGCGGGCGACCTACAAGGCGCTGTTGGCGAAATCGGCACGATGTTTAACGAGGGAGTCGATGCCGTAAAAGAAGCGCTCCCCGGCATTGTAACTGCTCTCAGCGCTTTTGGCGAACGCCTCTTGAATTGGATTATTGAAGCGGTTCCTAAAGTAGTGGAACAACTCAAACAATGGGCACAAGCCTTTATCGACTGGGTGCTACCATTCATCCCGCCTCTACTCGCCAGACTGGGGGAAATGGCGCAGAAGTTGATTGCCTGGATTGGTGAAAAACTGCCGGGGTGGGTTGAAAAACTGAGGGAATGGGCCGGGGCGTTTGTGGATTGGATTGTTGCTGTCGCGCCGCCGCTCTTGGAAAAGGCGGGAACACTCGCCGGAGATTTGCTGAAATGGATCGGTGATCAGGCTCCGATTGTACTCAATAAGCTGGGTGAATGGGTCGGGGTATTTATCGACTGGGTCATCCCTGCTGCGACCGGATTGCTTGAAAAGTTGCCAGATTTGCTCAGTGACGTGCTCAAATGGATTTTAGATCAGTTGCCAGAGCTTGAAGCTAACCTTCTGGAGTGGGGTACTGAATTTATCCAATGGGCAGGTGACGCCATACCGCCGCTGTTGGTGAAACTGGGCGAGTTGTTGGGTGAGGTCGTCCAGTGGATTATCGGGGATATGATCCCCGCTATTATCCGCGAGATACCCGGTATCGTCACGGCGTTTCTTAGTTTCGTGGAGGATATGATTACAGAGGTCGGTCCTAAGCTGTTGGAATTCTTAGAGGCTATCGGTGATTTTATCACCAACGACCTGTTGCCGGGGGTGCTTGAATTTGGGAAGAGCATCGGTAGCGGCATTATTGATGGCATCAAGCAGGGCATTGATAACCTGATACCTGACCTGGAAGAAAAGGTCGAAGGGTTACTCGGTGACATCTTGCCCGGTTGGGCAGAGGACGCGCTGGGGATTGGATCGCCGTCGCGCGTAGCGGCTACGTGGGGCGAGAGCATTCTGGCCGGACTTAGGGGCGGGTTGGTCAACACGCTGGCGCTGGCCGGACAAATGGCGGTTGTGGTATTGGTGGTTACGGGTGCCGGGGCGCTAATCAGCAATGCGGGAACCAATGCGGGAACGAACTTCATCACCAATTTAGTTAACGCGATCAATGTAAAAGCCTATACCGTTTCCGGCGCAATGGGTGTCGTGCAAACCTACGCCAGTGGAACGGCGGCGAATCTAATGAACGCGGGTACTTACGCCGGGTCGATGCTTGCAGTGGGTATTGCAACGGGTATTTATAACAACATGAGCGCGGTCGTGGCGGCTGTGTCTTACATGGGATGGACAATTCAGAGTGTGCTAAAAGCATCACTCGGTATCTACAGCCCGTCGCGCATATTTGAGGGGTTCGGTCAGAACTTGGTTGAAGGCATGGCGTCGGGGTTGGGTGACACGTCTCAGGCGACAGATGCAATGGGCGCGTTTGGCAACGACCTCGCGCAAGAACCATTCTCGCCCGCGCGCGGGGGGGATACCTACGATAACAGTACGACGACCATTATCCAGGTGCCGGTTACAGCGGAGGCTATGCGTCAATATCCTAATGCGACCACCTTTGCGGAAGAGGTGCAGCGCATTTTAAACAATCGGTTCAATCGTTTGGGTGGAGGTATAACAACCAGTGGCTAACTTAGCCCTGTCTTTTGGCGGGGTCACGATTCCGAATGTAACGCGCGTGTTCTCCAATTTTGGAGACTCTCGCACGCTGATCCTGCCCATCAGCGGGGGAGTCGGCGGCGGTTTTGATCAGTTCGGAATAGGGGAGGCGCCAACAGAAATCGGGCGTGTTGAAGTTGACTTTTTACTGAGCGCTGCCGAAGCGAGTATGCAGGCATCCATTGATGCCATTAACGCCTTGCCGCGTTTTGGTCGTTCGGTGCTATTTTTTCAACCGCAAGGCTCATTAGGGCAGCGATTTTGTTATGCACGGGTAGCGTCGATTTACATACCAGAGGACGCCAAAGACGGCATGGTCTGGATCAAATGCCGGGTCACGTTTGCCGTGTCGGAACCGCGCTGGTATCGCAACGCGACGGTATCGCCCGCTCAGGCGTGCACGGGCGTCCTGACCGAGTGGACCGTAACCTATTCCAACGGCAACGCGCGGGCGATACCGGTCTCCATTACGATTGTGCCGCCCGCTGGAAAAACAATCACCGATCCGATACTGCGACGGCGTTTAGACGGCGTGTTGATGGACGAAGTGTCCTACAGCGGCACCATCCCCGCGCTTACAACGCTGGGCATTTATGTCCAATCAATGCGCGTCACGGTCGGCGGTGTTGACGCTTACAGTGCGTTTGACTTTCTGCATCCTGATTGGTTTCGCTTGTCGCCCGGCGCGAATACGCTGCAACTGATTGCGGACAACGCCGGAGACGAGGCGACGGTCACGGTCAATTATCGAGAGACGTATCGATGAAACTTTGGGCCGACGTGTACAACTTGGATGGGTCGAAGCGCGACGAGGGGCCGCTGGTGGAAATAACCGGGGCGCAGATTGAGCGCGTGTTAGATGCACCCGGCTCTATGCGGATTACCGTACCACTGACCAGTGAACGCGCAAATGATCTGATCGCTGCCGAACGGCGGATCAAACTTTACGTCGAGCATCCCGAAAATACTCAGCGCTTTTTAGGTACGGGCCTCATTCGTAAGCCGACCAAAAATGTAAACATGCTGACCCTGGAGATCGCCGGGCCGGATCAACTGGATGAACTGCGCCAGCGTAACGTATTGGTCAATCGGGTATTTAACGGGACGGCACTCACAACCGCGCTGCAAGAGTTGATCAACCTCGTGCGCTCGACTACTGATCTATGCACAAGCGGCACGGCGGCGGCCTCAACTTCTGCCGTAAGCCACGCCGCTAGCCTTGCGTTTGATAATGACCCCTCTACGTACTGGGAATCAACCGCGCTGCCTGCTACGCTGAAATATACCTTCGGAACGGCGGTTACAGTGCGGCGGGTCACGATTCGCGCCAGCGCCAACGGCCCGGTGAACTTTACCATCGAGGGAGACGATACTGGGATGACGGTAGTATCAACGCTGGTCAATGAGGACGGATGGAACGGCGAAAAACGAACCTATGACTTTGCCGATCCGGGCTTTACCTCGATCGATTGGCAGCTTAACATCTCGGCGGCGGCGGGGACAGTCGTTCGGATTTACGAAGTCGAAATGATGGTTCAGACGGATTGGACGCTCGATACCACCGGCGTAACAGGGGATTTATACGCCGAATTTGATGGTGTGTCGGTGTTGGGTGCTATTCAGGAAATCGCCAAACAGACGGGGAATCATTTCATCCTGAGCGATGACCACGAGTTGACGTTCGGTGCGTTGGGTGACGCTGCCCCGGTACGATTGTACCAGCCGCACAGCATCATCAGCCGGGACACGTATGGCAATAACGATATTGCGTTGGTGGACGCGCCGACGATTGTGGATGACAGCGAGAGTACGATTAACTGGGTGCTGCCGTTGGGGCGGGGAGACGACCGAACTTCTCTAAAATATCTGATGCCTGATTATATAGGCGATGTGATTGCCGAGTTTGACGAAACACATTATGCGGACATATGGATCTCTTTCATAGAGGGAACTGCCTATACTCACGCCGCGCAATCGTTTCAATCAGCATCAGATAAAAAGGTAATCGCCGTATCGCTCTATATGGCTAAATACGGCCTGCCTGCGCAAACGCTATCGGTATCCCTGTTTACTGATTCTGCTGGTTCTCCCGGCGTTGGTTTTAGCGGCATTCCGGCGCGCGTGAAAGAGGCGGATATACCCTATTCGTTAGACCAGACATCACTCACGTTATCCTGGATTACCTTCTGGTTTTCAGAACCCGTATCTATCTCGGCCTCTACAACTTATTGGATTGTACTCACCGCCGATGTCATGACGGATGCCTCAAACTTTGTAGTGCTGGGATTGTCGGCTGATGGGTACGCGGGAGGAGCGCTCAAAACTCAATACGTGGGTTCTGGAGGATGGGTAGTATATGTAGGGCATGACGCTCTTTTCCAGGTCTACGGCATAGCCACCACCGAATCGCCCTACCTCCCGCACCACATGACCGGACCAGGCAGTGAAGAACTGTGGTACTTAGCCGATGACACCAGTATTGCCACCTATGGACAGATTGAGCAGACGATCCAGACCGATGTGGGCGCGCAAGGGGCCGCCGAAACCGACCTGCAAAACGCGGCCCAGATACTCTACCTGACCGCCTCGACCTACCTGGAGCGTCACGCCAATCCACAGGCGGCCTATTCGGTCACGCTGTATAAGTGTTATGCCACGCTGCTTCCCGGCATGTTGGTCTATCTGAAATACGTGGGCATGGTTACGCCGACATCCGGTACAGCGTTGACCTACATTGACATTGCCGATACGTTTTGGATTACGCGCGTGATTGAGAATTTCGACACGGCAAACTTCACCGTGAGTCTCGAATTGAGTAACGTCCCGCGCGCCTTGAATAACGTTCTGGACATTATCGCGGGCGTATCGGAAGCGGTCAGTGTTGAGGCCGTTCGGCGGGATTATTTGCCTCTTATTCGTGATGAGGTTCCTGCTACGCCCGCTACGCCGCCGACAGACAAGCGCAAACTTTACCCCAAGGCTGATGGCTGGTATGACTTGGACGATACCGGGGTAGAAAACGCGATCATCGCCGGAACCGTCGCGCAAGTACGAACGCTCTTGGGCTTGGATACGTATCTCGCCAAATACACCACGACCGCCGCACAGTCCATACCCAATAACGCCTTTACGATTATCGACTTTGACACGCTGGCTGTGGATGACGGCCCTTACGTTACGACTGGCGCGGGGTGGGTCTATACCGTTCCGGCGGATGGGCATTATCAAGTGGGGGCGATTACGCGCTGGGAGGCTTCGACGGCGTGGGCGGCTGGTGAAAGAGCCAATCTGCGCATTGCCGTGAATGGGACAGCGTCCTATTGGTATTTGGATATTAGGGCCGATGAAAGTGCGCCAAATCACAACGTAGGACTGGGCGGATCGACAATCGTCCCCAACTTATCCGCCGGGGATACGCTCTCGATTGAGATATTTCAATTATCAGGCGGCGCTCTGGCGCTGTCATCGACGGCGGGCACCAATCACGTCAGCATTCTCAAGCTGTCGGGATAACTCAACTTTAGGGGGCGCGGCGCAGTTGAACAGGTATACGATTAGGGCAAACCAATCTATAACGGAGTATGCGAAATGAAACGGATACCATTTGCTTTAATCGTTGTGGCGCTTGTTATGTCCGTCGCGCACGGGCGCGCGCAAGAAGATATGCCGACGGTCATCGGCTGGTTGTACATCCCGCTGTACAAAATGGCCGAACCGCTTTATGAATCAGAGATCGGTGTGGACGGGTTGCATATCATCCCGGCAGAAAACGCCGTGCACCTGAGGGGCACGGCATGGCTGGATACCACCTACGCCAGCATGGTTGAGGCCGGTGGGGGCATCGCAACCGACGCCGATAAGTACCCAGCGGGGCGCATTGTATTGGCTGGTCATAATCCGGGCGTATTTTCGGCACTGCCAGGGTTACAGGTAGGAGATGTCCTATATCTCGCCAAATGGCCCCTGGTGGTCCGCTTTGAAGTTGTGGGGGCATACGTGGTCGACGTGCAAGATACAAGCTGGTTATCGCCGGTCACGGATTCGCGGCTGGCACTGGTAGCCTGCATGGGGGATCAACGGCTGATTGTCGAAGCCGTGCGCGTGGACTAAAACACCCGCCGCCGCGTGCTTGGGGCCGCGCGGACAACGGGCAACCTAATCATAACATGATCGGCCCTGGTAGGGAAGTGGGGAATACAGTGGGACTAGACGAGATAAACAAACTCGGCGAATTAGGAACCGGTGCGCTGCTTGGCATTGCGCTAATCTTGGTGTTGCTTCTGGCGTGGCGCTTCTTGGGGGGGGAAAACAGCACCAAGAGACTAACCCTAATAGCGCTCACCGAGAGTGTTAAGGCGCTGACTGCTCAGAATAGCGCTATTGCATCACTTGATGACAGCGTAAACGATCTAAAAAGACAACATGAATTGTCTTACGCCGATGCTGCGCGCACGATGGCTGATGTGACCACGCGGAGAGAAGCCGATTTTGAAAAGGGTGTGAACACCCTTCGGGCAGATATTGGATTTGTACCCGACAAGGTGGGGAACATCACGGAGGTTCAGATTGACACCATACGTACTGCCTTAGCCGCGCTGTTGGCGGAACAAGAAGCCAGAGTAGGAAAGCGGATAGACGAATTAGCCGACAAATACTCAGACGCCACCCTGGATATTATCCGCGCTGAAATTGAGGCCATGTCTGAACGAATAGTCGAAAAGATTGACAACTTAACCGAAATTGTCCCAGAGAAGGTAGGCCAAGTCATATCAAAAACGCGCGAACAGGCGGCGGACGATACGCTTGCCGCCACGCGGCGCGGGTTGGTGCAGTCCGAAAAACGCGGAGTGGCCCTAGCAAACGAGAACGATGAACTCAAAAAACGCGGCACGGGGCCATTGGCCGATACCGCCAAGCCGCCCGCAGACGATGGGCACGGGTCGAAGGAGTAGCATATGGGCAGAATGAGGATGTTTCCGCTGATGGGCGTGCCGATGGGGGGCGGAGGTAATCCGATCAATACCCTTGCGCCTGCCATTGCCGCTGCTGCTGTCATTGGCACGGAACAGGCAGGCGACAACGGTACATGGGTTCCGGCGGCAGACACGTATACCTACCAGCGCCAGCGCTACGTAGCAGGCGAGTGGGTAAATATTGTGGCCGCGACAGACTTCAACTACACGCTGGTTGACGCCGACTTTGGCTATGCGCTGCGCCTCGAAGTGACCGCCACAAATGCAGCGGGCAGTACCGTCGCCTACAGCAACGCGACGAATCTGGTGATCGAAGCGCCTGCGCAATCGCTGGGTGGCGAACTCATGCTTGATGGCGATATGGAGTTAAACAACACCAACAACTGGCAGGGTTACGATGGCGGTTTGGCATCCAAGCAAACAGCCACACCACACGGGGGCGCGCGTAATCTGCGAGCTACAATTGGTGCAGGTAATAATGTTGGTGGCGCGCAACAAAACAACATCCTCACGATTGGCGGCTGGTTTGAGACGTCCGGCTGGAATCGAAGCGATGGAACGGTAGTCCCAACATTGACATCGCTGGGTGGTCCTAATGTTTTTATCACGCTGCCTATCTCGGCAAATTGGCAAAACTACCGAACGTTTTCGCGCGCCGTCGGGGATGATCTGGTGCTGCGCGGCGTCGGTGGGTCAGACGCCAATTGGCTTGAGTGGGATGATTTAAGTACAACGGCGCTAACGCTTAATGCTCAGCTTATCGCGCCATCGGCTAATATGCGCCTTGATTTTAAGTACACGCTGCCGGTATCGCCGATTGTCGGATCACAGGTCTGGATACTCCCGCGTATCTCCGATTTTGCAGGGGGCAACAACTGGCGTGGCGTTATCCAGTATACGGGGGCGCAGTGGAATATCAACCTATACACAGTAGCAGCGAATGTGGCTACCTCGCGCGTTTCAGCCGTAAATGTCGGCACGACAAACGGTATGCGAGTGAACATGAATGCTGATAGCATCAGCCTGTACATTACCGCTAATGGCACGGATTGGACGCAAATTGGCACCACAATCACGAATGACACCTATAAAACTGCTGTTGGCGTTAATGCGCTGTGGACATCAGATGTTACACCGGGTCAGCTTATATATGCGGCGGCTGTTTAGTCGCCTTACAAGGAAGGATCAATCAATGGCACAAAGTCATTTTTTCTGCATGGACTACTGGGTATTAGATGGCAGCACCTACCGCAAATCATTTGAGTTGACCGTGGCACCGGGCGAACAGGTTGACACCTCTGACTTCGCGGCGATGCCAACCACCGCCGCATTTGATCCGGTGATCTGGTATGCGACCTTCCGGGTGAGCGCCGAATACGCGACGTTTTTGGCGGGCGTTTGCCCTGAGTTGCCGCCGTCGCAGTCGTCAATCTTTGCTTTCTGCACGCGCACCTTTGGCGCTGCTATGCAGTTTAGTAACTTTAATCTGCCCATTGGCCCGCAGTGTCTCGCTTCATTCAACGACTATCTCAATTATCACTTTCCCGCGCTAGTTTCTCAGGTTGAGGCGCTGGATTTTGGCCCGCAAACCTCCCGGCTGGCGATTATGAATGCTGTCACGCAGTTGATCCAACCGGGTCGCGCGCCGTATGTGTGGGGTGAGTAATGGCTACGTATCGCTGCGAAGTCGTCACGCCCTGGAATACGGACACGCCGGGATTTAATTATCAGGGCACAGAACTGGACTATCCTGCTATATGGACTGATGTAACTGAACAGCCAGACGAGAACCTGATCCCTGATCCCAACGCATTTGTGTCACGCGGAGAACGGCTATCCGAAGCGCAAATGACCGCACTTGAAGCGGATACACGCTATGTCGTGCTATGGAGTGAGGAAGAACCCGCGCAAACATTATTGCCACTGAGGCAGGGACAGCCCGCCAGCGCCGCAGAAGTCAAGCCACCAACGGGCAAGCCGAACGCCGCCGAACACGGCAAGCTGGTGTCGGACTTAGCTCGGTTGGGGATTAGCGGGCAACTGGTAGCCGATCTCGCCAGCAGCAAAACGCGCCGCGCCAACGCCGACTTGTTACGCGCGAAACTGAAAGCACTGCCGAAAGCAAAAGACAAAGAGAAAGCATAACGCCCGCTCCGACGGGACTCGTTCACCAGGACGCCCGCGCCGGATCGTCCGTACACTATCGCATATCGTACACTATGAGGAGAACGCCATGTTTGACAACGTAAATATCAGTCCTGAACGGATCGAATTTGTTCTGTCCTATGTCGTGCCCGCTGCTTTTGCGCTGCTCTTTGTGGCGTTGGGAGCATTCGGACTAAAAAAGGCTGTTGCTCAGTTCGTGGGTATCTGGCGCTTGTTCCGCCCACTGACCGATGAACCTACCGATGTTCTGATCATCTCATTGGCCCGCGCGCTAGGCATGACGCCTGAGAAATTGGTTGAAATTCTGAAGGCGTGGAATGACCAGATCGACCCGCCCGCGCCGCCCCAGGAAGTTAATGTCAATATCGGAGGATAACGTGGGCAAGAAGCAACTCAAACAACGCATTGCCGACCTCGAACAGCGGGTAGCGGACCTTGAGGCGGAATTGGCGAGACGACGACGCAATGAAGCGCACTTTGAGTGGAAGGTATCGGGAGGAACAATGGAACAATACTATCTCATATCACAATCAGACGTCGATCTGCTGCAATCCATGACGTATAGTGACGCGCGCTATGTCCTTGACACCGCGTTACATATCACAGATGCCGTGCCCACTGACGCACTAACAGAAGAGGCGGGGCAGACCAAGTCGGAAGCTAATCCCCTGCAATTAGACCAATCGTCATTGAGCGAGTAATATGACGCGCACCATCCGTATCTGTATCACCGTCCTCCTGGTCCCCGCCGTGTTTGTAGCGGGGATCATGTTCGCCGACTATGGCGCGGACGATCTTACCCCTGCGCCTACTACTGCCGTCCCGCCAAGCGAAGTAGAGGTGGAAAGTGGGCAAAGTGTCATCCCCGAACAATGGGGAGAACTCATTTTCGAAGGACGCCGATCCTACGCCAA
>Ga0172380_10005516_pt1 | contig 15288 bp, 13 predicted proteins | sample Leawe162metaG_FD_119747 | JGI IMG/M metagenome (GOLD analysis project Ga0172380, IMG submission 119747) | Leachate microbial communities from a municipal landfill in Southern Ontario, Canada - Leachate well 162 metaG | ecosystem: Engineered > Solid waste > Landfill > Unclassified | place...
AAGCACCTGACCCGGGTACCCGAGTACGCCGGCGGCCATCACGAACGCATGGACGGCAAGGGCTATCCCAAGGGGCTGACCCGCGAGCAGATGTCGGTCCAGGCCAGGATGATGGGCATCGCCGACATCTTCGAGGCGCTGACCGCCCGCGACCGACCCTACAAGCACGGCATGAAACTGTCCCAGGCGATGGGCATCATGGCCAACTTCAAGAAGGGCGGCCACATCGACCCCGACCTGTTCGATGTATTCGTCAAGCAGGGGGTTTATCGGCGTTATGCGGAGCAGTTTCTCGATGCGGGGCAGATTGATGGGGTCAACGAAGCTGCTCTACTAGTGTAGCGTTGCATTCTTAAGCCCTTATTGTAACGATCTAGCTATAATGCAAACATCATCAAATGTAAGTCGCGCCGGAAATTTGCGCTAACCGATACTCATCGGCTGGTGCCGCGAGTGATGCGGCGGCATTTTTCAAGGGGTGCCATAATGTTCCAGTTTGGCGGTTGTCGGTCGCGATGGAACAAGTTTGCCACTGCCCGATGGGGGAGCTGAAGTTCCGCAAGCGTCAAGTCATGCGCGTACTTTAATGGGGAAATGTGATCAATAGTATGCAGAAGGGATTCACCCTCATCGAGTTGATGATCGTCGTTGCGATTATCGGTATCTTGGCGGCCATCGCTATTCCCCAGTTTTCCGAGTACACAAAAAAAGGGGAAGATAAGGCGGCGCAGTCGGATGCGAAGAATTTCTTGATCTCGTTAACGGCGAATTCGGTGCTGCCCTGACTGTGCCTGGGCGGGAGCCTAATCGTCAACATCGCAAATGCTGCGGCCGGGATGATCCTTATCCTCGCTGCGGATTGTCAGGCAGGAAACTTTTCGCATGACGTTTTTTTTCAAATACTGACAAATTTTGTCTCTTAGCTCCGAATTTCACCAGAAAACTTACCGATCAGCACATTTCAAGCTGCTGGCGCACTTTGTGCTTCACCATTAGCGAGCGACGGGTGTCGCCATCATGTAAAGGAGAAATAGTATGAAGAGTCTGCAGAAGGGCTTTACCCTTATCGAGTTGATGATCGTTGTCGCGATTATCGGGATCTTGGCCGCCATCGCTATCCCGCAGTTTTCCGAGTACACGAAAAAGGGTGAGGATAAGGCAGCGCAATCGGATGCCAAGAATTTGTTGACATCGGCCACTGCCAATTCCGTCCAATAACCTTAGATCTTCGAAAGGAAAACCAATGAAAAAGATCATTCTTGGCTCCGTTTTGGCGGCCGCTTCGATATCATCGTTCAATGCAAATGCGGGGACTGTGACCCAGGCTATATGTTCGGGCACTAGCCCCGCTGCCAATGGAGCGGCGGTAGCGGCTGGCGGATTTGTTAAGACGGGATTTACACCAAAGTGCTCGGCCAATGTGTTTCTGGCTGCCGATGACATGACCACCTACTATGGGGCGGGTGCAGCTTCGGGCAAGGGCAAGAACGTCTTCCAGGGCTCGACTGCAGGTGGTGGTGTCAGGGCCTCGACGACATGCGCGTCGGCGACTGGATGTACAGCCGCTGAAGCAGCGACGGCGGCTACCACTGCCCCGGCATCCTGATTAGTCTCCGCATTGATAGAAGGGCGCGCCATGCGGTGTGCCCTTTCTTTTTTGAGGTATCGTGATGCTGCAGTTCTGGATATCGGGCCTGCGCGCGGGATTGCGCGGCAAGAGCATTCACTCGGTGCTATTGATGGGGGTTGCTCTCCTGTTTGTCGCCTACCTATCAGGCAGTTTCTCGCCACGACAGCCGCGAACGGTGGCGCTTGACATGGGTCTGTCAGGTGTTCGAATTACGCTGGTGCTGTTGAACCTGTTCTGGATTCAGGAACTCTTGGCGAAGGAGATCGATCGCAAGAGCGTGTTGTTCTCCTTGACCTACCCTGTTTCCCGTCCGGCCTATCTTCTGGGACGCTACTTATCCGTGCTGACCATGTCCGCACTTGCAACGGTAGTGTTTGGTTTGGCCTTGCTGATTGCGGTTGCTCTGTCGGGGGGGGGGTATCAGCAGGATTTTCCGGTTAACCTCGGACTGCCACTGGTGGCTACATTGGCTGGCCAACTGGTGGATGTTTCGGTAGTCGCCGCCTTCGCATTGTGCATATCTACCGTGTCGTCTGTTCCGGTGATGTCGATTGCCACCGGGTTGGCGTTTGCGCTGGGTGGGAAAGCATTGGGCGCCACAATGGACTACTTAGGCGCCGGGGCCGATAACGACCAGCAGCTTGTTGCTACCTATGGACCCTTGATTGAAGGCATTCGATGGGTGCTGCCGGACCTTTCGCGCCTTGACTGGCGAAATTGGCCGATGTATGGCGCCCCATTGCAGTCCGATGCCGTGACTGCTTCGTTGGCTATGGCGGGGGCATATGCATTGATTATGCTTGGCCTGGCGTCCTGGGCAATTCGGCGGCGCGAGTTTTCCTGACGTGCCCCTTGCATTGTTGGCCCGCTGCCTGGCCGTAGCAGTCGTGCTCGGCATTTATGCATGGTCCTTATCAGTTCTCGGGACGCAGAGAAAAGCGCCAGCGACGCCAGAATTACTCGTTACTACCCCGCGTGTGGTGCAGATTATCTTCTCGGCCGGGGATCGCTATCTGGCGGCAAACCTGGCTGGTTTCCGTGTTCTGGTCGCCGAAACCGGGCGTATGACGCCTGCGGATTATGCCGTGCAGGCAAAGTTGCAGAAGGATATTTCCTGGCTGAATCCAGCGCATGAAGATAATTATTATATCGCCGCGAACATACTTCCCTGGGGTGGGGAGGTCGACGCGTCGGAAGAAGTTATGCGGCTAGCGGTGATCGCTCGGCCCATGGATTTTCTTCCCGCATTTCACGTCGGATTCATCCAGTATCACTTTCGCCGTTCGCCTGCCGAAGGGGCGAAGTGGATAATGATAGCGGCTGAAAAAGCGGTCGATCCCGCGGACCAGTGGGGTTTGCAGACGATTGCAGCAAAATGGACCGAGCTCGGGTACGATACGAACACTGCTGCGCAACTGGTCGACGCCATGGCGGCAAGTGCGCCACCGGGGGGATTTCGTAGCTATTTGCAACAGCGTGCCAAGCGCCTGCATTCACTTGCGCGGTTGCGTGAAGCCGCACGGTTGTTCAGTTTGCGTCATGGTGGCGCACCCTCCCAGTTGAGCGATCTTGTGGCCGACGGATTGTTGCCTGAGATTCCACACGATCCCATTGGCGCTGGCTTTACATTGACTCCATCAGGCGAGCCCGTCTTCAAGTCGAATTGACACTTCATGATTCCAGCAATTCGCGTAGATCATCTCTCGAAAACCTATCAAACCGGATGGCGCAGTCGTTCGGTGAGCGCAGTGCGCGACGTATCGCTTGAGGTTCAGATCGGGGAGGCGTTCGGATTCATAGGGCCGAACGGCGCCGGCAAGAGCAGCGCAATTCGAATTCTTATGGGGCTTTCGATGCCCAGCAGTGGTAGCGCCGAATTCTTTGGCATGAGCGTTACCGAACCGGCTGCAAGGAAGGGCGTGGGGTATGTGCCGGAGAGCCCCTATCTCTATGACTACATGACGCCTAATGAAATTCTCGGCATGAGCCTGCAAATGCATCAAGTTCGGCCGGCAGATAGGCGTCGTCATATCGGGGGCTGGCTGGAACGCCTCGGCTTGTCTGCGGTAGTCGACACACCTATCCGATCGTTTTCAAAGGGCATGGTGCAACGCGTTGCTATTGCTCAAGCGCTGGCTATCGAACCGAAACTGCTGGTGCTGGATGAACCGCTTTCAGGTCTGGACCCCATAGGTCGGCTGGAAGTTGTTGAACTGCTTGCGGAGTACAAGAGTGCAGGCGGCACCTTATTCTTCACCTCGCATGTGCTGCATGATGTCGAGCGCCTTGCGGACCGCTTCGGCCTGATTCACAAAGGCGACTTGCGCTCCGTGAACTCGCCGGCCGAACTGGTGGGCGACGACGATCAGGTATTGATCCGGTCCGCTGGCGTCGCAGAGGTTGCGGGCATGACAGTCGAGGGGATCGGGCGATGGTCAGGCGTGTTTCCACGTTCCATGTTATGGCTACAGCTGGAAGCGTTGCGCCTGGGGAATCACAGCGTTCTTGAAATCAAGCCAACGCTTTCGCTCGAGGCGGCTTTTTTGAAGATTGTCGGGAAATAGTTAATGATCGATGGCGAGACTGACTTGGCTGCTATGCTGCTCGAAGGCGATCGCTTGCGCGACAGCATGAATTTCGAGGCCGCCCTTGAGGCCTATCGGTGTGTGGCAGCTGAAGCATCTACTGCGGCCACCGGTTATTTCAAGCTCGGTACTACCTATTCCCGGATGCAGCGGGAGAGCGATGCGGTTGCCGCCTACCAGCAAGCGTTAGACCTGCGACCGAACTATCCGGAAGCTGTAAACAATCTCGGCTTAATTTATACCGGGCGTGGCGATTTCGAGCAGGCAGAAATCCTTTTTCGGGGATTACTGGCTGACAATCCCGACTATTTCGATGCGCACATCAATCTCGGCAACTTGTTGATGGACACGGGAAGACCCGGCGAGGCGCAATTCTATTTCCGTCGTACGGTATCCATGCGTCCTCAGTCGGCCTTGGCACACGATCGATTGGGCTCGGCATTGAGAAACAGGACGCGCATCAGTGAGGCGATAGGAGAACTGAAAGCTGCACTGGATCTTGATCCGGGTTTCTATCCGGCATGGAACGATCTGGGAACCTGCTATTTTGTCAAGGGAGATCACGCAGAGGCAGATCGAGCTTTCGAGAAGTCGATTGAGTTGAGCCCGGGGCAGAGGCATGCGTGGCACAACTGGATATTCCTGTCGAATTTTCGGGGCTTGTCGTGCGCCACCATTTTTGGGCGGCACAAGAAGTTTGGTGAACATGCCCGGGCTGTCTGCGGCCCCTTGCCGGCTACTTACCCAAGGAACGTGGTTGATACCGGACGTCGCCTGCGGGTCGGTTTTGTCTCCGGCGACTTTCGCCGCCATTCGGTCGCCTATTTCTTGCAGAGCGCCATTGCAAACCTTGATCCCAACGCGTTCGAGTTGACCGCCTATGCGACATCGCAACTTGAAGACGAAATGACGGAGCGACTACGCCCGTATTTTTGGAAATGGCGCGATCTATATGGTGTTCCCGATCCGGCTGCAGTCGACCTGATCAGAAATGATGAAATCGATGTCTTGTTTGACTTGTCCGGCCATACCAATCACAACCGACTGATGGTGTTCGGTTATAAGCCTGCGCCAGTCCAGGTTTCGTGGCTCGGCTATCCGAATACAACCGGACTCGACTGTATCGACTATCGGCTGACCGATGATCTGGTGGATCCGGAAACCGCGGATGATCAGTTCTACAGCGAAAAACTGTTGCGCCTTTCTGGGCCCTTTCTGTGCTACACGCCACCCCGGAATTCGCCACCGGTGGCTGAATCCCCGGTGGCAAAGTGTGGCCGCATTACCTTCGGGTCGTTCAATGCCCGGGTCAAGATCGGCGATGAGTGCATCGCGTTGTGGAGTCGTGTCCTCAATGCGCTTCCGGAGTCGCGGCTGATCATCAAATCGATCAATGGAGTCGAGGAAGAAGACGCTCGCAACGAGTTGGTCGCCAAGTTCTCCGACTGCGGCGTTGCCAGGGATCGAGTCATCGTGCGCGGAGCCAAGGACTCGGTTCTGGATCACCTCGAAACCTATGGCGAGGTCGATATTGCCCTTGATACAGTTCCGTACAATGGAACCACAACAACCTGCGAGGCGTTGTGGATGGGTGTCCCCGTGCTCTGCCTGGCCGGTGATCGGCACGCTAGTCGAGTGGGTAGCGTGATCCTCAAGCGCCTTGATCTGGATCCTTGGATTGCCCGGACGCTTGATGAGTTTGTCGCTAACGCAACGAAACTGGCGACGGACATCCCGGCGCTGGTGCAGTTGCGCTCGACGCTGCGGGAGCGCTTGCGGGCCAGTCCGCTGATGGACTCAGATGCCATGGGGCGAAATCTGGGACAGGCCATCAGATCGATGTGGACCCGTTACTGCGAGACCGACCAGGCTGCGGAAAGCGCTGCCACTGCGGCCGCATCGGGCCCTGCGGTGCCTGAGTTGATACGGTTGCATTTTGGCGGATGGGAGGCCAGGGAAGGCTGGAAAATTGTAGATGCACAGGCGCGACCCGGAGTCGATTACGTTGCCGATTTGCGCAATCTAGATCAATTTCCCACCGACTCCTGTCAGGAAATCTATGCCTCGCATGTGCTTGAGCACCTGAACCAGAGGGAAATAGTTCCGGCACTTCGCGGCTTGCATCGGCTTCTCGTTCCGGGTGGAAGGCTCTACCTGTCGGTGCCAGACTTGAGGAGACTTGCCTGGTTGCTTTGTGAGCCGGATATCGACCCCGAAAACAGCTTCAAGCTCATGCGCCTGCTTTTCGGCGGACAGACCGACCCTTGGGACTTTCATTTCATTGGTTTCAGCCTTGACTTCATGCTCAATTATCTTTCGGCGGCCGGTTTCTACAGCGTGGAACAAGTCGAGTCCTTCGGGTTGTTTGAAGACTCCAGCGAAGTGCGCTTTAACGGTGTCCGGATTTCCCTAAACTTGCTAATCGAAAAATGAGTGAGTGATAGTGGGCAAAGTAAACATGCAAAGAATCGCGGGATCGAATAGATCCAGCCAGCGAATCAATGATCCGGAGCTTATTTCGCTCATGTCCTTGGTGGAGGCGTCGCGCTACGTCGAAATCGAGCGAGCAGCTCGCAGGATACTGGCCAAGAGACGTTCCCCATTTGCGTTGAAGGCGTTGTCGTTCTCCCTGATAGGACAGGATCGTTATGAAGACGCGCTTCCCGTGCTTGAAGCCGTGCTGCAGTCCAGCCCTGCCGACGCGGAAGTTCACCTGAATTGCGGAATCGCGTTTTCTGCATTGATGCGCTGGGATGAGGCGGTTCGCAGTTATCAATTGGCGATTGAACTGGATCCCCAAAGTTTGCAGGCCCACTCCTGTCTCGGCATTGCTTACTCAAAAATGCATCGATGGAACGATGCCGTAGTTCCTTTGCTCAAAGCTATCGAGTTGTCTCCCGACGATAATGTTGGTGCCATTGAAACTCTGGCAGATTGCCTGGTGAATGCCGGCCGTGTGGAAGAATCGTGGACCTGTTACCGCGAACTGGTTCAGAATAACGATAAGAGTATGCATTCGCTGTATCAATGGATATGGACGGGTTTGCAGTGCTGCCAATGGGACGGCCTCGCCACCCAACTTTCTGCTTTGCGTGAGGGCACCAATGGCTTCTCTACCGACTTGGATAACCCCTTCGCGTCACTCGCCTTTCCCGGTCTGACTTCAGCGGATCATTTTGCCGTGGCTCGTTCCTACGCGTCCAGGCTGGCTATTACGGCCGTGCTTCCGGTGAGTAGCCCGCCGGCAACGTATTCCAGCCGTTCAGGCAAGAGGTTGCGGGTGGCATATATGTCGTCCGATTTCAGGAACCATGCAGTTGGGTTTGTGCTTCCTCAGATTATCGAAGGCCATAATCGGTCCGAAGTCGAAGTCTATGGCTATTCCACGAAGGCTGAGGAGGGCTCGCTGCTGCGTCGGCGCTTGACAGATGCGTTCGAGAATTTTGTGGACGTTTCAGGCGATTCTGCAGACGAATTGCGTCGTCGGATCCGCTCTGACAGTATCGATATTCTGGTGAACCTCAATGGGTGGACCTCGGGTAACCGAAACGAGGTTTTCGCATCGCGCTGCGCACCCGTGCAGGTGAGCTGGTTGGGTTATCCAGGTACCATGGGTCACCCTTACCTGGCGGATTACATCGTCGGGGATCCATTGGTGACTCCGGAGGCACATGCGGATTGTTATTCGGAGTTGATTGTTCAACTGCCCCATTGCTATCTGCCATCCGATACAACCAGAACTCTCCGTGCAACGCCATCACGAGAAGAAGCTTTCTTGCCCGAAGGCAAGTTCGTGTTTTGCTCATTGAATAATTCTTACAAGCTGAATCCGGAATTGTTCGATGTATGGTGCGAAATATTGCGAGATGCACCCGAGAGCGTTCTTTGGCTGGCCCATCCTGGCGATGGTGCTGCGGCGAGACTGCTGCAGCAAGCCGAAGCTCGGGGAGTCGTCGGCACGCGCTTGATCTTCGCTCCACGGGTTGCGTCTAATTCCGAGCACCTCGCGCGCATACCGTTGGCCGACTTGGCCCTAGATACGTTTCCGTACAATTCCCACTCATCTGGGACTGATGCGCTGTGGTTTGGCGTGCCCATGATCACGCGCATGGGTGAGACGTTTGCCAGTCGTGTTGGGGCCAGCCTGCTCACCGCATGCGGGCTCCCCGATCTTGTGACACAGTCCTTTGACGATTACAAGGCGTTGGCATTGGGTATGTACGATGATCGGAGCAAGCTGGCTGCGATTCGATCGCGGCTGGCTGAGCGCACGAAGTCGCCATTATTTGATATGCCTGGCTTTGTTCTGGCGCTGGAAGGGCTATTCCAGCGAATGTGGGAGCAGCATCAAAGCGGAATGAAACTGCCGATCTACCAATAGGTTATGAAGAAAGTCTTGATTGAAGGCTGGAGGGGGATTTGCCAGTCGCTTGCAATGGTCAATCAGTATCAAGTTCACGAGTTACTGAAATTGCAGCCGAGCTTATCGCTATGTCACCGGGATTTGCCATATTTTTCCCGTCGGTGGACCGAACCAGGAAATGAGCCTGGATTTCCGCCGGCAATGACCAATTCGATAATGGATATTCCGGCGCCGGCCGCGGGAGTGTATGACACAGTATACCGGATTGGATATCCGTTTGCGAAATCGAGGGTGCAAGCGAAAAAGGTGATAACTTTTATCGTGACCGAGCTTGGCCTGTCTCCCTCATCGTTTGCCCCGGAGGATACCGCGGCAGGCAGTTTTTGCCACGGCGACGATTTGGTTGTGACGCCGTCGAACTGGTCCAGAAGACAGCTCCTCGCATACGGTTTTCCATCTGAAAAAGTTCGAGTCATCCCCCATGGTGTAAGCAGTGATTTCTTCTATCCTTTGTCGAAGTATGAGAGGGATGCTTTCCGTCGAGATATGGACATTTCTGACGACCATTTTGTCTTCCTGAACCTTGGCGCCCTGACACTAAACAAGGGAGCACATCTTCTGATTGATGCCTTCTGCCAATTGCGCCAACATTACCATCATGCGCGATTGGTACTGAAAGATTCCAGTGGACTGTACGGCACAACCGCGCTCGAGGTTATTGAGGACCATGCCAAGCTCAACGGACCACTTCCGGCTGAAGCCGCGAATTCGATCTTCATCGTTCCGTCCAGCTTGTCGCTTAGCGAGATGCGCCTGCTGTATGGTGGATCCGACGCATATGTTGCGCCCTACATCGCCGAAGGATTCAACCTTCCGGTGATCGAGGCAATCGCCTGTGGTACTCCAGCCATTGTGACTGACGGGGGATCGACAGATGATTTTTGCGATGCCACAAATTCGCTGAAAATCAAGTCGGACCTGGTGGCCAATCGGGATCGCGATTCGTCGATACCTGGCTACCACTTGGATCCCCACTTGGGCAGCCTGTTGGAGCAAATGGAAAGAGCTATATCCGGCGCGATAGCACCCGGAGAATCCTTCGAGCGCGGGAGACGGCAACTAGTTGAAAGGTTTTCGTGGGCTGTCGCTGCCCGGCAATTGGCCGCATTATTCTGACGTCAATGCGGGCGCTTGACTTCTGGAGTTCTCGGCGGCGGAAATGCCTACACGAGGTAGCGTGAATAGTCGCCGGGAGCATGGTATATAAGCTCGAGTGCAGTTGGCTTCTGGCGCAGCGCGGCCCAAGGGATCGAGTCCATGCCGGAGTCGAATTCCAAGGCTGCCGGCAGTTTATATTTCGTTTTGAATCGCGCCCAGTTTTCAAACACCCGCTGGTGCCGCCTTTGGAGCTTTTTCTGGCGCTCTTCTGCATCTAGGTAATTCAAGTTTGCCGCCCTATCGTGCCATGCAAACGCTCCAAGTGCGCAGACCAGTTCAAAGCCTGCTTGTTGGGCACGCAATCCATAATCTGGATCGGCGAAGTATCCATAAAAGACCGGATCCAGCGTGCCGATCTTTTCCACCACTGCGCGCGACACAAGAAACGCGTCACCCGTCAAGAACTCATCAAGAATCAGCTTGCCGTGATTTTCGGAATAAATCCCTTGTGCCTCGGCAAACAGGTCGATCGTATTTTCGATTGGCCGCTTCGGCGCCACGTTTTGATGCGCCACACAGCCATCTACGAAATTTGAGCAGCCGCGAACGATGCCATAGCGTGGATCACTGTTGGCGATGTCCAGTAGTTCTCGCAGGTATGCCGGCGTCACGAAGATGTCATTCGAGATAAACAGGATCCAATCTCCGGTAGCATGAGACAAAATGGCGTTCAAGCTGCCGGAATACTCCAGATTGCGATCGAACACAAATAGTCGCGTGTTGCGGTGTTGGAGCCTTACCTGCTCGAAAACGCTTCTGGTCGCTCCATTGTCAGGCGAGCAGTCATCTACCAGTATCAATTCAAAATCGCCGCCCGTGCTGTTGAACAGCTGTTGCAATGCAATTTGAGTGGTCTCGACATTACCGTAGGCGGACATGCCGATGGTTATATTCGATCCAAGGTTGAGCCGTGGAAAATCCTCAAATGACATGGTCATGTCCTGTGAATTAAGAGTAGATCGTCATTAGAATTACTGGATACTTTCCCTTAATGTGCGCGGAGCTGACGGCATTGGAATCCTACGGCCATCGAACCTTTCTCATTGTGGAAATACATTCGTATCATATACTTGGGAAGTTTTACGAGCTCGAGCTTTTCAACAGATTTTGTCGAGAAGACGGAATTTATGGCTGCCCTTGCAAAAAGTATGGAACACTGTAATTGTTCTTCAATGTCTGTTCGCGGGATGTATCAACGCCCACTGGGTGGTTACAGCGCGCCAGTTAAAGGAACTGCTAACTTCTCGGAGGGGAAATCATTTATTACTACATTTCAATTGCGCTGACGGGTGCGATCGTACTCGGCGTCGAAGTTCTTTCTTCCAGAATATTAACGCCGTATTTTGGCGTCAGTCTTTACATTTGGGCAAGCATACTGACAGTTACATTGCTTTGCTTGGCCATCGGATACTTCCTTGGCGGAAAACTAGCGAAGAACCTTGGTGAAGAGGAGGTGAAGAGGCGCTTCATTCTTTTTGTCGGGATCGCGTCCATGGCGTTAAGCTTATCAGCATATACTTACCCATTCATTTTTCCGGTCCTCATGGGCATCCATTTGGTCGCTGGCAGTCTCGCCGCCAGTGTCATACTGATGGCGGTTCCCCTTGTCCTGTTTTCGGCATTGAATCCAATTGCGATGGTTCTTGTTAGAAGCAATGAGGTTGCCAAAGGTGACGCGGGTGCAGGACTGGTATTTTTTGTCAGTACCTTGGGGTCGGTCCTCGGTGTCATTGCAACGGCTTTTCTGCTCATTCCTCTGTTTTCCAATACTGCTGGACTGCTCGCGTATGCCCTTGTAGCTGCACTGACATCACTGCCTGGACTATGGCAGTTAGATCGAATGCGAGATAAAGCGCGCCGAGCACTGTCGTGCTCAGTTGTCGCATTGGTTCTAAGCATTGGCTTACTGGTACTTGAACTCGGCTTTCCGAAAGTCAGATTCGTCACGGCCGAAGGGATTGTGTGGAATCTCATGGAGGAGCGCCATTCCATTTTTGGCACGATCAAGGTGGTGGACAGAGTGGATGGAGACAACTCGGTAAGGATGTACCTTACCGATGGGTTGATTCAGGATATGGTTCTTCCGGACGGAAGAAGTGCTGTGGTTTTTACTTACGCCATCAGCGCGCTATTGAACCAATATGCAACGGATGCTCGCAGCCTCCTCTTTCTCGGACTCGGTGCGGGGGTCGTTTCGCAAAGCTTCCCGGCGCAGTCATATAGGACGGATATAGTCGAAATTAATCCGAACTCTCTCGACATTGCCAAACGGCACTTTGGTTTTGATGACTCGGATCGCAAAGTGCATGTCCAAGACGCTCGCACTTTCGTCAAAAGCTGCGATGGACGCTATGACGCAATCGTAGTTGACCTGTTTCATGGCGATGGGGTTCCAGACTATTTGCTATCAAGGGAATTTTTCGAGCAGATTCGTCGTTGCGGTACAGATGGTGTCGTCGTAGTGATGAATCTGTTGATCGACAAGCAAGATCAAAGGACGAAAGACGTAATCTTGGCGACCGTAGCGTCTGCTTTCCCGGAGGTTGGATTTTTCAGCGATCCCGACGACCCAGCAGATGTTCGCAATGCGTTCATAGTAGCTTCCAATTATCCGCCCCCATATTCCAATGTTGGAGTTGCGGTGCCAGCATTTCTTGAGGTCGGGCTGAAGGGCGTGCTAAGAAGCGGTAGGCGAGTAGACCGCACGGACTTCGTCGGCACTCTCCCGCTCAGTGATGATCACAATACATACTCGATAGTCAGCGCAGGTATGAACATGCGAGTTAGAAAGATGCTGCAGGGATTGTTGCCGGCATATCTCTACAAGAGCTAGTGGCTAGTGGATCGTGGTAACTATAGTTGTCCCCCAGGTCCATTGTGTGAATTGGCGTAAAGCGTGGCGTAACAGTTTAGCCAGATGACTTGCGCCGATACGAAAGCTCGTCGGAATTATAGTGTCGTGAGCCTTTCCACCTTGGTCAGTGATCCCGAGAAGATCTCAACAGTTGCTTCAAGAAGGGTGCATTTGGCCGACCGGCGTAATGGGGGGCCGCTTGCCCTCCCTGTCGATCCGCCAAGGTCTGGCGGTAGTCGGGTTTCCATCTCTGAAATGTCGCCGATCGCCAAAGTTCATTGAATGCCGTATGTGCGCCAATTGCCAGAAATATCCAGACCAGCCACAAGGTTGCACTGCGCAGTGGCCTGTTTTTCGATAGAAGTGCTTGCAGGCAGGCCGCAAGGAGTACGATCAACGGCGGGGTACTCAGGCGCAATAGCAGATCATTGGATGGACCAAAGTGGATCAGCGGCAGTACTAACAGCATTGCGATTGCCGTCACAAAGAAATCGCGGGCCTGGCGAACATGGGTTGTCAATGCCAGCGCGAGCAGCAGAAATTCGCAGCAGATAAAGATCAGGTATTCGCGAATTGAAAACGCCTGGGCGGACGTGTTTACTGCAGCCGAAGGCTGGACCTGGGCGGCAGTCTCTGCCGCAATGCCGCCAATGTCAGTTAGCAGAAGCAGGCTAATGGGAAGCGAAACAAAAACACAGGCGGCGACCAGTCTCCATTGGATAGCTTTCCAGCCGAGCCGGCCAAATACTTTCCGGGCGCCCATGAATATGAACGGCAGGAGTCCAACTGCCGCGAATGGTGTCCAGATCAGCGTGAGCGGTAGCATTACGCAGGCAATGCGCGGCAGGTCGTCTCCGTCTCTATGTCGAAGTACTAGCAGGGTGCTGATCCATAATGGCAGGCAGTGGTTGGGCGCCCACAGCAACTGGCCGGTCAGGGAGGGATAGCTTAGTGGCACCCACCATTCAAGACGCAGGGGGAAAATCGGCATAGATCCAGTTGCGATTATTAGGCCGAGAAAATCCATGCCGCTGAACAACACGGTTACCACCAAGCCAAGTAGGAGCGGCCAGCCCAAGCGACCCGGCAGCGGCAGCAGGGCCAGAAAAAGCAGGACGCCCGCAACCGTCCACAAATAGACCGTGATGCCGAGGAAATCTGTGCCAAACAGTTTGCCGAGCAAGGCCGGGGGCAAAAAATAGCCGATTGCCGAGCGAAGTATCAGGTCCGTGCCATCCAGCGACTGATAGATAACCGGCCATTCTGCGTTGGTCAGATCGCCGAGCACAGCGTCACGCACAATCCAATCGTGATTGGCATACATGAAGTGACTGCCGCCGCCAAACGCAGCCCAGGTGAAGGCCGTCACCAACACGGCCGCAGCGCCAGCGGCGTTGCACTCCAGGCGCCACGAGATCGATCGCTTGCCAATCGCGCCCAGAAAAAGATAAAACAAAACGCAGGCAAGGATGAATGCGACCGGCAATCGGAACCAGCCGAAGATAAAGATCAGATTTGGCAGGGCCAGGTAAGCAAGCGCCAGCAGCGTAAGCCCATCCATGTCACAATGAAAATTGGCCTGCCGTGGAGGCAGACTCATTCTATACTTGGCCTGAAGTTGATACGCTCCCGTTCCATCACTAGCGGGCGCTTCTGCACCTGGGTATGTATCTGCAGTATGTATTCACCCAGCAGGCCAATGAAGAACAATTGCACTGATGCGAAAAAAAAGAACCCGATCAGGATGGGCGCCATGCCGAAGGACATCTGCTCCCATTGGGTGAGTTTGAGCACCAGGTAGCCCAGGGCGATCAGCAGGCTGATCGCCGACAGTGCAAATCCCGCCATTGTGGCCAGTCGCAGCGGCACCTTGGAATGGCTGGTGATGCCCAGAATGGCCATGTCATACAGTGAATAGAAGTTGTTCTTGGTGATGCCGCGCTTGCGCATCGGCTGCGTATAGGGAACCTCAGCGTGTACAAATCCCATGTCGGCGATCAAGCCGCGGAAATAGGGGTAGGGATCGTCGATCCTGCGCAAAGCCTCTATGACCTCGCGGTCGTAGAGACCGAAGCCTGTGTAGTGCGGGATCAGCGTGACATCTGCGATGCGGCCGATGGTGGCGTAGTAAAGCCGGCGTAGCGCGAACATCGGTGCGGTCTCATGGCTTTCCGGCTTGACGCCGACGACCACCTTGTAGCCCTGTTCCCAATGGCGGATGAAATCGCCGATCAGTTCTGGCGGCTCCTGCATGTCCGACGCCATGTTGATGATGGCGTCGCCGCGAGCCTGCAGCAGGCCGTAGTTGGACGAGCGGATGATGCCGAAATTGCGGTTGTTGACGATCGCCTTGACCGAAGAGTTGGCGCTGGCGAGGCGGCGAATCTCGGCCACGGTGCCGTCGGTGGAGGCATTGTCGATGTAGATGTGTTCGAAGTCGTACTGCGGAAACCGCTCCATCTGGGCCGCAATGCGGCGGTGCAGTTCCTCTATGTTGCCGGCTTCGTTGAAGCAGGGTGTGACGACGGAAATCAGTTTGCGCTCGGCCACTACAGGCCTCGCGAGTAGATCAGTGCCTTCAGCGCGTCGTTGCTCGCGTAGGGGCTGTCGATGTCGTCGATGCGGATCGGCGCATCGG
>Ga0172380_10005517_pt1 | contig 15286 bp, 13 predicted proteins | sample Leawe162metaG_FD_119747 | JGI IMG/M metagenome (GOLD analysis project Ga0172380, IMG submission 119747) | Leachate microbial communities from a municipal landfill in Southern Ontario, Canada - Leachate well 162 metaG | ecosystem: Engineered > Solid waste > Landfill > Unclassified | place...
AACAGGAGAAAAAATGCCAAGAGTAGAATTAACTCAACTCATCGAAGCAGGTGCACATTTTGGGCACCTTACACGCCGTTGGAATCCAAAGATGAAACCATATATTTTCATGGAAAAGAATGGTATTCATATAATCGATTTAAAGAAAACACAATCATCAATAGACCTCGCCGCCGAAGCAATGACAAGAATTGCATCCGAAGGTAAAAGAGTTCTATTCGTTGGTACCAAAAAACAAGCTAAAGGTACCGTAGCATCGGAAGCAAGAAGATGCAATGCAAACTGGGTTAGCGAAAGATGGTTAGGCGGAATGCTTACAAACTTTTCTACAATTAGAAAAAGTATTAAACGTCTTCAAGATATCGAGAAAAAAGAAACTGACGGTACATTCGAAAAAATCACAAAGAAAGAAAGACTAACTCTTACAAGAGAAAAAGATAAATTAAGAAAAGTACTTGATGGTGTAGAAACATTATCAAAAATGCCGGGCGCTATTTTTATAGTTGATATCAAGAAAGAATCGATTGCAATCAGAGAGGCACTAAGATTAAACATTCCTCTTTTTGCTCTCGTAGATACTAATTGCGATCCTGATCCTATTGATTATATCATCCCGGGTAATGATGATGCATCACGTGCAATTGAAATAATTTCAAAAGTTTTAGCTGATGCAATTATTGAAGGCAACGAGAAATCGAAGGAATTAAGAGCAAACGAAGCTGCTGAAAATGAAAAATTAGGCAAGATGAATGAAGATGATGGTGAAGGAGATAGAAGAGACGGAAAGCCAAGAGTAAAAAGAGTAAAAGTCGATGGCAGAGACGACAAGAGAAAATTTGACAGAAGAGGCGGTGGAGATAGAAGACAGGGTTCAAGTCAGAATCAGGGATCAAACCAGAATCCGACTCCGAAACCGGCACAAAGTGCTGCACCGGCATTAGACGTACCTGAAGTACCGGCTGCCCCACTTAAAGAATCTGATTCAAGTTCCGCTCCGGAAGCAACAACTGAAAAATAAGTTTATAAATTAGGTAAAAGGAATAAATAGATGGCAATTACTTCAAGTCAAGTAAAAGAATTAAGAGATAAAACCGGTGCCGGTATGATGGATTGTAAAAAGGCTTTAGAAGAATCTGATGGTGATTTTGAAAAAGCGATCGATACGCTTAGAAAAAAAGGTGCTGCTGTTGCTGCTAAAAGAGCAGAGAGATCTGCTAATGAAGGTATCATATTAACAAAAGTATTTAGTGATGGTAAAGAAGCTGTTATGGTAGAAGTAAATTGTGAAACAGATTTTGTTGCTAAGAGTGAAGATTTCTTATCATTCGCTAATCTAGCTTTAGAATCAGTTATTGCTAATAAACCAAATTCCATAGAAGAATTAATGAATAGCACTTATGATGGAAAGAATCTAAATTCTGAATTAACTGCGATTGTTGGTAAAATCGGTGAGAAAATTGAAGTATCACGTTTTGCACATGAGAAAACAGATTCAGGCGTAATTGTTGATTATATTCATCATGGATCGAAATTAGGTGTGTTAGTGAAAGCTGATAATATACCTTCAGGAAAAGAAGAAGAATTTACTAATGTAACAAAAGATATCGCTATGCAGGTAGCAGCAATGAAACCAATGTTTATGTTCAGAGAAGAATTCCCAAAAGAGATATTAGATAAAGAGATTGAGATTGCAAAAGAACTTCTTAGAAAAGAAGGAAAGCCGGAACATATGTTGGATAGGATATCAGAAGGGAAGTTAAATAAATTCTTTGAAGAGAATGCTCTAGTAGATCAGGTATTTGTAAAAGACAATTCAAAGAAGATAGGGGACTTAATAGCTGATTTCAACAAGAAGAATTCAGCGGAAGCAAAGCTTGTTCTCTTCAAGCGTTTTCATCTTAGCGACGAAAAAAAATAAAATTTCAAAAAGGTCTTATAATTTATAAGACCTTTTTTTTATATATTTAAGGGTCTATGGAAAAAAAACTTAAGTACAATCGTGTGCTGCTAAAATTAAGCGGCGAATCTTTAATGGGTGATACTGGATATGGAATTGATCCAAAGAGATTAGATTTCTTTGCAGAGGAATTAAAAACGACACATGCGCTGGGTGTTCAGATAGGTGTAGTGATTGGCGGAGGGAATATTTATCGTGGATTAAATGCTAGTGCACAAGGAATAGATAGAGTAACCGGCGATCAAATGGGAATGTTGGCAACTGTCATAAATTCTTTAGCTTTACAAAATGCGCTTGAGAATAAAGGCGTTTATACACGTCTTATGACTGCAATCAAGATGGAAGAGATGGCAGAGCCATATATTAGAAGAAGAGCGATACGACATCTCGAAAAAGATCGAGTAGTTATATTTGGAGCTGGCACAGGACATCCATATTTCAGTACTGATACAGCGGCATCTTTAAGAGCAGTGGAAATTGAAGCTGATGCGATTTTCAAAGGTACACGTGTCGATGGAGTTTATGATTCTGATCCTGAAAAGAATCCGAATGCTAATTTTTTCAAAGAAATTTCGTATTATGATGTACTTCAGAAAAATTTAAGAGTAATGGATCTAACTGCAATAAGTTTATGTAAAGAAAATAATCTCCCGATAATTGTATTTAATATGGATAAGCCGGGAAATTTAATGAAAGTTATCACAGGCGAAAACATCGGTACTTCGGTAGGAGATTTTGAAATAAAGAAATAAATTTGCAAATAAAATTGAGGAACTTATGAATTTAATTATCAAAGAAACAAATCATAAGATGGACGTAACCCTTGATGCATTTAGGCAGGAAATAGCAAAGATAAGAACAGGCAAGGCAACTACCGCATTATTGGATGGCATAAAGGTGGATTATTATGGTAATATGTCGCCATTAACACAGGTAGCAAATGTATCAGTACTTGATGTGCATACATTAAGCATAATGCCATGGGACAAGGGGATGGTGCAAGCAATTGATAAGGCAATATTGGCAAGTGATTTGGGGTTGAATCCGCTTAGTGATGGAACAAATATTCGTGTACCAATACCACCGCTAAATGAGGAAAGAAGAAAAGAGTATGTAAAGTTAGTTAAGAGATTTGGTGAAGAATCAAAGATAGCATTACGCAATGTAAGAAGAGATGCTAATGAAAGTCTAAAGAAGATGGAAAAGAATAAAGAAATTAGTGAAGATAATAAAGCGGACTTAGAAATAGAGATACAAAAGACAACTGATGGGCATATAGCAAAAATTGAAGAGATGATAAAGCATAAAGAGAAAGAGATAATGGAAGTTTAGAAACAAAAGCCGCCTAGAAAGCGGCTTTGTTGTTTTATAAATAATTATTATTTTGTTCAGGATAAATATATCCTAATAACTAATTAATTCATTGATAAAAGGCAAACTAAATGAGCGTTACAAAGGAAGAAGCATTAAGATATCATAGTGAAGGAAGAAAAGGTAAAATTGAGGTAGTACCAACGAAGCCTTGTTTTACTGCCCGAGAGCTTTCATTAGCCTATACTCCCGGAGTAGCAGAACCATGCAGAGAAATAGAAAAGAATGATGATGAAGTTTACAAATATACCGCAAAGGGAAACTTAGTTGCGGTCATATCTAATGGCACAGCTGTGCTAGGTTTAGGTGATATTGGTCCTCATGGTGGCAAGCCGGTAATGGAAGGGAAGGGCGTATTATTTAAAAGATTTGCCGATATTGACGTTTTTGATATTGAATTGAAATCGAAAGATGTTAAAGAAATAATAAGAACGGTGCAGATATTAGAACCTACTTTTGGTGGAATTAATTTAGAAGATATAAAAGCACCGGAATGTTTTGAGATAGAAGAAGAGCTTATAAAAACAATGAACATTCCAGTATTCCATGATGACCAGCATGGTACAGCTATTATATCATGTGCTGCATTGATAAATGCAGTAGAGATATCAAATAAAAAAATGGATGAAATACGTGTAGTAGTAGTTGGAGCGGGAGCCGCCGGAATTGCTTGTTGTAAGATGTATATGACGGCGGGAGTAAAGCAAGAAAATATTGCTATGTTCGATACAAAAGGATTAATACACAAAGAGAGAAAGGATTTAAATAAATATAAAGAGGCATTTGCAATAGAAAATAAATATGCAACACTCGAAGACGCACTTACAGGAGCGGACGTATTTGTGGGATTATCGAAGCCAAATCTCTTAAGCAAAGATATGGTAAGAAGTATGGCAGAACATCCTGTAGTATTTGCAATGGCAAATCCTGATCCAGAAATTACTTATGAAGATGCCATTGATGCGAGAAAAGATATAATCATGGCAACGGGAAGAAGCGATTATCCAAATCAAGTGAATAATGTTCTAGGATTTCCATTTATATTTAGAGGTGCTTTGGATGTAAGAGCAAAAACCATCAATCAAGAGATGAAGATGGCAGCAGTAATGGCATTAGCAGGCTTGGCGAAGGAAAAGGCATCGGATGCGGTTTTAAGCGCTTATGGCGGAGAAGAATTTTCGTTTGGACCGGAATATATAATTCCGAAACCATTTGATCCTCGTGTGCTTTGGACAGTTGCACCGGCAGTAGCTAAAGCTGCAATCGATACCGGAGTGGCAAGGGTAATGATTGAGGATTGGAATGCTTATAAAGAGAGCCTTCAAGAAAGACTTGGTTATTCAAATGAAATCGTTAGAGCAATGTTACATAAGGCACAAAAGAACCCTAAAAAAATTGTTTACACTGAAGGTGAAGAGGAAAAAATTATTAGAGCTGCAAACTCAATAGTGGAAGAAGGAATAGGCAGCCCGATATTATTAGGCAATGAAGAAGTTATTCAAAATAAAATCACTGAATTGGGGTACGATAAAAAATATTTTAAAATAGTAGATCCGGAAAATTCTGCTAAAGTTTTAGATTATGCTAATGAATTTTTCAAGAATAGACAGAGAAAAGGTTTAACTCTACGAGATGCAAAAATATTAATGAAACAACCAAATTATTATGGTAGTATGATGGTTCGTAATGGTGATGCTGATACATTAGTCGGGGGATTAACTTATCACTATCCACAAGTAATAAGACCTGCATTGCAATGTATTGGTATTAAAGAGGGGCATAATATTGTAGCCGGTTTATATATTGTGGTGATTAAAAGTAAAACATTTTTCTTTTCTGATACAAGTGTAAACGTAGACCCGACTGCTGAGGAATTAGCCGAGATCGCGATAATGTCCCACGATACGGTAAAAGAATTTGATATTAAGCCACGTTTAGCAATGTTATCGTTCAGTAATTTCGGAAGTGCAGTTTATCCGCAATCTCAAAAAGTACAAAGGGCTACGCAATTAGTAAAGCAACTTCGTCCTGATATAATGGTAGATGGAGAGATGCAGGCGGATACAGCAGTTGTTCCTGAAAGATTAGAAAAAGAATTTCCATTTAGTTCACTTAAAGGTGGAGCGAATGTATTGATATTCCCCGATCTTAATTCAGGCAATATAGCATATAAATTATTTGAACGATTGACTGATGCAAGTTTGATCGGTCCATTATTAATGGGAGTAAAAAAACCAATCCACGTTCTGCAAAGAGGAGCAACAGTGGATCAAATAATAAATATGTCAGCAATTGCAGTTGTGGAAGCCGAAAATTTAAAGTAAATTCATTTCAAATAAAAAAAAGCACCTTTCCGGGTGCTTTTCTATATTTAGGTATTCTTTTATTTCTCATTAGGTAAAGTGCTCAAAAATGTATTTTACATAATAGCGAGTATTATTCTATTTTTTTCCGGACTAATTATTTATGGTATTTTCTTAAGTACCAGAGAGGCAGAGCTATCTGAATTAATGAAAAGCAAAAACATAAAGGAATTCGGAGAAGCAAGTATTATCATAGATAGAAGAACATACAAATTAGATTTATTTTCAGACGGAATTTTAGTTAAAAGATACCGTGCAGTATTTGGAAAAAATAATAACGGCCTAAAAACAAAAGCTAATGATTATATTACACCGGTGGGAGATTATAGAGTTTGTAATATTAAAGATGATTCACAATATTATAAACTAATCTTAATCAATTACCCGAATGAGAAAGATGCGGGTGAAGCATTAAAACGGGGATTGATAGACGAAAAATCATTCAAGAAAATTTCTGATGCAAATGCAAAAGGGAAATGCCCCAAATTTGATCCTATATTGGGAGGCGATATAAGTATTCATGGATTAGGAGAATATGATTTTATATTCAAAAATCTGCCATTTAGTTTTAATTGGACAGATGGTTCAATAGCATTAAACAACTCAGATATACAAGAGCTTGTAGAAGTAATAAAAATCGGGACTCCAATAAAAATAAAGTATTAGATATTGAAAACAAAAATTCTATTAATAGTGTTGTTACTAAATATTCCAATAGTTGCTCAGCAGCTAGTAGATGATATAAAATATGAATTAGAAGGTGTTTTATTTCATGGAAATTCTTCGATACCAACAGGAGAACTTGAACAAGTAGTTCTCTCAAAGGAATCACCGAATTGGATTTCTAAATTTATTAATTCATTTACGAGCTTCGGTGCTTCTGCGGTGTATTTTGATTCGTTATTAATTCCAACTGATGTAAGTATTATTAAAGATTACTATAAAGCGAAAGGATTTTTTAAGTCTCTAGTTTTTCCGAAATATGAATTAGATAAAGAAAATAAATCAGCGGTTGTAATATATAATATCCAAGAGAAGGAGAGAGCGAGCTTTAGGACATTTTCTTTCACAGGTTTAGATTCAGTTCCCGATGAAGTAAAAAAGGAAATATTTAACCATATCGAAACAGATACCTCTCAATATTTTATAAATACTTATGTAGAAGAGAAAAAAAATTATGCTATTAACTATTTAAAAAATAATGGTTTTATGTTGGCTAAAGTTGATCCACCGATAGTTTATATCGATACATTAATAAATAAAGTGGATTTAGAAATAAATTTTTATACTGGTAATCGATATAAGATAAGTGAGATAAGGACAGTTAGAAGAGGTCCCGGGAAAGATTTAGTAGAAGATGATCTATTAAAAAAATTAGTAAATATTAGGCAATGGCAGTATTATAGTAATTATGAATTGCAAAGAGGTCAGATACGTCTTTACCGGTCGAATTTATTTACATCAGCACTAGTAAATGCTGAAATTAATGATACATCAGGAAATCAAGTCCCGATATTAATAAGTGCAGATATAGGATTAATGAATGAGCTATCGCCTGAAATTATTATGAATAATGAAGACGATCAATTTAATCTTGGTTTAAGCGCGAATTATACTCGTAAAAATTTTCTTGGTGATGCAAGGAAGTTTTCAGTGGGTGCTTCGATAGCCGCACAAAACTTTACAGAATTTATAAAGCATCCGTCATTTGCAGATTCAGCAATCTATGGATATACAGATACTCGAATTGGAATTGAACAGCCTTTTATTTTTGGTGAACCGATAAATACAAAATTTGAAACCTATGTAACTTTCCAAAAACGGAAAGAAGAATATAATTCATTTTTATATGGAGGTAAAATCAGTTTTGATTTTGAGGTGCCGCAATATATTTATATGACAGGATTAAATGTTTATTTAAATTTAGAACGCTCAGAATATGATTATAAACTAAGTTATATAAAGAATAGTTTTCATTCATTTATGGCGAATTTTTTTCCGGCAGAAGATGTGGATTCTTTAGTTTCCCAAATATTATTTGGAGCTACGGAAGGTGATTTTAGATCAAGATCTACAAATATGCTAATAGGTGTAAACCTTATTTTGAATAGATTGAATGATTTTTTCTTTCCAACTAGGGGATTTCTAAGTACACTAAATATAGAAGATGGAAATGGAATTCCTTATTTAATTTCAAAAGTATCAGGTGATCAATTGGATGTGCCGAGTTATATAAAAATCCAATCGACAACGTCTGTCTATTTACCATTTTATACCGACAAAGAGGATGCATTTGCTGTAAAGCTTAGAGTTGGACAGATATTTACCTATTCAGGGGATAAATCAGAAATTCCACTTAATCAAAGATTTTATGCGGGAGGAAGCAACTCTATAAGAGGTTGGGCTTCGAGAGAATTGGTGCCTTTATCACCAATATTTAATCTAACTTCCACAAATCTTGATCAACTAGAATCATTTTTAATAAGAAGGACAATACCTGGAGGGTTTTTCTTATTTGAAGGTTCAGTAGAAACAAGAAATCGTTTAATTGGCCAAATTGGGTCTGCATTATTTGTAGATTATGGAAATACATGGAATAATTATTCAGAATTTAGATTTGATCAAATTGCTGTTGCCATAGGTTTTGGTATAAGATATTATTCTGATTTTGCGCCGATACGAATTGATTTTGGGTTTAAGGCATTTGATCCTGAAGATTCAAGAGCTTTTTATAAGAAGCGTTTCTTTGGGGAGCTACTTCAGTTTCATGTTGGTATAGGTGAAGCATTTTAATTATTTAAATTTATCGATTTCTCTTTTCCCAAATAAAATGGTAGATTTAAGATCATTCTTTTTTTGAGGTTTTATGATATCTAGTATGACCGGTTATGGTAAATCAGTGGTTCAGGAAAATGGTATATTAATAGAGACTGAAATAAAAAGTCTAAATAATAGGTTTTTAGATTTATCGATTAAACTTCCCAAAAACTTATACAATAAAGAATTAGAGATACGTGAAAAAGTAAAAAGCAGAATCTCGCGTGGGAAAATTTATTTAACAATTACCGTTACAAAAGAAGGTATAGAGCAAAAATTTGCGCCTTTTAATTCTGAAGGGGTTAAGTACGCATTAGATGTGCTAAAGGAAGTAAAAAAAACAGCAGAATTAAAAGATCAAATCACATTATCTGATCTGCTTAATTTTCAAACACTTTTTTTTGATGATAATAGTTCAGAAAGCAATGATGATATTGAATTAGTATTGCGATCAATTAATGATGCAATAAATGATCTTGAAAAGATGAGAAAAGATGAAGGGGCAGAGCTTCAAAAAGATTTAACAAATAGAATAGATTTAATAGGCGATTATCTATCAAAAGTTGAAGGGCAGGTAAAGAATAATACTTCGGAATATTTTAATAGAATTAAAGAAAGAGCGAAAGTATTATTTGTGGACTTGGCTGAATATCCCGATAGATTGAGTGCTGAATTAGCATTAATAACTGAGAGATATGATGTAACGGAAGAATGTGTAAGATTAAGAAGTCATTTAAAGATGTTTGGTGATACATTAAAAAAATCAGATGATGCGGGAAGGCGATTGAATTTTATAGTCCAAGAGATGAACCGAGAAGCGAATACAATAAACAGTAAATCAATATCATCAGATGTTTCACATTTGGGGATAATGATAAAAGAAGAATTAGAGAAAATTAGAGAACAAATACAAAATATTGAGTAAGACTTGAAAAAAGGCAGACTATTCGTTTTTTCTGCGCCAAGCGGTTCAGGTAAAACTACTATTGTAAAAGCAGTAATGGCTGAATATAAAGAGTTAGTTTTTTCGATCTCGGCAACAACCCGTGCAAGCAGGTTAAATGAGAAAGATGGAATTGATTATTTTTTTCTAGATGAAATTAGATTTAAAGAATTAATTGAGAAAAATGAATTTATCGAATGGGAACGATTTTATGATTATTATTATGGAACTTTAAGGAGTTTTATAGAATCAAATATAAATAATGCAAAATCGTTAGTTCTTGAAGTTGATGTTAAAGGGGCTTTGAGGATAAAAAAGGAATATCCAGATTCGGTATTGATATTTATAGCACCGCCGGGAATTGAAGAATTAAAGAAACGTCTTTCATTAAGGAATACTGAATCGAAGGAAGATTTTCATAAACGAATTGAAAGAGCAGAATTAGAATTATCATTTAAAGACAAATTTGATTATGTGATTTTAAATTATGATTTAGATTCAGCAAAGCAAAATGTTTTAGAAATAATAAAAAAAGAAATAAATAGGGAGTAATAAAATGGCTATAACACCGCAAGATTTATCGGTAATAAAAAGTAGAGTATCAAACCTATATGAGGCTATTATAATCTCATCTAGAAAAGCAAGAAAAATTAATGACGATACCAGAGTTGCTTTTACTAATTCATTAGGCACAATGAATACAGGACATGATGATGATTTTGAAGAAAGAGAAAATCCGGAACAATTAAAATTATCTCTTGAATATGAAAAAAGAGAAAAACCACATATTCAAGCAATTCACGAATTAGTAAAAGACGGAATTGAATTTCGTTATAAAAACGAAAAATAGTATTTAAGAAAAATGCCCCAGTCTCTACAAAAGCTAATTATCGAAGCAATAAAAGATCAAAGAGAAATATTTGGCGATCTTTTATTCGATAAGATTGATTTAAGAATTGAACCGAAGAAAAAAGATACCGGCTCAGGAATGAATATGAAAAGCTCTAACTCAGCAAATACAAGAGATGGATCGTTTAAGGATGCTGGTTCTATTGACGAATTATATAATAGAATCAATGCTTGTAAGGAATGTCCTTTAGGGGAAACAAGAACAAAGTTTGTATTCGGCACTGGGAACCCGAAAGCAGATGCAATGCTAATAGGGGAAGCACCGGGAGCAGAAGAGGATAAGCAGGGAGAGCCGTTTGTAGGACGTGCTGGTAAACTTCTAACAGATATTCTTGCCGCTATTAACTTCAAAAGAGAAGATGTTTTTATAGCAAATATTCTAAAATGCCGACCACCAAATAATAGAGATCCAAAACCTGAAGAAACAGAAACCTGTTTCCCCTATTTAGAAAAACAGATAGAAATAATAAACCCAAAAATAATATTATGCCTCGGAAGAGTAGCTGCTAATGGTTTACTAAATAAAAAGATGACTTTAGGCGAATGGCGAAAAGAAGAACATGAATATAAAGGGATAAAAGTGATAGTAACTTATCATCCTGCCGCATTATTAAGAAATCCGGATTGGAAAAGAGGATGTTGGGAAGATGTGCAGAAATTTAGAAAATATTATGATGAGTTAAAAAAATAATAGTATGGCAAAGCGAAAACAATCCGAAATAGATAATCCAAATGTAGTCTTAAGCTCAGCGAAAACGAGTCCTAATTCTGTGGAAGTAGAACGTGCAGTATTAGGTGCGATGCTTATCGATAGTGAAGCGGTTTCTAAGGTAATTGAAGTGTTACGCGACGAAGCATTTTATGATCCTAAGAACCGAACAATTTTCAAAGCAATGCTATCCCTATATGAATCAAGTGAGCCAGTAGAAACCCTTACAGTATTTGAGGAATTAAAAAAGAGAGGCGAAGACCAAACCTCCGGCGGCGCAAGTTATATAACAAGGCTTTCAAACGATGTTTCATCTGCTGCAAATGTGGAATACCACGCTCGAGTAGTTTTAGAAAAATGGATATTAAGGAAATTAATTTCTGTTTCAAATAGTATTGCAGAAAGCGCATATAATGGAAGTGAAGATGTATTCGATTTATTAGATGCAGCGGAATCGAAAATTTTTGAGATTTCAGAACAAGGCGTTAAAGAATCATTTAAATCGATGGAAAAAGCAGTAAAAGAAGCATTGGAATTAATTGAAGCTATTCACTCCAAAAAACATTCTGCAGTCGCGGTGTCATCTGGATTTATAGAACTTGATAATATGCTAGGAGGATTGCAAAAGTCTGATCTTATTATTATTGCTGCACGTCCATCAATGGGCAAGACTGCTTTCGCTATGTCATTAGCACGTAATGCAGCAATTGATCATAATACACCGGTTGGTGTATTTAGTCTTGAAATGACTACAGTACAATTAGCAACTCGTTTAATTTCATCGGAAGCACGTATCAATGCACATTCAATTCGTACAGGGAAGTTTAAAGCAGAAGAAGGTGCAAAGATAAGTAGAACGGTGCATAAGTTAACAAAAGCCCCGATATATATTGATGATACTGCCGGTATATCAATACTTGAATTAAGAGCCAAGGCAAGAAGATTAAAAAACGAACATAAGATAGAACTATTGATAATTGATTATTTGCAATTAATTTCTCCATCGGCATTTATGGATAGCCGTGAAAGAGAAATAGCAATGATATCAAGGTCATTAAAAGCATTAGCAAAGGAATTAAAGATACCTGTAATAGCACTTTCGCAGTTGAATCGAGGAGTGGAAGGAAGAGGTGACAAAAAACCGATGCTTCAAGATTTGCGTGAATCGGGTGCAATTGAGCAGGATGCAGACGTTGTAATGTTTTTATATCGACCTGAATATTATCAGATTACTCAATTCCCAGATGGTGCACCGACAGAAGGGATGGCAGAAGTAATTGTAGGTAAGCAAAGAAATGGTCCTACCGGTGAGGTTAGGTTAAAGTTTATGAAAGAATATACAAGATTCGAGAATCTCGAAATGATTTATGGACAGATTCCTGAAAGTGCAATGCACCAAGAGGAAGAGAAACCGTTTTGAGATATTTTATTGTATTATTTTTATTCTCAATTTTACTACAAGCTCAGGAAATCTATTCCGAAAAAGATATTGAAGTATGCATATCTAAATACACATTTGCTATCGATAATGAGATACAACAAAAACCAATTGGAGATGTAATTGCCGAAATTGGCAGATCATTTATTGGTACAGACTATGCTGCTTCTACTTTAGATCGACCTGCAAAAGAAGCTGAACCTTTAATTATTAGTCTTACAGGATTAGATTGCTATACATTTTTAGAAAGTGCATTGGTTTTCGGAAGGACAATAAAATCAAACTATTTTGGTTTTGATGCTTATAAAAAGGAATTAGTAAATATTAGATATCGAGATGGAAAAAGGACAGACTATGTTTCACGTCTCCATTATTTTATCGACTGGATTTATGATATGCAGAAAAGAGGAATTGTAAAAGATATTACAAAAGAGATTGGCGGGATAAGATATAAGAAAGAGATCGATTTTATGTCATCCAATCCGAAATCATACAAACAATTAAGAGAAAATCCTACATTAATAAAAAAGATAAAGAAAATTGAACAGGAAATTAATAAAAGGGAATATTATTATATCCCTGAAGGGAATTTAGCTGAATTAGAAAATAGTATTAATGAAGGTGATTTAATTTCAATCACAACGAATATAAAAGGTTTGGATGTTTCACATGTGGGAATAGCTGTTCGTAATGATGATGGAAGGATCCATCTTCTTCACTCACCGAATGTTGGATACAAAATTCAAATAACAGAAAAACCACTTACAGATTATTTAGAAGATAACAAAAAACAAACGGGAATAATTGTAGTTCGTCCTTTATAGTTAGTTTGTATAATTATTTGATTAACGAAAGCAACGCCTCGATATTCATTACATCATCTTTTTGATCGGCTTCTTTTGGAGTCTCAAGAATTTTAGGAATAGCTTCCAACCTTTTATCATTCATAATATTAGAAAAACCTTCGAGACCAATAAATCCTTTGCCGATATGATCGTGGCGATCAACACGAGTTCCCAAATCTTTTTTACTATCATTCATGTGAAAACATTTTAGCCAATCTAATCCTATAATTGAATCGAAATGGGAAATTACTTTTTCATAAGCTAAAGGGTCTTTGATATTATAACCAGCAGCGAAAGCGTGAGCCGTATCAATGCAAATACTCATTCGTGACTTATCCTCAACACCGTCAATAATATTTTTTAGATGTTCAAAAGTATATCCAATTGCAGTTCCTTGTCCGGCAGTAAGTTCGAGCATGCTATTTGTTTTATAATCTTTTGTAGCTTCGTGGGCAATGTTTAAAGATTCGATGATAATGCGGATACCTTCATCTTCTCCTTGACCACCGTGAGAACCGGGATGGAAATTGAGATAGGGAATTCCGAGAAGTTCGCATCTTGATAATTCATCGATAAATGACGAGCGTGATTTCTCAAGTATTTCGGGACTAATAGCACATAGGTTAATTAAATAGGAGTCGTGAGAGACGACAAATTTAATATTGGAATTATAGAGTGCATTTCTAAATTCTTCAATTTCAGAATCTTTAAGAGGAGGAGCAGTCCAACGATTATTATTCTTTGTAAATAACTGCATAGCAGTGAAGCCAAGTTTATCGGAAGTATAAATTGCGGAAGCAGGTCCTCCTTTTACAAAAGCATGTGCACCGATTAATAAATCTTCTTTATTCATTTATTTCTTCCTAGCCAAAAGTAATTCTTTCAAAATTTTATTTACAATCTGAGGATTAGCTTTTCCTTGAGAAAATTGCATTATTTTACCGACAAAAAATCCAATTAATTTTTCTTTACCCTTATTATATTCCTCTACTTCAGATGGATTCTCATCTATTACTTTATTGACGATTTCAACTATGTATGAATCATCGCTAATTTGGATCAAATTTTTCTCTTTTATAATTTCATCCGGAGACTTGTCTGAATTAATCAAATCTGGGACGATATCTCGCGCAGATTTATTACTAATAATATTTTTATTAATTAGCTCAATTAGTTGTGCTGTTTTTTCGGGAGTAAGTTTTAATTCTTGAGGAGAAAGATTTAATTCATTAGAAAGTTTTAATACTTCTCCCATCGTCCAGTTACTTGCTGATTTGAAGTCTTTAGTATATTTAGTTACATCTTCAAAATAAAGAGCAAGTTCTTTTGAAGAAGTAAGAACTTCGGTATCATATTGTGGAAGATTAAAATCATTTATGAAGCGATTTAATTTTGTCTCGGGAAGTTCAGGCAGTGTTTTGCGAACTTCATTTTTCCAATTCTCATCTACATGAAGCTTTACTAAATCAGGATCGGGGAAATAACGATAGTCATGAGCTTCTTCTTTACTTCGCATAGGATATGCTTCGTTTTTATCTGCATTCCATAAAAGAGTTTGTTGAACTACTTTACCGCCATTTTCAACCAAAACAATTTGTCGTTCGATTTCAAAAGCTAAAGCACGTTCAACATTACGGAAAGAGTTCATGTTTTTAATTTCAGTTTTAGTTCCGAGATAAGTTTCTCCTTTTGGACGAATTGAAATATTAGCATCGCACCTTAAAGAACCTTCTTCCATATTGCCATCGCATATTCCGAGATAAGTGAGGATTTGCTTTACCTTAGTGAGATATTGAAAAGCTTCGTTAGGCGAATTTAAGTCCGGTTCGGTAACAATTTCAATTAATGGAACGCCACAGCGATTAACGTCAACCAAAGTGCCGTACCCTTGATCGTGAATAGATTTGCCTGCATCTTCTTCAATGTGAATTCTT
>Ga0172380_10005518_pt1 | contig 15284 bp, 9 predicted proteins | sample Leawe162metaG_FD_119747 | JGI IMG/M metagenome (GOLD analysis project Ga0172380, IMG submission 119747) | Leachate microbial communities from a municipal landfill in Southern Ontario, Canada - Leachate well 162 metaG | ecosystem: Engineered > Solid waste > Landfill > Unclassified | place...
CCCGTTATAGCCCCAGGCCCAGGAACTTCCATCGGCCTTTGTGCCGAAACTGTCGTAATAGCCGGCCGATATAACGCCCGCATGCGCCGTCATTCCCGCCGCAAAAAGGGCGACCGCCCCGATCATCATTCCGCTAAGCCAACGCTTACCTGTTTTCATCCTGAATTCTCCTTTGTTATTGGCATACATACCCATTGACATAATTCCGTTCATAATTACCGGCCTCCCATGTTTTCTTGCGTTATCTCGCTTTCCCGCCGCGCAATGCGCATTTATCGCACAACTCCGGACAGAACATCAGGCATGGCGGCAGGCCCAAATACCGGGCTAGCAGGTCCAGGTCGTCCATGCTTGGAAATCTCCGGCACTTTTCCCAATGGTCCCATGTTGCCGGAGACACCCCCAAATCAGCCGCGGCGCACTTGATGGGAATATCATTCTGTTCGCGCCAGTAACGCAATCGCTTGGCCAGCAATATCCCAATATTGTCAGAAATATTTGCATGGGCCGTGTTCATTACTTCATGCCCGTATCTCAATTCCGGTTTACTTTTTCAAATGCATCAAAACAGCGCAAGCGTTGTGATTCTACAATTTGTATAACGCGCAATCGTTTTCATAAATGACTCTGATCTTGCCCCGCTTTTTCGGACACTTCGAGCGAAGTGTTTATGCACATAGTTTGACACATTTGGTTTCATAGTCAAGCGGTAACTGTGCAGCCTGACCCGATTATAAAAGGTTTCAATATAGTCGAAAATAGCTTGGCGCGCGTCCTCCTTTGTTTTGAATGGTTGCCTGATGTTTAGGTCTGTTTTTAATGTAGCCCAGAACGATTCCATCGCCGCGTTATCATAACAATTGCCTTTGCCAGACATGCTGCTCAGTGCCTGATGCTGAACCAGGATCTGCCGGAACTGATGGCTGGCATACTGACAGCCGCGATCCGAATGAACAATCAGACCCGGCCCAGGCCGATTTCTGAAAATCGCCTGCCGAAAGGCATCCTCAACCAATTCTGTCGTGAGATGATCTCGTAAACGCCAGCCTTTGATTCGGCGGGACTTCAAATCCATGAATGCCGCTAAATATAGCCAGCCTTCCATGGTTGGAATATACGTGATGTCCGATGTCCAGACCTGATTCAAGTAATCGATGGCCATCCCTTCAAGCCGATTTGGACTGACGGGATAGTCATGGCGGCTGTCCGTCGTCCGCGGCCGAAAGCGAGCCTTCTGAGCCCCTTTAATGGTCTCTTGCTTCATGATCCTGGCCACCCGTTTCCGGCCACAGCGCACTCCGGCTTTTCGGAGCTGCTTCATGATCCGTGGGCTGCCGTAGGTCTTGCGGCTGGCCTGATGAATTCGTTTTATCTCCACGGCTAGGGCCTCGTCCGCTTGCCGGCGCCGACTGGGGCCTCGTTTAACCCAGGCATAATACCCGCTGGCGGATACTTCCCACAGTCCACACATATCCTCAACCAGATAACCGTCTGCCGCCATTTTATTGATCATAGCATACCTCCCGGCGACTTCTCTGAAAGTATGCTGGCCGCTTTTTTTAAGATGTCTCGCTGCCAAGTGACCCGTTCCAACTCTTTCCGTAATCGCTGATTTTCAGCCACCAGGTCCCGCGGCGTCGGCCCGCCCTCCCCCCCGGCGGGCCGTCCCTCCAGCGCTTCCAGATATGCCTCGCGCCAGGCCCGCAAGCTCGCATCGCTGACGCCCAATTCATTTGCCACCTGTTTCAGCGGCTTCCCGCTGTTAATCAACAGACTCACTGCATCACGTTTGAATTCCTGATCGTATCGTTTCACGGAAGACCTCCTTGCCTTTCATTCTACTTCGCCTTCCGTGTCCGTCAATACGGGGCAACCTCACTCTAATGAATAATCCATCCTGTAGTCGCGAAACTGAAAACACCTAATCCGGAATTAATCAACGGTTGTTTATAAGCAATTTCCGGGCCAACTATTTACGCGTTAACATAACATGCTGGTGAAATGCGTGTTACATATTACACCCGCAGCACAAGGTTGAGTTGCGTCCGTTGAGTTACAAAATCGCCGCCGGTTGCGTTGAGTTCAAATCGCGGCGCCGGTTGAGATTAATAATGCTGAGATTAAAAAGTTGATTATATTGCAGGCCGTGGTAACAATTATTATCCGAAAGCATTTATGAATCAGACAGACTTGCTGGCATAATGATTATGGAATTACGCGCCATACTGTTTTCATCTGGAGCTCAAGCCCCGGCGCCGGTTGTTTCCAGTTTACGGCCTGAAAATCTTGTTTCACTTAAAAAGGAACAAACCGCAATACTTCCGCTGGCCTTCATTGTGCGCAACGGGGACCTTGCTTTGTTGCGCGGAATGGCCGATGTTGTCGTGGACCGCGGAACCAAGCATAAGGCCAAGGGCCTGGCAAGCCTTCTTCTGGGGCTCGCAAAAATTCCATTAATTGCCGGCAGCTACACGGACGCCGGCCAGTTGGCGCGAAGTATCAGGTCGTTGCTGTTGAACGCCGCGCGAAAGAATGATTGTAACATCTTCATCATCGGCGTAGACGAAAATATTTTCAATGAACTCAACAGGCAGATTGACAAGCCGGCTGGAGCGCGCGAAGCGCGGAAAGATCATGCCGCCGCAAAACAAGAAGGCGGCTCTAAAACGTATATGCCGCTCATGGCGCTCATGACCCCGAGCCAGGTGCCTGAAACGCTGTGCGCCGAATTGATCGGGTCATCGGATGAAATAAAATTTCTGCGCCAACTGGTTGTACGTGCCGCCGCGCATGCGACCCCGGTCCTGATCATGGGCGAGACGGGATCCGGCAAGGAAATCATCGCCCGGTCAATCCATGAATACAGCCAGCACAAGAAGAACGGCCTTTTTATAACAGTGAATTGCGGGGCGATTCCCAGCGAATTGCTGGAAAGCGAGTTGTTCGGGTATATGAAAGGCGAGTTCACGGGCGCCGTCAGGAACAAGGCCGGGCTTTGGGAAGAGGCGCAAGGCGGCACCCTGTTCCTGGATGAAGTCGGCGACCTTGCGCTCCGGCACCAGGTGAAGATTCTCCGGGCCATGGATGAAAATCCGAAAATCCGCCGGATCGGCGATCATATCCGCGAGAGACCCGTAGATGCCCGCATTATTGCGGCGACCAATTGCGACCTGTTTTCCATGGTCAGGAGCGGCCGCTTCCGGGAAGATCTTTATTACCGCCTGAGAGGATTTACCATCAATACCTTTCCGTTGCGCGACCACCCGGAAGACATCGCGCTCCTGGCCCGTCATTTCTGGCGTCGGATTGCGGGCGATAAGGCGACGCTGTCACAGGCCGTTCTGGATGAACTTGCCGCTTATTCATGGCCTGGAAATGTCCGCGACCTGAAATTCATTCTGGCCAGCCTGGCAGGCTATTATGGCACAACCCACTTGGAGGCGAAGCATTTACGCGAGGTCATGCGCTACCACGGCCATATCTCGGGCGGGAACAAAGGACCGCTTGCCAAGTGGGCGTTTGACCTGCACCAGGTGGAATCTCTCCGCCACCTCAACAAGGCGGATGAAACCATATGCGCCGCCAAAGCCGCCCTGCGGCCGCTTGTGGATCGCAACCCGGAGAAAGACGCCGACCCCACGACGGCGATCGCCGCGCTCGGACAGCGCGTCCAGGATCTGGACATTCTCTGCCTTCATCCGTTACGGTTTAACAGCGAGGATACCTTTGAGACAATTTCCCGGTTGAGGGAAAAACTGGCCTATTTCCGCGAACTCGCGTCCGCGAATCGCCGCGAAGCGATTCTTTTCTGGAAAACCGAACTCACCGGCGAATTCAAGCAGTCCTGTTCCGCTGTTTTTGACGAAGTCGAGCGGCTGAAAAAACAGGAATGAAATCGGCCGGCCGCAAAAGAGACCCGTTTCAAGGGCGCTGACAAGGCTGTCCGTCCCTACCTTCTTACCACCCGGTACCCGGCCTTGGCCAGAATCCGGGCGTAATTGCGAATGGCGTTGCGGTCAAAGTCCCTGATATAGTCGGGAACTTTTTCCCAGGCGCAGAGATAGGGACTGATTTTTTTATCCGGTTCCTTTTTCAAACCCCAGGTCCAGCCGCAGGAAAGGCGTTCAATGACCCAGCGCCCATGTTCCAGCACGGCCATGCGCTCAATTTCCTTATCCGTAAATTTCGGCAAAGATATCCTGCCCTTTGCTTTTTTCACGCTATAGCCTTCGGTGCGCATGATCTCCGCCGCATATGACACCTGCTCGCGATTGGATTCCTTGAAATCCTCGCGCAGTTTATCCCAGGACTTGCGCACGGGGTCCACGTCCGAATACTGATTTTGGATGAGATAATCTTCATGGACCATCTCACCGAGTTTATCGAGATCATGCGGAGGAATGGCAAAATCTCCACGGCATACAAAAGCGCGGAGAGTGGCGGGCTCAAGGATCTCGCGCGGCAGTCGCACAAGATTGGGATCGTCGGCCCAGTCATCGTCGCGCAGCAGCGCGTTCGCGGCCCGCCCGCTGCAGAGAACGACCCCCAACCTGGCGCCCAGGGCAAGGGCCAGCCGGTATTCAAAGCCGGCAATCGGCCCGCCGTTAATCCCCAATACCCGGACCTTGTCGGGACGGATCCCCGCCTGAATCAAATCGATCCAGTTCTGGAGCGGCTCCATTTCCGTCAGTTTTCCGCCGCCAGTCTTCGCGAGAATATCATAGCGATCGTCGCGCGGAGCGTCTGCGGGCAAATGGCCGGAGATATACCCCATCAGGAAAAATTTTTTCCGCCCTGCGCCCTTGAGGCCGGAGGCGATTTCGCCGACGAGCCCCGGAATGCCCGCCTTCGTCCCGCCGCAAAAAACAAGCCCGTCGCAATTTTGCAGCGCCGTTTTAACGATCGGCGCATATTCGCGCGCCTCGGCGGCAGACATCCTGGCCGCGCCGCCGACCACGATGAGGGCTGACTTCCTGTTTTCTTTGCGGATTATTCCGGCGCCCGGCCCGGCAAGTTCTTTCAGGTCAACCGGGCGGTCTGGTCCGGCGGCTTTGAGCACCCGGGCAAGCTTGAGCAGGCATTGCGCCTGCTTATGTTCCGCGGGAAGCGGATTACCGGTATTGATGCGGCACAAGAAATCAATTTCATCCTCAAACACCGTTTCCGGCGCCGTTGAACCCGGGGCGAGCGTGACGCGCACCGCCCTTGCATAGGCATTGAGGGCGGCGGCCTGGTCGCCCACCAGAAGGAACAACCTGCCGATGGTAAAATGCGCCCGCGGCAGCTCGATGCCGACGGCCACGTGGGCCCGGCACGTCGCGATGGCATGCTCCACCGCGGCCCGCATGACGCGGATAAACGAATGGTCGCGGCGGCAAAATGCCTCATACTCCAGGAACGCCGCCAGGTGGTAAGGATTTTCCGGATCCAACTCGATTGCCCGCCGGTAACAATCGCGCGCCTCGCTTTCGCGGCCTTTCATTTCGCCAAAAGACCAAGCCAGGAGCCGCGACGCCTCGGCGCGCATGACAAGATCAGCCGGCAGGAGAGTGTCCCGCTCGTTCGCCTGCCTGTCGACCACCGCCTGCAGCAACTTCTGCCCGCGGGCAAAGCCGGCGCTCAGAGTATCCGCGCGGTGTTTCAGGCAAAGGGCATGCCCCAGTTCCATGCAGAGCGCATCCCGGGAAGGAGTCGGATCGTTGACGCAACTTTCCAATTCGCCGATGGCCTGGTCAAGGCGTCCGGAAATCCGGGCGAGCCTTGCGAGGCGCAGGGTCAACGCCGCGCGGCTGGATGGGGAATCCTCATATTGCCGTGCCGATTTCAGTATTTCGACTTCCCTGACCATCTCAGCGCCGGGAAGATAAGCCGAATAATTCCCCAGATAGGCGTCAATGGATTGAGACAAACGGGAAAAACGCGCGTCCGCGTCTTCCATCGTGGCGGCCAACGCGTGCGCATCGCGCTTGAGGAGTGCAGGCACCTTGAGAGCCACCTTGTAAAGGCGATCGTGCAGGATATTGGCCCAGGTGTGCTCAAGCAGGGTGCGAATCTGGATTTCCGCCTTGAAACCCCGGGAACCGGTCTTTACATCCCTGGGAACGGGGATTCCTTCCAGTTGCTTATCCGATTTTTTAATCTGCACGACATAATGAACCGAGAGATATCCGAACTCGTCCTCCTTGAGCCGCGACCGGACATCCAGGCTGTTCTTTTCATCCAAGTCGAAATTACGCCGGATGTAGTCGCACATGAGCGCCTTTTCCTGCGAGGTCTGCGTGATCACCCGCGCTCCGCAGCGGTCCGTGATCTGGTAGGAGGGATCTTTGAACTTTTCCTGCTTGCGGACAATTTTTTCCGCGTAGCTGGCCTTGGATTTTGGCCGCGCATCCACGATCGCAAACGGCGCAATGCGCTTGCAGGCGCCCGCCAGAACGGTCTTCAGAAAATCAGCATAGGCGGCATATGCCTTGTATTCCGATTTGTATTTATTCATCTCCGTCTTCAGCAGTCTATTACCGACGCTCATTGGATTGCCTCCTGTGCATCGCGGCGCGGACTATTGTTATTCTGGTGTCTAAAATGCACGTTAGTGACTGTTATTCAAGAACAATAATTCCCTTGGCAATATGGCCCATACGCTTTTTCATTCAGCAGCGTCCCAGTCAATAGCGGCATATTGCAGCGATGACAGCCAGATTGTCCATACGCCGTTTTTATACATGGCCGGATCGGCTTTGCCGTCGCCGTCAAAATCAGCGGTGACGGGAGTGCCGCCGGGCGCCATAAAGAGATATGGTCCTGAATCCGCATAGCACGCACTGCTCATCCAGATTGTCCAACCAGAGGATGTCACCAGGGCCGGGTCGGCCAGACGGTCGCCGTCGAAGTCGCCCATGAGCGCCGCCGCATTGGTCCGGACAAATTCGTATGGGCCGGATGTTGCATAACCTGACCGGCTCAGCCAGGCCGTCCACCCGCCCAGAGTATAGGTTGCCGGGTCGGCTTTGGCGTCCCCATCCAAGTCGCCGCCCAGCGCTGCGGCGCCGGGAATCAGGATGTCTTCCGTCGTTATGCCTGCATAACCGGCGCCGCTCAGCCAGACGGTCATGCCCGTGTTCCTGGCCATGGCGGGATCCGCCAGGCGGTCGCCATCGAAGTCGGCGGCCAGAGGCACGGCGTCGGCACACGTCAATGCAAAGGGGCCTTGCCGGGCATAGCTGCCGCGGCTGAACCACACATGCCACCCGTTGCTTGTCACCAGGGCCGGATCTGCAAGCCGATCCCCGTCGAAATCCGCCACGACTGGACGCTCCGCGATCACAACCGGCGGGAACAGAGTCCGCCAAGCGGCCGCCAGCGCGGGAATAGATTCCACCGCCTTGTAAGCGGCGCGGGCCACTTCGGGATAGGTCCACGCCCAGCCCTCCGCCTGCAACGCAAGGTTCCAACTGCCTTTCAGGTAATTGATTTCCTCGATCGTCCCCGTGTCCGGATTGACGGCCATTGACTCCATGTTATTCAACGGCGAGATAATCCCCATGCTCTTGAGCCGTCCCCACATCTGCTCGGCCGCGCCCCGCTGCAGGTCGGCCGCCATTGCAGAATAATGGAGAACGACAATGTTATTCGATCCGTCGTTAGGAGGAGAATAGCGGCCGCCGATGCCATAGGCCTGGTAGATCTCGGCGCTGTTCGTGTGATATCCCTCGGGGCGCTCCGCGGCGGACAAACCGAACAGACCTTGTTGGGTCAGGTAAGGATTCAAGTTGGAGACGGAAGAATACCAGCCTATTTGCGCGCGCGCATCCTCATACCGCAATTGCGGCCAATCGTTTGTCCAGCGATCCACGCCGCAGGGCACCAGGGGATAACCCGCGTGCATGATGAACCCGCTGCCGTTATCGGTGGGCAGCGGGCCCATGGTTCCCGGAACGTTTCGGCCCGCCAGGGCGGCCATGGCCACCCCGATATATTCCATACCGAATCCCTTCCATGCATTGACGCTCATGACACCGTTGGTATCGTACCCGTGGCTGAACCCGCCATCCGCTGTCCTCAACAAGTCCCATCTGATTGCGGCCAGGTGTGCCAAGGCATGATTGAGCTGGTTGGCCGGATCCCCTATCATCTGCAGGGCCACGCATAAATCAAGCAGGGCATAGGCCGTGTCACCGGATGCCCATTCGCTGCCTGAGGCTGCTTCCATTCCCCAGTTCTTCGTGAAGTGCGGCCAGAGGGCGTCCTTGCCGGCGGGCCCCACCGGGACGACTTCAAGCAAAACACGCGCAATGTTGGTGACGATCGCCGTGGACTGCGCGGCGTCGCATACGCCGGCCTTGACGCCGAACGCCAGGAGTTTTCCCAGCTTGGCCGTGGCGGTCACGTTCTCGAAATCACGGGCCGGAAAACCGGAGCGGTCCCCTACCATGCCGGAAGTCGGATCGTAGTTGTCGAGAAGCATCGCCAGCGACGTCACAAATGACTCGCCGCGGCGGTCGAGCGCGGGCATTTCAACCAGCAGGCTGACGCGATCTACCTCGATGGAATCCCCGGGCATGGCCATGTCCAGGAGCCAGGTCACGAACGACACCGAGCCCAGCGTTGCGGGATCCCACGTGGCGGTGAAGGTTTTCGGGTAACTGCCTTGAATTTCCGACCCGGACCATGACTGCGAAAACCGCTCTGCTTCGCTGCCGCCGTCAAAGCCTTTTATTTCCACCTTGAAACTCAAATCAGACCGGCCGGCGGGCGACTGGATGCCGTTCACGACCACCTGCATGCCGACCAACTTGGGCTGATAGGCTGTAAGGATCGCAGCCGAATACATCGCGGTCGGCACATAGGTCTGCTTGACAGTGAGGGGATGGGAAATGGCATACCACATTCCCGCATATTCCCAGAGGGCCGAACCGACCAGGCGCTTGACAGTGGCCTGGTAACTGGAAGACGAGGCCCGGACGTATTCCGCACACCCGTTCGGGTCGCTGTTTATGTCCGATAAAAGTCCCCGGTCGCCCCCCGTGGAGTTATAATACCACCCCGCCGGAGGTTGGCCGGGCAAGGGCCGGGAGTGGTCATCCACCAGGCATGCGTTGGTCTGCGCCGCAGCGCCAATGACCGACACGGCAACGAATAGTGCCCCCATCAAACATCTTAATAACTTAGTCTTCATCATGACCTCCTTCTGCTGCAATTTCCATATAGACAGGTTCAAGGCACCGGTTCTGCTCCCGGAACGATCAGCGCATACGGTCCACTACGGCCATAGCCGTTACCTGACAACCACAAATACCAGCCCTCCGATGCTGTATAGATAACCGGATCTGGCTTCCGGTCACCATCATAGTCGCCAACCGAGGGCGTGCCCGTGATTCCTAAATCCATTGGCCCTACCCGTTGATATCCCAAGCTGGAGTACCATGCATACCACGCCGAGCCTGTCACCATGGCCGGGTCCGCTTTGCCATCTCCGTCAAAATCCGCCGCCAATGGAGTACCGCCCCTCACATCCAGGTTTGCCGTACCTTCGGCATATCCGCTGTCCGACAGGCTCGCGGTCCAAGCGCCAGATGCCGCATTAACGACAATCAAATCGGCCATACCATCTCCATCCGCATCCGCCATCAATGGCGTTAAGCTGTCGGCGGAGGAGGAGCCGAAGTAGCGAGTTTCCGGGTAATACCACCCATTACCCGATCGCCACAACGTCCATGAAGATGAGAACTGGCAGAACTCAGCCACATCAGCTTTTCCGTCACCGTCAAAATCGCCTGACACCGGAGTGGATATGAAAGGATCATATTCGCCGGCGAAGCGGGCTGATACGCATTGATACCCTGATCCCGACAGCCATGCGTACCATACGCTATTCGTGCACAGCGCCGGGTCGGCCTTCCTGTCACCGTCAAAATCGTGTCCCGCCATGGCAAAGGGATGCCAACTGGCATACAGCGTATGGTTTGAAGTGATGGTAACAATTGAGGTGGCGGCGCAATACAATCCTGCGCCGTTGACGCCAGACCACCACCCTTTGAAATGGCAGCCTTCAAGCGCAGGAGTCGGTAATGTGCCGTAGGCCGCGTCATATTTCACCGTCTTGTCCGTCGGGCTTGCGACTCCGCCCCGGGGGTCAAAGAGCACCTGCACTTGCAGTTCCACTGATTCCGAAGTTGGAAGTCTTGTCAAAAAACATTTTTCTCCGCCGACCACCATGATACGGCTCTCGTCATCGAAATACAATGCGGCCGGATTGCTCACGGGACATGCCAGGCGCTGAAAGGGGGCGCCATTCAGACTCCGATATATTCCCCCGTTCGAGCGATTCACGAGCCACAAGTGATTGCGGCAGCATTCTTCTGCCTGTTGGGCGACCAAGGCTTGCCCGCTTTCAGCGACATAAGGCGCCCACGCCGTCCCCACGTTCGGCGAAACTGAGTTCGTATCCAAAAGCCGGGGCGGAGGAGTTGTGCCAGGCCAAATAAAGCCTCGCAAGTCGTACCATCCGAAGATTTCTCGAGAAACCGCCTTAACAATCTTATTGCTCTCATACTGAAAGCTGGCATTCCAGAGCAGGGACGTGTGGCTCCCCGTTATCAAGGAATGAACATGGAGCCCGGACTGGCTGCCACAAGAACACACCCCCCACACGAGATTCGAGCCTGCTCTCCTGAGTCCATAACTCGAATCCCAGCTCCAGCCCCACAGGTAGGATAAAGCGTTGGAAATCCCGGCCCGGGGGTTGACTTCCATGATGCCGCCGCTGGAAGCAGCGAAGAAACGTTGAGTATTCGCCGTCCGGAGCGAGGCAAGGGACGTGAACTGCGCGGGCCAGCCCCAAGAAGATATCAGCATATCCGGGTCAAATGACAGCGCGCGAAAAACGGTCACCGGAGCAGTGGCATCGGCCGCCCATAGTCGAGGCTCCCCGTTATATCCGGTATAAGCCGCCAGCAGAAAGCCATCTCCTCCCGTGAAAACGCAAGTGTTTGAACCCGGAAGATCGTCGAGGCAGAGCCAATTTGGATAGTTCTCGTCGGTGCCATCGCACACAGAGAGAGGCCAATCCGCTGCATGGCAGACTACCATGCCGGCGAACCATATAAGCACCAACATTATCAAACGTTTCATGCTCATTCCCTTATTACGTTCCAAGCTTGTTGCGGTTACACACAGCGCTTGTTCTTTTGACACTCATATTCTTCAATCAATTTCCGGCCATCTTCTATACAGGCCTTGATTGTTGAGGGTTTGAAGATACTATCCGGGGCGGTGAATTCAAGAATGTTAACAAGCCTCGCCTCCTGCTCCACGGTCAGATCGTGTTCAAACCTCAGGATCTGGTCGAGGCGCGCCCTGACGGCCTTGGATGAGAGTTTCGTTTTTTTGCGAGTTGACATATATATTGCAGCTTTCAGTTTGGCTTTATGAGCCTGCTACTCCCGTCGCCGCTCATGCAGCGGTTCGCGCTTGAACGCGGCGGATTGATCTGGCTCGCTGGTATTTTCCAGATGAACGGCCAGGGCTAAGGCGATTTCAGAGACACGTCAGGGAAGTACGTCTTGAACCGGTCTTCGTCAGCCGTTGCCAACGTCCAACCCATGACCTGGGCATGCGCGCCGATGAAAAAATCCGGGAGGGGGATGGCGGGCGCATCCTTGCCAGAGTCGGCCTTGCGACGCATCCGGTAGGCCAGGTACGCCCGCGCACAAACCTCCGACGCGGCGGCGGGTATATCCAGCACGGCTACCCCCCAACTCCGTATCCGGTCAGCCACGGTTTCCGGTTCGGCATCGCCCACGCACACCTCCGCCACGCTGACTGCGTTCACGGCAGCCCCGTCACCGGAGACACCCTCCGCGATCATGCGGCGCGCCCAGCGGCAGAGTTTAGCCCGCTCGTCCGACGCGTAGATCAGCACGTTGGTGTCCAGCAGCATCATGGCTCGCGCGTCAATCCCTTGAGTGTTTTCCAGTCCATTTTCGGGCGGAGCGGCGCGCCGGCAATTGCGCTAAGACACTGCGCCCGGGTCAATCGCGCTTTCGGCTCCGGACGCGCCAGGCGCACAAGCATGAACTGGCCTTCGCCGAACCGCTGGACATCGAATACGTCGCCCGGTTTGGCTATCGGCAACACAATACGTTTCTTACTGTCGGCTCTAGTCGTCATGGTGGGATTGTCCCACTATTGGCATGCCCTGTCAATGTAAATGTGGGATTCGGAATGCGGCTGGTTTTGTCTAATGGCGGATGCGCGTTGCCCGCTGTCGCGCAAATCAAGAGAGAACACCTCTCCGGTGATTGTTCCAACGCAAACAAGGTTCCCGGCAAAATTTAGAGCCACGGCCGAGACAGGCGCGGACGCGGGATACACGCTCAGACATTTGCCAGTTTCCAAGTCCCACATACGCACACTCCTGTCCTTGCTCCCCGAGACGGCGCGCCGGCCATCCGGGGTCACACTCACGCCATAGACGAGGTCATCGTGTCCTTCCAGCGTGCGCAGGCATTTTCCATTGCCCAAGTCCCATAACCACAGAAGATGGTCCCCTCTTCCAGAGACCGCCCATCGCCCGTCCGGCGTCACACTTACAACCGGAACTTCGTCATGGAAGAGTATACGAGGCGATGGGGACGGCACTTTGCGCAAGCATTGACCGCTTTCCAAATCCCAAACCTGCAATAGATGCGAATCATCTACCGAAACAGCGTAGCGACTGTCCGGTGTCATGCTGACAATAAAACGTCCGATTTGCTGAACGGTCAATATGCGCAGGCATTGCCCACGGTTCAAATCCCAGATTCGGATGGTTCCGTCTCTGCTTCCCGAAAGCGCTTTCCGCCCATCCGGGGTCACGCTTACGCTACAGACTCCACTGCGGTGGCCTTTCAAGATGCGCAGGCAGGCGTAATTCTCCAGATCCCACAATTGGAACGTGTTTTCTGGGCCCGGTATAACTGCCAACCGCCCATCCGGGGTCATGCTGACGACGGACAACTGCCCATCATAGTGCGTAGGAAACCCTTTGGCAGCATTGAAATCACCTTCCAAAGTGCGGATGCAAGCACTTTTCTCCAAATCCCACACCTTCATGACACTATAATTACGGACTGAAACCGCCCGCCGGCCATCTAGCGTTATACTTACGCCATCAACCATAAAACGGCGGCTTTCCAAGGTGCACTGGCTCTTTCGCTTCTCAAGGTCCCAGACCCGCAACGTCTTGTCATAACTTCCCGAGACGGCAAACAGCCCATCCGCCGTTACGCTCACACTGGTAACCCCCCGACTATGTCCTTCCAAAGTTCGCAGGCACTCTCCGCTCTCCAGGTCCCACACCCGCAATGTATCGTCATAACTTCCAGAGATTACGCGGCGGCCGTCCGGCGTCACGACCACGGCTTCGATACTGCTGTTATGGCCTTGCAGGATGCGCAGGCACTCCCCGTTTTCCAGGTCCCACACCCGTAGCGTTTTGTCCACCCCCCCGGAGACCGCCCACCGCCCATCCGGTGTTACGCTCACGCTCAAAACCCCGTAACTGTGTCCTTTCAGGATGTGCAGGCACTCCCCACTCTCTAAGTCCCATACCAGCAACGGCAACCCCGATTTCATGAATAATGCGGTTGGATTGAATGCATCCTCAGTATAGGCCGCCACAGCTCGGCGGCCGTCTGCAGTCACACTTACGCTCTTGACCGCTTCGTTGTGACCTTTCAACGTGAGAAGGCATGCGCCACTTTCCAGATCCCAGACCTGCATTGTGTGGTCATCACTCCCTAAAACCGCGCGGCGCCCGTCCGGCGTCACACTAATACTCAATATAGCCCTTCGGCTGGACTTATCCAAACTGGATCCAAGGAGCCCACGGTGGTCGCTTTCCAATGTGCGCAGGCAAATACCGTTTTCCAGATCCCACACCTGGATCGTGTTGTAGTCACTGCCGGAAACTGCGCGGCGCCCATCCGGCGTTATGCTCACACTCAAAACTCCTCGAGGCCGGTTTTTGACAGCCTCCTGATAACTTAAGGCGATTATATTTCCATCGTCATCCATGCGAAGAAATCCACGGCATAAACTGCCAACATGCCCTTTCAATGTGTGCAGGCATTGCCCGCTTTTCAAATCCCAAACGCGCAATGTATTATCCGCACTCGCCGAGACAGCGCGCCGGCCATCCGGCGTCACATTCACGCATTTTACAGCGTCGTTATGGCCTTCTAGCGTCAGACACAATGACGGCTTAAAATTGGAGAAGGCTATCTTTGGCCAACGATGCAAGATATGCGGTTCTGTCAATGTCGGCAGTAATGATGCCGCGGCATCATGCACCGCGCCGGCCGGTTCAGTGTTAAAGGCGTGTTGCCGGACGAAACCGGGACGCAGCCCATGCTCAAGCAACGGGTAGCATTGTCCGCTGACGAAACCTGCAAACTCCTCCAGTCGATCGCGTTGTGCGGGTCGCTGAATAATCCGATCGCACTCCTCCTGAATTTCCTCCTCGGTCCACATGGGGCAGGATGGCGGCGGCGCGGGCAGTGTCGGTTCGGTCTCCGGCACTTTTTCGCCGCCCGCCAGCCGGTCCAGTCTTGCGCTCCATGCCTTCGCATAAGCGATGATCTCCGCTGTCCATCGTTGCACACGCTCTTCACGTTCGCGTTCCTCGCGCAAATCCGCCTGAGCCTCCGGCAGGTTCTCCTGCGCCAATCGGTAGTCGGCGATCAACTCGAACACCTGCCCCACCCGGCACCGCGCCTCGACGAAACGGAGGTCGCAAAGCAACACAACCGCTTCGTCCCAATTACCGGCCGCCGTGGCAAGATGCTGGCAAATATTTTGGAAGAAGTAGCCGTCATCCGGGCCGGTATGCCAGCCGTCGGAGCATTTCTTCCGGTAGGCATCCAGCAGTTTCTGGTGGGATGCCCGCAGTTCGCCAGCAATGCGCATGGCGTAATCATGGAGCAGGTCGTGAAGACGGAAGCGCCGCAGAATCTTGCCATCGGCGTCGGTCTTCTGGTCGAGCTGGATCAGGGAGCGCTCGAACAGGTTCACCAGCAGGTCTTCGGTGTCAAGATCGTCGAGGTTACCGGTATGTTTCCAGAGGACGACGGCGGCGGCATCGGGTACGGTGCTTTCGGTTTCAAAGACCGCCAGTTCGGCAAAGCGTTTCTGCTCCTCGTCGGACAACATCTCCACGCTGGCTTGCATGGCCTGCCAGATGCTGCGGTGCTGTTCGTTTATGGACTCGCGGTCGGCGATTTTGTCGAGGTCGGCGCGGCGCAACC
>Ga0172380_10005519_pt1 | contig 15282 bp, 11 predicted proteins | sample Leawe162metaG_FD_119747 | JGI IMG/M metagenome (GOLD analysis project Ga0172380, IMG submission 119747) | Leachate microbial communities from a municipal landfill in Southern Ontario, Canada - Leachate well 162 metaG | ecosystem: Engineered > Solid waste > Landfill > Unclassified | place...
CTTACAAATTTTATGGCACTACAAACTGCCTCTAACAAAGTCCCCATTGATATTATTAGATTTTTTGAAGCAAAATGGAGCAAAAATCGCTAAAATAGCTTCGCTTGTGTTAAACTTGGGTTAGGAGTAAGGAGAGAGGAGAGAGAAGAGAGATGATTTTGTTCCGTTTTATTCTCACTCCTTACTCCTAACTCCTCCCTCCTCACTTCTTTTAAATCTCCTGCAGGGTGACAAATTTGAGGGCATGGGTGGCACAGCGGGTGACGCAGGCGGGTTTGAGGCCGGCATCCACTCTGTCCAGGCAGTAATCGCACTTCACCACCTTGCCGGTATCCGGATTGAGCTGCGGCACGCCCCAGGTGCAGGCGCCGATGCAGGCCATGCAGCCGATACATTTTTCCTGGTCAACCAGGACAATGCCGTCATGCCGCTTCTGCATGGCGCCCGTCGGGCAGACCGCCACACAGTCGGGATCCTCGCAGTGGTAGCAGGAACGGAACTGGAACTCGGTCTTGGGCACGCCCGCCACCATTTTGAGGGGTTCCTGGCTGATTTCGCAGAGAATGGGGCCGACCGGCAACCCTTTGTTGGTCTTGCAGTGGACCTCGCAGCCGTGGCAGCCGATGCACCGCTTCGAGTTGAGATAGAGCATGTACTTTTTCATAATTCCACCATTCGTTTCGGGTTTTTCGAACTACGCCGCACGGTGACAAAACACTCGCAGAGGCATAATCCCCCCCCGGCGGGATCCATTTTGGTCAAAAATCCCTTCATCAGCTTCTGATCGGCAATGCCGGCATGATAGGCCCTGGTCTGCAGAGGCACCTGACGGCCGAAACCGTGCACCATGTAAACCGCCTCCGGATGGATGAAGTCGGTGACATGGGCCTTGATGGTGCCGGTGACGCCGTCGCTGATGACATCAAGCCAGTCCCCTTCGGCAACGCCGAGTTTCGTTGCCTGCCGCCTGTTGATCCACAGGGTGTTGTCCGGCATCAGTTCATGCAGCAGGGGATTGTTGATGGTGTGGCTGTGGGCATGGAGAGGTGAACGGCCAAAGACGAGACGGAACTGACCCTTGGCGGGTTTCTCCGGGCTCTCATAGGGTTTGAGCGAAGGCTGTCCGGCTTCGGTCAGCACTTGGCTGATGATCTCGATTTTGCCGGACGGAGTTTTGAACTTGCCGTCAAGGTTGGCACGGTCGTACATGACCGGCTTGTCCGCCAGCGAGACAAAACCCTTGGCATCAAAATCACTGAGCGTAAAGCCGGTTGGTTCCAGCTGCCAGGCCCATAACTCCTCGGAGGTGGTGAAGGGAAAGTACTGGCCGATGCCCAGGCGGTCGGCCAGCAGCTTGATGATCTCATTGAGCGACTTGGTGTCATGCTGGGGCTCCACCGCCTTACGCCGCATGATGAAACGGGGTTTCGGACCCTTCTGGGTGGCGATCAGGCTGTCCCGTTCCAGGTAGGTGGACTCGGGCAGGATGATGTCACTGTACCAGCCGAACTCGCTGTAGTGGGTGTCCACGGACACCAGCAGGTCGAGTTTGTCCAGGGCCTCCTTCTGCGCCTGGGGGTCGGGGAAGCAGGTGAAGGGATCATGCCGCACGCAGATCAGGGCCTTGAGGGGATAGGGTTCACCGGTCTGCATCGCCTCATAAAAAAGCGGAAAAAGTCCGGGCCCCTTGTCAAAGTGGGTGTATTTCCATCCCACCCCGTCCGCCCGTTTGGCCGTGGGTTTCGGCACTTGGGCGTCGAGACTCCTGAGCCCCTTTACTCCGCAGTCTCCCGGTCCCTTGGCAAAGATCTGGCCGCCCTCCACCTCGACATTGCCCATCAGGACATTGAGAATGTGCAGGGCCCGGCTGGCGTAAAAGGAATCCCGGTAACGGGACATCATCCAGCCGGGGTGGAAGATAACCTTGGGCCGGTCAAGGGCAATCTCCTGGACAAAGTCCTTGATCCGTTCCGCCTTGATGCCGCACTCGCCGGCGGCCCAGGCCAGGGTATAGGGTTCCACGAATTCCTCGAGCTTATCGAAGTCGCTGACATATCTCTCGATGAACTCTTTGTCATAGGCCTTTTGCTTCAGAACCTCGTGGATGATGCCCAGGGCCAGGGCATAGTCCGTGCCGGGCCGCACCTGGAAGAAACGGGTAGCCTTGATGCCGGTCAGGGACTGCCTGACGTCAACATAGGTCATCTTCCCTCCGGCATCCAGCATGTCAAGTACCTGATTGACTTCGGCGATGCGCAGGGAGGCAAGGATATTCCGGCCGAACAGCACCAGATGTTTGCTTTTTTTAATATCGTAAACAAAGCCCTTGCGGCCCAACCCGTAGAGGGAAAGGCTGGCATGATGCACATTGCGGCCGCAGCCGCTGTCGTGATTGGTAAAGTTGGGCGAGCCCAGGCCATGGATAAATGCCTTGAGCAGATCGACGAAGGGACCACCCCGGCAACTGAGCATGATGCTTTCCGGCCCATGTTTCTTGATGATGGTTTTCAGGTTGTCGGCCACATAATCGAGCGCGGCATACCAGCTCACCTCTTCCCAGCGGCCCGCTCCCCGCCCGCCTTTGCGGATCAGGGGCCGCAGAGGGCGCTCCGTATCGTTCTGCAGGGCGATTCCCGCCGAGCCCTTGGCGCACAGGGCGCCCTCAAGCAGGTGCTGGTTTCCCTCGATCCAGGTAACCTTGTTGTCCTCGGTTTCCACCCGGATCGGACAGCGAACCGTGCACATGCCGCACATGCTCCATACTGACTTCTTGATCATGCCAATCTCCTCCGTTTCAGGCCTTCTCGTGAGCTTTCATCGCCGCAGAAGGGAACGGCGTCATATCTTAAGGGTGATTCTTGAGATCACTGGTTTAAAAAATAAATTACAATGTGTTCTAGGACCATCTGGTCTGACGGTTTGTTCTCTTAGGCAAACGGGTTAAAACGATTTTATCGTCGCCATGCCATTGAGATCCCATCTCATTTCGGCTAGTAAAGGCCGAGCAGGTTCAGGCCGAGCAGCACGAGACCGGCGCAGGCAATCTGCTTGACCACGGTGGGGCTCACCCGTTTGGCAATCTGCGGACCGATGTAGCCGCCGAGCAGGGCGGCGGGAAACATGCACAGAAAAAGGACCAAATCGAAGTTGCCGAATTGATAGTGCCTGATGCTGCTCATGGATGTGTTAAAGAAAATAGCCAGCAGGGAGCTGCCGACCACAATGTACATGGGCAGCCGCAGCCCGACAGTCAGCAGCGGCACCATGAATGGACCGCCGCCGAATCCGAACATGGAAGACATGACGGCAATGAGAAAACCGCCGATGCAGCCCAGGATCATATTTGCCTCAAATTCTTGTCCCCAGAAATCAATCTTCATCGCTGTATCCTCCGATAATTAAGCCTGCTTGGCTTTTGCCGCTTCTTCGGCTCTCTTTTTGAACTCTTTCAGGACGGCCTGCTCCTTTTTGTTCTTGGCCAGGTAACCTGGAGTGGTCTGCCAGAACATCAGGGCGGCCAGCACGAGAAGTATCCAGCCAAAGGCAAATTTAAACTGGCTGAGGGTGATGAGTTCCGTGAGTTTTGGCCCGATGAAGCCCCCGAGCAGCATGGCGGCGCCGATGGTGCAGCCAAGCTTCCAGTTGATGAATTTGATTTTTGAATAGTTGTAGATGCCGCTGGCCTGGGAAAAAAGCACGGTGGGCATGACGGTCCCCGCCACGATGGTATGGGGAAGCGGGAAGAGTGAAACCAGGATGGGGTTGAGAATAAAGCCGCCGCCCGCCCCCATGAGCACGCCGAAAATGGAGATCGCCAGGGTGAGCAGGAAAGGCCAGAAGATATTCTGGCTGGTGCCGGCGACGCTGAGATAAACAAACGGGAAATTGATTTTGTTTTCAAATTCCGCCGGCTCACTGCGCAGATCCTTATCCACCGCGGCCATGATTTTGTAGTTGCCGGGGGCAAGGCCGGCTTGAATTTTAATCACCGCTTTGTAAGTGCCATCCGGGTTGACCTCGATATCCGCTCCCAGCACCTTGTCGGCGCTTTGGAAACGGGATTTGACCAGCTGCATGGAGCTTTTTTTGTTTTCCTGGTCGTCCATGGCGGGCATCAGGTTGCCGCGGCTGCCGATGATGCTGGCCATGATGGTCGCCTTGTAGCGTTCAATGGACATCTTGGCCGGCACTGAGTAAGCGGCTCCGGCCTCCAGTGTTTCCAAGGCCTTGGAAAAGCTCCATTTTTTCCCCTCCTGCTTGATGGCATCGAGCTGCGGCTGGGCGGTCTTCGGCACGAAGATTTTGTAATAGGCCGGCATATCGTAGGTAAGGTAGAAGACATAGGGGATCTTGCCGGTTTTCGGGTCCTTTTTGCTGTCAAAACGGTTGGCCCGAACTGTCTTGTCCGCCGCCCACACCTCCAGGAAAACAGGTTTGCCTGGAGGGGCCTGGCCGGTGACGATGATCTCCCCGCCATTATTCAGGCTGGTCTTGTCAATCTGCACTGTCGGTCTGGCCGGGCACGGTGCAGGTTGGGCCATTTCCGCAGCAGCCGGCTCCGCTCCCATGGTCTGCGGCTCGACCTGTCCGGTATCCGGCGCGGCAGGTGTTTGCGCGATAGCTGACCAGGGTGATGTGAGGAATAAAAATACGAGGAAGACCATCCAAAACGGCATCAAGCGGACAGTTTTTTTCATTGCTTCTCTCCTTACCTTACTTTTAAGATGCGGGACGGTTATTTTAGGGCAGGAAAAAATCCCGCCGGACAGGCAACCGTCCGACCCGGTTTTCATCATCAGCTCAAAAAAGTCTGAAGATCGCCGACCAAGAGAAATGAGTGAATAAGAAATGAGGAAAGAATCCCGGTGGCGAAGCATCGTTATTTGCTGTGTTGAGATAAAAGGTGCGGCACATGATTCGGTCATGTTGGTGAAGGAATATTTTCCTCTCGTAAAAACGACAAAATTCTGATCCCGGGGCAATATAATTATTTATAATGTCGGGAGGCAATGTGCAGGTTTGTGCTGGTTGAACGCCGGTTACAAACAGGCTGTTGAAAAATTATCGCATTTGCTGATTGGGGCAAAATGAGGGGCAAGAAGTTCGCTGTATGTCATGTGAACTCTCGCCGGTGGTTTCCCTTTTCCAACAGCCTGCTTACGATCCTGACGCTGCCATGCGAAGATTGTTATGTCAGAAAGTTGAGTTCCCGGTTTGAAATGTTTATTTATTGTCCCGGTGCTGGTAATCTTCTTTTAAGCCATTCTCATACTTGGTAACTTTTACTTCACCCATGTATTTGTTTACCAGGGGATAGCCTTTTTCCGCCCAGCCGACAATACCGCCTTCAACCAGATAAGCATTTTTGTAGCCGTATTTGTAGAGCATGCCGGTGAAGTAGGTGGCCCGATGCTGGGTCCGGCAGTATACATATATTTCGGTATTGGCATCCGGGAATAATTTGGGCATGGTGTAGGCATGACCGGAGTCAACATTGTTTGAGTTTAAAACGTGGCCGCAATCAAATTCCGCCTCGGTGCGGACATCAACAAGAATTATTTTGCCTTGAGCTTTTTCCCATCTGCTGTGGAGTTCATCGACCGATATGATTCTGTCAGCTGGGATGGCCTTTTTCATCTCAGTCACGAATGCCTTTTCCCCCTCTTTCGGGTCAGCAAAAGAAACGGTTGATATGGCGCAAAAGCACAGCATCAAAGCAAGACAAAAAAATACTCTTTTCATTTTTATTACCTCTAATTGTTGACGTGATTCAGGTTAAGTGAATCATTGATAATGAAGAATGATTGGTACCCTCCGGCTTTATGCCGTCATAAAGCGGATTTCTTGCAGTTTATTTCTTTTTGATCGGCCTCTTCACCTCCTTTTGGCACTCATTATGGAACTGCCATAATAGTATTTGTCTGCATTTTATTGAACGGTTTGAAAATCCTCTTTCAGGCTAGCACTGTTTTTTCACAATTTCAAGCCATCTAAATTATTTATCTATTCGTTAATGCTCAGGTTGCCAGGATGTCAATGTGGCCGATTTGTCTCAGGGCGGCCGGATGTGTTGCCGGCCGTGTCCAAGCCCCTTGCCGCTGGCCGCACATTTGCGCTGAGCCGTCAAAACACTTGACAAAAGGGCCTCCCCCCGGCCTACACTATAGAAGGAAAGTGCCTAAAGTATTTAAAATGCCTAACCTCCTTAAAGTTCAAGTACTTTAGCGCACTTTATGCACTTAACCGAGAAAATGCCTAACGCGCTTAAAGTTAAGGCGCTTTCCTCTCAGATATACCTTTTGCCGGTTAATCGATTTTATTCGGAGCACCCATGCACGACGTTCTGACTACCTGTGTCTACTGCGGCTGCGGCTGCGGCGTCTATCTCCATGAGCACCGCGGCCGGGTGGTGGGCTCATCGCCCAGCCGCAATCACCCCGTTTCCAGAAACAATCTCTGTGTCAAGGGCTGGCATCTGCATGAATTCATCCATCATCCGGCCCGGCTCACCGAACCCCTGATGCGTAAAAACGGACACCTCACGCCGGTCAGCTGGGATGAGGCCCTGTCCTATGCGGCCCGCGAACTGGGCAGGATCGCCAGGGAAAGCGAGGGCAAGGCGGTGGGGCTGCTGAGCTCTGCCAAATGCACCAACGAGGAGAATTATCTGCTGCAGAAACTGGCCCGGGCCGTGCTGCACACCAACAATATCGATCACTGCGCCAGGCTTTGACACGCCCCCACCGTGGCAGGTCTTGCCACCACCTTCGGCAGCGGCGCCATGACCAACTCCATCAATGAGATTGAAAACGCCCAGGTGATGCTGGTGATCGGCTCCAACACCAGCGAGGCCCACCCCCAGGTGGCCCGCCGGATATTCACGGCCATGGACCGGGGCGCCCGGCTGATCGTCATTGATCCCCGCCGCACCCTGCTGGCGCGCCGGGCGGATATCCATCTGGCCATCCGGCCGGGCACCGACATCCCGCTGCTCAACGCCATGATGCGCATCATCCTGGATGAAAATCTGGCGGATGATCTGTTCATCGAGATGCGTACCGAGAATTTCTACGGGCTGCGCGATATGCTCTACCGCCTCGACCTGGAGGAAACGGCCCGGCTCACCGGGGTGGATCTGGCCGGTATCCGCGCGGCGGCCCAGCTTTACGGCCGGGCCCAGAAGGCGGTGATCTGCTACTGTCTGGGCATCACCCAGCATGTCTGCGGCACCGGCAACGTGCAGGCCATTGCCAACCTGGCCATGCTGACCGGCCATGTGGAAAAGGAGGACACCGGCGTCGATCCCCTGCGGGGCCAGAACAATGTGCAGGGGGCCTGCGACATGGGCGCCCTGCCCAATGTCTTCCCCAGCTACCAGCAGGTGGACATTGACGACTACCGGGAGAAATTCGAAAGGGCCTGGCATGCCTGCCTGCCCAGCCAGCCGGGGCTCACCCTCATGGAGATGACCCATGGCGGAAAAAACGGGCCGCTCAAGGCCATGTTCATCATGGGCGAGAATCCCGTGCTCAGCGACCCGGTCCAGGCCAGGGTGGAGGAAACCCTGGACAACCTGGAGTTTCTCCTGGTTGCCGATATCTTTCTCACCGAGACCGCCCGGCGCGCCCATGTGGTGCTGCCCGCCGCCTCCTTTGCCGAAAAAACGGGCACCTTCACCAATTCGGAGCGCAGGGTGCAGATGGTGCGCCGGGTGATTCCGCCCCTGGGGCAGAGCCGCACCGATAGCGACATCATCATGGATCTCTCGGCCCGGCTCGGTTATGCCATGGATTATGAGAGCCCGGCGGAGATCATGGAGGAGATCAGTATGCTGGCCCCGATTTACGGCGGCATGCAGCATGACCGGCTGGAAAATTCCTGGGGACTGCAGTGGCCCTGCTGGGACCGCCGGCACAGCGGCACCCCCTTTCTGCACAAGTATTACTTTACCAGGGGCAAGGGACGGTTCGTCCCCACCGTTCATGAACCGCCCGCCGAGCTGCCGGATGAGGACTATCCCTTTCTGCTCATCACCGGCCGCATCTATCATCAGTACCATACCGGCACCATGAGCCGGCATAGTGCGCTGCTGTCCCGCGAGGCGGGGGAGGCCCTGCTGCAGCTTCATCCCGGGGACGGCCGCCGGCTCGGGGTGCGCAGCGGTGATCTGGTGCGCATGCGTTCCCGGCGGGGTGAGGTGCAGGTCAAGGCCCAGCTCACTGAGACGGTGAAGGCCGGGGAGATCTACACCACCTTCCATTTCAGCGAGATGCCGGTGAACCGGCTGACCATCAGCGCCAAGGATCATTTTTCCCAATGCCCTGAATATAAAATCTGCGCGGTTCATCTGGAAAAGGTCTGATCACCATGACGGATAAGTATATTCTTAAAAAAGATCATCTGCTGCCCCTGCTGCGCAAGCTTAAAAAAACGCACCGTCTCATCGCCCCGGTGCAAAACCGCCACGGCGATACGCTTTTTACCGTGATTGACAACCTCGATGAGGTGCGGATTGATCTGGAAAATCAAGCACAGAATTCGCTGAAACAGTTTTTCTTTCCCCAGCAGGAGACGCTCTTCTCCTACAGCAATCCTGCCGGCGACAGCTATCATTTCGAACCGGTGGCTGAAGAGATTCCGCCCACCCTCTATTTCGGGGTGCGGCCCTGCGACCTCGCCGCCGTGCTCTACCTGGATGTGGTCTTTTTAAAAAACGCCAAGGACCCGAACTATTTGCAGAAGCGGCAGAACAGCATTCTGGTGGGGCTCAACTGCAATGATCCCTTTGCCAGCTGTTTCTGCAACGCCACCCGCAACGGCCCTTTTACCGACTGCGGCTTTGATCTGCAGCTCACCGACCTGGGCGACCGTTTCCTGGTCGAGTACGACCGGTCCCGGGGGCAGGAGATCATCAGCCAGTGGCGGCAGTTTTTTGCTCAAGCCGGCGAGCAGGATGTCAAGGCGCAGTATCAGGCCTTTCTCGAGGCCAGGGGGAAATTCAAACTGCAGGTGCATCTGGACCAGGCCGTCAAAAAGCTCGCCGAGGATGAGGTGCCCGATTCGGTCTGGGAGGAGCTGTCCATGCGCTGCCAGGACTGCGGCGGCTGCGCCTACATCTGTCCGACCTGCACCTGCTTCACCATCAGCGACCTGCAGACCTCGGACCATGCCGGGGAGCGGATCAGGAGCTGGGACGCCTGCACCTTCAGCGGCTTTACCCGCATGGCCGGGGGCCATAACCCGGTGGACCGGCAGATGCGGGGTATCGAGAAAAGGTTCCGGCACAAGCTGCAGTTCGATGTCAAAAAAGATAACCGGCCCAGCTGTGTGGGCTGTGGCCGGTGTGTCAATATCTGTTTCGGCGGCACGGATATTGTCCGCTTTATCAATATGACCTGCTGCGAGAATAGCTGATCATGCCAAGTCAACAAAAGGATCTCTACCTGCCGAGGCCCGCGGAAATCCGCGAGGTGATCGCAGAAAATTCCCAGATCAAAACCTTTGTCCTCTCCTTTGTCGACCGCCAGTATCATGACAAATTCTCTTATGCGCCCGGCCAGTTCCTGATGGTGTCCATCCCCCACTGCGGTGAGGCGCCCATCTCGGTGTCTTCCACCCCGGCCAACGGCGGCACCATTCATCTGAGTGTGCGCCGGGCGGGTAAACTGACCGAGGCCATGCATGACATGAAAAAAGGGGATGTGGTCGGCCTGCGCGGGCCCTATGGCCGCCCCTTTCCCATGACGGATCTTGCCGGCCGGGATCTGCTGTTTGTGGCCGGCGGCATCGGGCTCGCCCCGCTGCGGTCGGTGATCAACACCTGTCTGGCCGCAGGCCATGGGCGCCGCATTACCATTCTCTACGGCAGCAGGACCCCGTCGGATATCGCCTTTCAGGCGGATCTGGCCACCTGGGGGCAAACGGCCAACGTCAGCTGTCTGCTCACCGTTGACCGGGCTGAGCCGGGCTGGGAGGGCGACGTGGGGCTGGTCACCGCCCTGCTGGCGCAGTGTTGCCTTGCCCCCCGTGAATCCAAGGCCCTGCTCTGCGGGCCGCCCATGATGATCAGGGCGGTGCTGGCGGAACTTGCGGGCCGTGGCTTTGCCGACGAGGATATTATCACCACCATGGAGCGGCATATGAAATGCGGGGTGGGGATCTGCCGCCACTGCCACATGGATGACAAGCTGGTATGCAAGGACGGCCCGGTATTCACCCTGGAGGAACTCAAACGGCTCAATGTTCTGGAATTGCGGGGGTGACAGAAGCCAGGAGACAAGAGACAGAATGATTGATTTTATGACGTGTTATTCTGTCTCCTGGCTGCTGATTTCTCGGTAAACAAAATTCGAGCAACATGAAAAATATTGTTTTTTTATTTCAAGATGGTACTGAAAAAAAGTTGAGTTGTAATGTTTCGCAGAGAACAAGGGCTCCGCGGCAGGGGCGGTTCGCGAACCGCCCCTACTCCAATCACCCCGAGACCCACGATGAAATGACCAAGCAGGCCTGCTGTTTTAGCGAGCAGCGTCAATGCCAATGAATTGAGAAGAGTTCACACTGAGGAGGGTTGCAGATGATGAGGCAAAAAATATGTGGTGTTCTTGTGGTGGTCGTTGTTGCGGGATTGGCCGGGGCATTGCCGGCCTTTGCGGCCGGCGGGGCGCCGGGGGCGCAACAGGCCCGGGATAACGCCACCTGGAGCTATGCCGGGAAAACCGGCATCGGCACCTCCTATGAACGCTATGTGGGCCGGCAGTACAGCGACACCGGCCCCAGCGGGCCTGTTTCCAAGGTATGGTTCTCCCTCGCCCAGGGCATTGTCACCGAAACCGCCTATGGCACGATCGACGCGCCCCAGATCAGGGATCTGCAGCTGCTGGTGACCGGCCCCGGTTTTTTTGACGAGGAAAAAACCGCCACCGAACATCGTATCGAATATCTGGCAACCGACGCAGCCGGCCGGCCCACCTCCCTGGCCTACCGGCTGACCAACACGGACAAAGACAACAAGTACGTCATCGAAAAAAGCATCTTCACCGATCCGGATCGGCAGACCCTGTTTATGCGGGTCAAATTCACGGCCAGGCAAGACAATATCACCCCCTATATTCTCATCAATCCGTACATGGGGAGTTCCGGGCGCTATGATGTGGCCTATGTCGGCCGGGACCAGCAGGGCAGGGGCTATCTCAACGCCCGGGAGGGACATGAGCTTTTTTTGAGCCTGCGCAGCACGGCACGCTTTGACCGGATGTCCGCCGGCTTTGTCGGCCAGTCCGACGGCTGGCAGGATCTCAGTGACAACGGGGTGATGGACTGGGATTACGACTATGCCGACGACGGCGGCGGCAACGTGGCCATGATGGCCAGGCTGGAAACACTGCAGGCCGGTCAGACCGCCACCTTTGATCTGGCCGTGGGCTTCGGCGCCACCCACAAGGAGGCCATGGCCGGGGCCGATGCCTCCCTCAAGGAAGGCTACGGTGCCCTGCTCGCCAAGTATAACGGCGCAGGTTCGGCCGTGGGCTGGGAGGATTACCTGAACTCACTGTACCGCCTGCCGGAGATGATCCCCGCCACCGGGGACAACGGCAGACTGCTCTATGCCAGCGCCATGGTGCTGAAGGCCCTGGAGGACAAGCAGAACCCCGGCGCACTCATCGCCTCGTTTTCCATCCCCTGGGGCGAAACGGCCCCGGCCAACGAATACACCACCGGTTATCGCGCGGTCTGGCCGCGGGATTTCTACCAGTGCGCCATGGCCTTGCTGGCCCTGGGCGACCGGGAGACGCCGCGGGTCGCCTTTGACTACCTGCCCAGGGTGCAGGTGCAGTCCAGCCATGTGGAGCGGGAGGGCATCACCATCGACAGCAGCCGGCCGGGCTGGTTTTTGCAGAAAACCGAGGTGGCCGGCCACCTGGAGTGGCTGCAGATCCAGATGGACCAGACCGCCATGCCCATCATGCTCGGCTGGAAGCTGTGGAAAAACGGCCTGTTGTCCGATGATGAGCTGGGCAGCAGGTACTGGCTGATGCTCAAACCGGCCGCCGAGTTTCTCGCCAACGGCGGCCAGGTCAAGGTGACTTTTACGGAAGGCGGCAGCGAGGAATACACCGTGCAGCCGCCGTGGACCAAGATGGAACGCTGGGAGGAGCAGTCCGGCTATTCGCCCTCCACCGAGGCGGCGATTATCACCGGCCTGCTGGCCGCCGCCGACATCGCCCGCCAGGTCCATGATCCGGGCGCCGCCGACTGGTACGAGTCCAGGGCCGATGAGTTTGCCGGCCGGCTCGCCCCAACCATGTTCACCACCAGCGGGGTGTTGACCGGCGGCGAGAAAAACGGCAGATATTATCTGCGCATCACCAAAAATGACAACCCCAATGACGGGGAGATGATCAACGGCAGCAACGGCAGACCCGCCATCAATGAAAAGAAGGTGCTGGATGCCGGTTTTCTCGAGCTGGTCCGTTACGGGGTGCTGCCGGCCAATGACCCGGGTATTCTCGACTCGCTGCCTGAACTGGACGCCATGGATCTTGAGGATAATCTGCGGGTGAAATATGATTTCACCTTTGACGGGCAGGCCGGATTTCCGGGCTGGCGGCGCTACGGCAACGATGGCTACGGCGAAAGAACGGACAACGGCGGCAATTACAACGGCAACAACCCCCAGCAGCGGGGGCGGGTCTGGCCGATCTTTACCGGGGAGCGGGGCCATTATGAGCTGGAACGGATCAAGGCGGAAAACAACGGGCAGATCAGCCAGCAGCAGCTTAACGGGCTGAAGACGACCTATGGGCGGGCCATGGAGTATTTTGCCAATGACGGGCTGATGCTGCCGGAGCAGGTGTTCGACGGGGTGGGTGATAACTCGACCCACCACTATGCGGTGGGTGAAGGCACGGACAGCGCGACGCCGCTTGCCTGGTCCCACGCCGAGTACATCAAACTGGTACGCTCGCTGACCGATCGCAATGTCTGGGACTCCTATCAGGTGGTCCGTGACCGCTACGCACCCCGTTTCAAGCACAACTTTCCCACCCTGTTCCTGCGGGGTACGTTTAACAGCTGGCAGGCCACGCCCATGACCCTGCAGGGTGATCACACCTGGCAGGCAGGCCAGGTGCTGTTCGGCAACGGTCCGGAGGAGGGTTTCAAGTTTGACGTGCGGGGTGACTGGACGGACAACTATGGCGATAACCCCATGCGGGACGGGCAGGCGGATTCCTTTGGCGCCGATATCCCGATCAGCCGGGGGGCGGGAGCCTATACCATCACCTTTGACGATCAGACCTTGAGCTATAAGGTAACCAAGGACTGAGGAGTGCCTAAAGTGCGCTAAAGTACCTGAAGTGTCTGAAGAAAAGTACCGCAACTTTAGGCACTTTAAATACTTTAGGCACTTTAAGTACTTTAAATACTTAAAGAACCGACTCCCGCCACAACTTCAATTTTTTTCAATATGATGTGGACGCTCTCCTGCCTCCTGATTATACTAACCGGGCAGGAGGGTTATCTTGTTGTTCTCTTAAACGCCTTGGTGATGTAAGGATGCCTTTCCGGAATTACAAAATCGCCGAAAGAATCGGGATCATCATAATTACCTTCTCCCTGATCATCGTCGCCCTGGGCATCATTGAATTTGTCAGCATGGGCAAGATCAGGAAAGGGCTTGCGGAGATCATCAATGAAACCAATGTGAAGGTCGAACTGGCCCAGGAGATGCGGTTTCTCGCCCGGCATAAGGCGGTTATCATCAGGAATATTCTGCTGCTGCAGGAACAGGCGGATAAACAATTTGAACTGGCCCGCATTGAAAAAGGGGAAAAGGACTATGCCCGGGCCCAGGCCAGACTGGTCGAAATAGTCAAGGATGAGGAGGGCCGGGCGATTCTGGCCCGGATCAGCAAAGGCCATGAGGAGACCAGACCCCTATGGGATCAGGTGATTGAGTTCGGCCTGGCCAACCGGCGGGATGAAGGGGTCAGGCTGCTGGTGCAGGAGGTGAGAAGCCGGCAGTGGGGATGGCTGGACAGTTTGAACGACATGGTCGTCCTGCAGCAGAAATATGCCGCCGCAAGTTATGAAAAGGCGGTGCACACCTATACCTCCACGCGCAATACTTTCATTATTATCGATATACTGGCAATTATCATCGGCCTGTGCACCGCGGTCTCCATCAGCAAAAGCATCACCAGACCCCTGGCCGATATCACCGGGAAGGTGGACCAGATCGCCCACGGAGATCTGACGGTCCATGTCGATTATGATGAAAACGATGAGATCGGCCTGCTCGGCAAGAACATCAATCACATGGTTGCCCTGCGCAAACAGAGCGAACAGGAGCTGGAGGAGTATCGCCTGCATCTTGAAGACCTGGTGGAAGAACGAACCGAGGCCTTGAACCGGCAGCGGGAAAAGTTTATCTCGGTGCTCATTCATGACCTGAAAGGGCCGGTGACGCCCATCCAGGGCTTCACCCGGAGACTGCTGGCCGGCAAGGCGAAATCCCGGGAAGATGTTGAAAGTTACCTGCAGCACATCGAGAAATCTTCCCAGCAGCTGCTGGACACCATTGAAACGACTTCCAAGGACCTGCGGGACAAATTATCCCTGGGCGTGTTCAAGCCGGAAGAGGTAAACTTGGCCGAGCTGGTGGTCACCGTGGCAAACTGCTTTATGGCAGACCTGGAAGACCGCAGAATTGCCATGACGATCAATGGTAATGCCAGAAGCTCCTGGTCCAAACTGGCAGAGATCACCTTCACCGGCGACCGTTCCCAGCTGAAAACTCTGCTGGAAAATCTGATCGGCAATGCGGCAAAATATGCCAAGCAATCCATTGAGCTGGAGTTGCGGAAAAATAATGGTGATATTGTTTTTGCCGTTGTTGACGACGGCCCCGGTATTGCCGGGGAATATCATGAAAAGATATTTGAACAGTATTTTCAGGTGCCCGGCAGCCGGAAAGGAACCGGCATCGGTCTGTACAGCGTCAAAAAGGCAGTGGACAATCACCACGGCACCATTGCCGTGGCGTCAGCTCCCGGCCAGGGGACTCGCTTTGTGGTGACGCTACCTGCCGCTGCCCCCGGGTGCGCCTGAACGTTGTTGCCGCGCGCTGTTTCCCATTGTCTTTCCTCATGAATCCGCCTAGGAGTCTGTCGGAGTTTGAGCGGTTATTTTTCATGACAGAGTAACCTCGTCAAAGTCGGCAGGTAGATTTTTTAAACTGCTGCGTCTATTCACCTATGTGAATTGAGCGAAATGCCTCCA
>Ga0172380_10005520_pt1 | contig 15282 bp, 12 predicted proteins | sample Leawe162metaG_FD_119747 | JGI IMG/M metagenome (GOLD analysis project Ga0172380, IMG submission 119747) | Leachate microbial communities from a municipal landfill in Southern Ontario, Canada - Leachate well 162 metaG | ecosystem: Engineered > Solid waste > Landfill > Unclassified | place...
CGTATGTTGCGAAAATCAGCATGGTGCCGAACTGATCGTACACCACGAGATGACGCAACCCGGCATCTCCGAAGAAGGCTGATATCATCGGCACCCCCATAAAGGAGGTGTTGCCGAGCGGTACGACCAGCAGCAAAACGCCGGTCACGGAAGCGGGCCAATTATATATGCGGGATAATGCCGCAATGAGAGCCGCTGAAATAACCAGCGCCCCCCAAGCGACTGCAATCGGCACAAGAATTTCACCGCTGAAGATGATTTGTGGAACTTTGAGCAGGATCAGCGCCGGCAGAGATACATACAGCGCAAACATGTTGAGGACCTGGACCGTTTCCGGAGGAAAGGCCTTAAGCCTCCGGAACAGAATACCCAAAGACACGAACACCGCTATGAGAATATAGTTTTCCATTGCAGCCTGTAATTTTAGATCAACGTACCTTTGGAGGCGGTGAAGGAGGCGGTGAGGTCATACCCTGCTCTGGCTTACATAGATATTGCTTCTGCGCTCTGCAAAAGTGAGATGGACCACCATTTCATTTCTTGCCAGCTCAGGCTGCCTGTCGCGAATAGCTTCATAAACCGCGCGATGCTGAAGATAAAGAAAGCGGTGATCTTCGTCGGTGAGATATACCGCCCGCCACACCCCGCGCTGAAATTCCTTCATCGCCTCAAAAATACTCTGCATCAGGTGCAGCCAGACAATGTTATGAGTTGCCTGCGCAACGGTGATGTGAAAATTGGCATCAAGCTCAAGGGAAGGTTTGGCAGCCGCCAGATTCTCCTCCATCTCGGAAACGATCTTCTCCAGCTTCCTCAAATCTTCAGGCAATGCCCTCTCAGCGGCATAAATAGCGGTGCACGACTCCATGCTTTTTCGTACTTCGATCACATCCAACGCTCTTTCACGCTCACACTTTATCATTTCGGAAAGCGGAGTGCCAGCAGACATTTCTACCAGGGATTTGACAACGGTGCCTCCTCCCTGATGGGACTCGACAAGTCCAGCCGTTGCGAGAATATTCAGCGCCTCCCTGATTGATGGCCGTGAAACGCCGAAAAGCTCAGCCAGTTCGCGCTCCGGAGGTAGCTTTTCTCCGGGGCTGAATACAGCGGCCAGAATCGATGACCGAATCTGGTCGGCGATCTGTGCGGAAACTTTTTTTGGTTTGATGAGTTTGAACATCATGGACTCACTCGAGGGTAAGAGGGGGCGGGCATAGCTCCTCCCGCCCCCTACAGGAAATGAGCCTTTACTTGAAATTGGCCATGGTCTCTTTGACCGGCACATTCAGCTTCTTGAAGTCGGCAACGTATTTCTGCTCCTGTTTCTTGAATTTACCGGCATCCCAGTCTTTTCTGAACTGCACGGCGTCGTTAACCCATGTGGCGCCGGCAACGGAGCGCCCTTTATCATACATAGGCAGGAGAGCTTTTTCAAACACCGTACGCTCGGCTTTGGTAAGAACGTGAACTTTCATCCCCTTTGATTTCAGCTTGGCGATGAAATCGTCGTCGCACTCGCGATTCAGCTTGCGCTGGAAAGCGCTGACTTCAACCGCCGTGTCTTCCATGATTTTGCGGATATTGGCCGGGAGAGCGTTCCACTTCTTTTTGTTCACCTTCATGATCATGACGTTGTAGGTGTGCTGATCCTGGGTCATCCATGGCTGCGATTCATACATTTTGGCGGAGTAGATGTTGACCGAAGGATTCTCCTGACCGTCGATAACCTTCTGCAACAGGGCGTTGGGCAGCTCCGGATAGGCCATCGGGGTAGGGCTTCCTCCCATGGTGGAGATCAGACCCATGTACATGGGACTTTCCATAACGCGGATTTTCTGGCCTTTGACATCCGCAGGCGAGTTGATCGGTTTTTTACTTGAGGTAAAGTTTCTCCAGCCGTTTTCAAGAAATACCACGCCATGGATCCCTTTTCGATCGAGAAGTGCCAGCAGTTTTTTGCCCTGCTCGCCGTCAAGATACGTGTAGGCCGATTCGTAGGAGGGAAAGAGGAACGGCAGGTCAAGCACCTGAAATTCAGGAGCGAAGCCGGCGATGGCGCCGGTTGTGGTGAAGGACATCTCGATGGTGCCGAGCTGCACCCCTTCGATGATGGCGCGTTCACCGCCAAGCTGTCCGGCGGGAAAAACCTTGATGTCCACTTCTCCGTTGGTACGCTGTTTGACCAGTTCGGCGTACTTTTTTGCGCCGACATCAATCGGGGTGCCGGCGGTGATGACATGCGCCAGCTTGAAGTTGTACTTGGCGGCAAAGGACGGGACCGCAAGCATTGTGACCGCTGCCAGCACCAGAACAGACAAAATACTCTTTTTACAATTCTTCATTTTCTACCTCCTGTGGGTTTTGTGCTGCTTGTTTGTACTGCTTGGTTGATAAATGTGGCGGAATAGCCCTTATAACTGATCATTATGATGTGTCACCTCCTATGGTGTTGCGTTAGAGAGAAGATCGGGGAGCCATGTGGAGAAGATCGGGATGTAGGTGTAGACGATCAGCAGAATGAACATGGCGATCATGAAAGGCACCACGGCTTTTACCACCCTGCCGAGCGGATATTTTGTCATCCCTGAGGCGACGAACAGGTTCAGGCCGAGCGGTGGTGTCAGCATCCCCAGTTCCAGGTTGTAGATCATGATGATGCCGAAGTGGATCGGGTTGATATTCATTTTCATGACGATCGGATAGAAGAGCGGCGCCAGCACCAGGATGGCCGAGTTCGGCTCCATGAAGCACCCCACGATCAGGAGCAGCACGTTTACCGCCACCAGGAACATCCATGGCTGCGGCGCGACGGAGATGATCCATTCGGCAACCTCCTGCGGGATCCCCTGGCTGGTCAGATACCAGCTGAAGGCGCTGGCCGAGATGATGATGAACATGATCATGGCGGAAACAGATGCGGATGAGGTCAGGATGTCGATGTAGTCCTTGAGTTTGATGTCCCTGTAAATGAAGCTGCCGACAATGGCGCTGTAGACAACTGCAACGGCGGCGGCTTCGGTGGGGGTAAACATTCCAGAGTAGATACCCCCCAGAACTATCAGCGGCATCATCAAGCCCCAGAAGCCCTCCTTAAGGGCGGCAGCAAGTTCTTTGAAATCGGCTTTTGTTTCGCCGTCCGCTTGGCCGAAACCGCCTTTTTTGGCGGCGATATAGCACATGACCGCGAAGACCGTTGCCGTCATCAGGCCCGGCACGACGCCGGCCATGAACAGTTTACCGATCGGTTCGCCGGTCGCCAGGGCATAGACGACCATCGGAATCGAGGGAGGGATCATGATGCCGAGCGATCCGGCGGAGGTGATTACGCCGACTGAGTATTTGTCATCATACTTGGCTCTCTGTAGAGCTGGAATCATGATGGCGCCGATGGCGGCCACCGTGGCGGGAGAAGAACCGGAAATTGCGGCAAAGAAGGCGCAGGCCGCGGTGGCGGCAATTGCCAGGCCACCGGACATACCGCCGAAGAGGGCGGTCGCCACCCTGATCAGGCGCTGGGAGATGCCACCGGCGGTCATGATGTTGCCGGAAAGAACAAAGAATGGTATCGCCATCAGGGTGAACGAGTCGGCTGAGCTGAACATCTGCTGAATGATGACCAGCATCGGGACGTCGGTGAAAAAAATCAGCGCCAGCATGACAGTGCCGATCATGGCTACGGCGATTGGTGTGCCGGTGGCAAGCAGAGCCGCCAGGATTGCAAAAACTATGACGCTGTTCATTTCTGTTTGCCTCCGTTGATATTCAGTTCCTCTTCAACTGTTATTTCTTCAACATGCTCACTAGCAAAAAGAACCGCCTCGGCCTGTGTCGGATCGGTAAACAGCTTTACGATATTATTGATGAAATGGATGATGCTGAGTGAAAGACCAACCGGCATGGCGATGTAGGGTATGTACATCGGGATGCGCATGGCGGGAGAAAGCTGTTCGAATTCCATGGTCTGCTGGATAAATTCGATGCTGGTGTAAACCAGGATGCCAATGATGACTACCCCGATCAGGTTCAGAAGAACCTCTGATGCCAAAAGCAGTTTGTGCGGCAGAAACCGGATCAGGGCATCGACGCCGATATGCTGGTTTTTACGGACGCCAATAGCAACGCCGATGAAGATCGACCAGACAACCAGAAAGCGTGAAAGCTCTTCAGACCAGATCGGGGTGTAATTAAAACCATACCGTGAAACGACATTGCCAAAAACGAGCAGGGACACCGTCGCCATCGATACAACTGCAATAAGGTTTTCGATCCATTCAAGCGGCTTGATCAGCTTGTCCATACCATCTCCTCCGACTAGTTTAAAATTATCAAAACTTGTTTGTTTTTGCCGAATTTCACTTTCGACACACTGTTTCATAAATATGTAATACCAATTATTCTTTTTTCAATCAGCTGTCAATATATTTTTTTGAGGAGGTAATAATCGTTATTGACAAGGGGTTTGAGATGAAATAGCATAAAGCAAAATCTGGTTATACAAATTAATTTGTCAAATTTACATGTTTACCAATGCTTGATTACGTGAGAAAATGATGTGGCAAAATAAAAAACGGGTATATATTAATGGAGAGAGAGGCGGGAACTATGTACCAGCAATTTAAGGCAAGGGCTGAAGGGGTTAGTGCAGAGGTTTATCGCTTCATTACGAACGATGCAGCGCTCGAATTTATAATCGAGTTTTTGCATAAGGAGGGGTTGGCAGATACCACCCAGTCTAGTGCATTGTGGGCTGACAGTTCGTTTCTTGACGGAATCGACCGGGACGCATTACAGGAGATCCCAGGGTTGAAGTTCGAGGTTACCCGCGAAGCGGCCTCAAAAGCCCGCTTCGGGATCAGTCAGATGGAATGGGCTTTGGCGGATACCGGATCGCTGGCCCAGAATTCAACCGCCATTGAGCAGCGTCTGGTATCGTCGCTCTCCACTATTCATATAGCGCTCGTGCCGACAAGCGGGATACTGCCGGACATGCCGTCACTGCTTTCAAGGGTTAACCCCAAAGAGTGCGCCTATCTTGCCATGATCACCGGGCCAAGCCGTACAGCGGACATCGAGCGGGTGCTGACGATCGGCGTACATGGGCCGGAGCGGCTCGTGATAGTTTTTGTCGATGAGCTGGGAGGTAAGAGCTGATGGGAAAGGAATTTAAAGAATCCATCCACAGAGCCGTTAATGATGCCAATCTTACCGGGGCGCTCGGCAAGTTTTCCGAGGCGTACAAGGTCAATCGTGCCAAGGCATATGAAGGTATCGACTTTGAGGAGTTGCGGGGAAGAATTGCCGAACTGAAGTCGTATGCCGCCGGACATCTCGACGAACTTTCCGATCAGTTTACCCGCAATGCGGAAGCCGCAGGGGCCATTGTGTTTCGAACCAGCGATCCTACCGAGGTCAGGGAATACATCTTGAAGGTGGCACGGGAGAACAATGTCAAAACCGTCGTAAAATCGAAGTCAATGGCGACGGAAGAAATCCATCTCAACCCGTATCTGGAAAAAGCGGGCATCGAAGTCGGGGAAACCGATCTGGGGGAATGGATCATCCAGCTGGCCGGACAGACCCCATCGCACATGGTCATGCCGGCCATCCACATGACCAAGGAAGAGGTTTCCGACCTGTTCAGCAAGGAAGTCAATGAACGGCTGACGTCGGACATTCCTCGCCTTGTCAAAGTCGCCCGCGAAAAGCTTCGTCCTACATTTCTGGCCGCTGACATGGGGATATCCGGCGGCAACATCGCCGTCGCCGAAACCGGCAGTATCGTCCTGATGACCAACGAAGGGAATGCCCGTCTGGTTACGTCACTTCCAAAAATTCACATTGCGCTCGTCGGCATCGAGAAGCTGATCGAGAAGTTTGCCGAAGTGGCAACTATCCTCAAGGCACTACCCCGTAGTGCCACTGCCCAGCTGCTGACCAGTTACGTTTCGATCATCACCGGCCAGACGCCAAACTCTGACGGGACCCGCAAGAATCTGCACATCATTCTGATGGATAACCGCCGTAGCGAAATGGCGGCAGATCCCAAATTCAAACAGGCTCTTCAGTGTATCCGTTGCGCCTCCTGTCTTAATGTCTGTCCCATTTTCCGGCTCGTGGGTGGGCATGTCTTCGGCAAGGTCTATACCGGTGGCATCGGCACAATCCTGACCGCCTGGTTCGATGAACTGAAGAAATCCGAAGATATTCAGGGGCTCTGCATCCAGTGCGGTGCCTGCAAGGATGTCTGTCCCGGCAAGATCGATATTCCGGATCTGATCATGGAGATCCGGCGACGGCTTGTGAAGGATCAGGGAGTTCCGCTGCTGCAAAAGACGATCTATGCTGTGGTGAACAATCGTAAGCTGTTCCATGGCATGCTGCGGGCCGCTTCAATCGCGGGCAAGCCGTTTGCTTCGGGTAAATTCATACGGCATCTGCCGCTGTTCCTGGCGGATCTGACCGATGGCCGCAGTCTGCCGGCCATTGCCGAGGAGCCGTTCCGGGATCGCTTCAAAAAAATCAAGCAACCGAAGCTGAAGGAAAAAGCGGCCTTTTATGCCGGCTGTCTGATTGACTTTGCCTATCCGGAAATGGGCGAGTCACTGATCAAGATCCTGAACAAAGGGGGGATCGAGGTGGTCTTCCCCGAAGATCAGACCTGTTGTGGCGCTCCGGCCCGTTACAACGGAGCGTATGAGGTGGCGGCCGCCAACGCCGTCGATAACATCAAGGCGCTGTTAAGTGAGGATGTAAAATATGTAATATCGGCCTGTCCGACCTGCACCGTGGCGCTGGAACATGAATTCATCAGCGTTTTTGAGAGCCTTGGTCATACTGAATATCTGCCGGAGGCCAGACGACTTGCAGAAAAAGCGGTCGATTTCTCCACCCTGGTCAAAAAGCTGGTTGATGAGGGGCGGCTGACGCTGAAAGAGGGGAGGGCGCTTGGCAAAATCACCTATCATGATTCCTGTCACCTGAAGCGGACGCTGAAGGTTTCCGAACAGCCACGGGAGTTGTTGCAAAAAGCGGGGTATGAGCTGGCCGAAATGTTCGAATGCGATACCTGCTGCGGCATGGGCGGGTCTTACTCTCTCAAGCTGCCGGAGATCTCCGGGCCGATCCTGCAGCGCAAGCTGAACAACATCAAGGAGACCGGCGCTCCGGTTGTCGCCATGGACTGCCCCGGCTGTGTCATGCAGATCAGGGGAGGGATGGACCAGGATGGTGCGAATGTGAAGGTCAGACATACGGTGGAATTGCTGGCGGAACAGGTTGAGTGATGTGTGCTGTTGAAATTCACCATGAGTTGTCATGATACATTGTGATACAAATTGATTTGTTTTGAGACATTAAAAAGGCGACCGAAAGGCCGCCTTTTTAATGTGAGCTGTTGAAACGCTGGTTACGGTTTATACACCTTCAACAGCGCCTGCGCCATCTCGGCCGGACTGGCGGCCACGCTGATGCCGCACTCCTTCAGGATCGCCACTTTTTCTGTAGCAGTTCCCTTGCCGCCGGAGATGATCGCACCAGCATGACCCATCCGCTTGCCGGGAGGAGCTGTTATTCCGGCGATGTAGGCTGCCACCGGTTTGGTCATATGTTCCTTGACGAAACGGGCCGCCTCTTCTTCGGAGGTGCCGCCGATCTCGCCGATCATGATGACTGCATCGGTGTTCGGGTCCGCCTGAAACAGGCGCAGGACATCAAGATGGTTGGTGCCGTTGACCGGGTCACCTCCGATACCGACGCAGGTTGATTGCCCCATGCCGAGGCAGGTGAGCTGCCAGACAGCTTCATAGGTCAGTGTGCCGGAGCGGGAAACCACGCCGACTCTGCCCGGTTTGTGGATGTAGCCCGGCATGATGCCGATCTTGCATTCACCGGGGGTGATGACGCCGGGGCAGTTTGGTCCGATCAGGCGCGTCTTCTTTCCTCTCATGAAGTGTTTGACCTTGACCATGTCGAGAACCGGAATTCCTTCAGTGATACAGCAGACCATGTCAATGCCGGCATCGACCGCTTCCATGATCGAGTCGGCGGCAAATGGTGGTGGGACATAGATGACGGTTGCAGTAGCGCCGGTCTGCTCAACTGCTTCCTTGACGGTATCGAAAACCGGGAAGCCGTCAATGACTGTCCCCCCTTTGCCGGGGGTTACGCCGCCGACCATCTGGGTGCCGTATTCGCGTGCACCCTGTGCATGAAAAAGTCCTGTAGCGCCGGTTATACCCTGGGTGATAACCCTGGTGTTCTTATCAATCAGAATACTCATATAACTTTCTCCTTTAGCAGGCAGCCACGGCCTGGACAATTTTTTGAGCTGCGTCGGCCATGCCATCCGCGGCGACGATATTCAGGCCGCTTTCGGCCAGTATCTGTTTCCCCTGCTCGACATTGGTCCCTTCAAGGCGAACGACCAGTGGTACATCAAGTGATACCTGGCGGGCAGCAGCGACGACACCGGTGGCGATGATATCGCACTTCATGATGCCGCCGAAGATGTTGACCAGGATTCCTTTGACGTTCTTGTCGGAGAGGATGATCTTGAAGGCTTCGGTGACACGCTCGATGGTGGCTCCGCCGCCGACGTCAAGGAAGTTGGCAGGATCACCGCTGTAATGCTTGATGATGTCCATGGTAGCCATGGCCAGTCCGGCGCCGTTAACGAGACAGCCGATGTTGCCGGTAAGGGAGATGTAGGAGAGCTCGAACTGGGAGGCCTCGATCTCTTTTGGGTCTTCTTCGTCGTAGTCGCGCATGTCGGCGATTTTGGGATGGCGGAACATGGCGTTATCATCAAAACCGAATTTGGCGTCGAGCGCCAGCAGTTCGTTTTCGGCGGTGACGACAAGAGGGTTAATTTCAAGCATGGAACAGTCACACGCCATAAAGGTTTTGTAGAGCCCGGCGAGTACTGCGGTGGCTTTGCCGACCAGTTTGCCGGTGAGGCCGAGGCTGGAGGCGATGTTGCGGCATTGGAACGCGGTGAGGCCGACCAGCGGATCTACTGTTTCGACGAAAATCTTTTCCGGGGTCTTGGCGGCAACCTCTTCGATGTCCATGCCACCCTCGGTAGAGGCCATGACGGTGACTTTTGAGGTAGCGCGGTCAACGAGCAGGCTGACGTAGAGTTCGTTGGCAATGTTGCACCCTTTTTCGACGAGGACGCGGGTAACCAGTTTACCCTCTTCACCGGTCTGGTGCGTACGGAGAATCATGCCGAGCATCTCGCGGGAAATGTTGCGCACTTCATCGGGGGTCCGGGCCAGTTTAACGCCGCCACCCTTGCCGCGGCCGCCGGCGTGGATCTGGGCCTTGACGACCCAGGGGCCGTCACCCAGGCGTTTGGCCCATTCGCGGGCTCCGGCGCTGTTGTAAGCAACGTGCCCGTCCGGGACCGGGACACCGAATTTACGAAGAATTGCTTTTGCCTGGTACTCGTGGATATTCATGAAAATGGCTCCTGTTCTGATCATTCGTATACCGCAACAATGGCTGTATATCAGGTGATCTTGGTGATGCTGAAATGGGTGGATTCAGCTGAAATAGAAACTGAGTTATATGACAAGGTAATACCAGTTATTCCTTTGACAGTTTAATGTCAATACTTTTTTAGTTATCTGAAAAAAATGTCGCACAGCGTTCAGTGATCAACAAATAACTGAGAACCGGCGTAGTTAGAAAAGACGTCCGTGTTATTGTCATAAAAACAGAGAGTTATCAGTAATTCATGTTACAATATACGTACGAGATTATTTATGCAAAATTCATTATGAATAAAATATTTCAAAATTATTCAGTTGTATGATGAAATATTCATGACTTTGTTTTTGGTTGAAATAGAAGGAAACTAGGGTATGCTTTAGTAATGATAACTACTACAACTCTCGACAATGGCGTGCGCATCGTCACCCAGAACATCGGGTATATGCACACCGTAACAACCGGTATCTGGGTGGCAAATGGTACCCGGCACGAAGCTCCTCAGGATAACGGCGTTGCTCATTTTATAGAACATATGCTGTTTAAAGGTACAAAACGGCGTAGCGCACATCAGATTACCCGCGAAATCGACTCGATGGGTGGAATATTGAATGCGTTTACCGGGCATGAGTATGTCTGCTACTACGCCAAGGTTCTGGCAAAATTCATGCCCCGCGCCGCAGATCTACTGGCCGATATCTTTCTGAATTCCACTTTCCCTCAAGACGAAATCGAACGGGAGCGCAAGGTTGTTCTTCAGGAAATCAAGATGCGCGATGATGCTCCGGACGAGTATATTCATGACCGGTTCCACCAAAACTTCTGGCAGGGCCAACTGCTCGGCATGCCGGTTCTGGGAAACGAGGAAACGATTACCGGTTTGTCGCGGAGTGCAATCCTGTCTCATAAGAACAGCCGCTATCGTCCCCAGGATATTATTATTGCCGCGGCCGGCAATGTGCGGCACGATGAGTTGGTTGCCATTCTGGCCCCGCTCTTTTCAGATCTCTCTTCGCAGTGGCAACCTGAATCGGTCGATGCATTTCCGCCGGCAGATAAAAAGCTGAATCTTATTGAACGTGAAATGGAGCAGACGCTGGTTTGTCTCGGCACGAGATCACTTCGTTATGATCATCCGGATCGCTATGCGTTGTTTCTGCTGACGACGATTCTGGGTGGCGGGATGAGCTCACGCCTGTTTCAGGAGGTTCGCGAGAAGAAAGGCCTGGCGTATTCAGTTTACTCCTACATCATCTCCCATGCTGATTCAGGAGCGCTGGTCGTGTATGCCGGTACTGAAAAGGATCATTGCCGCGAGGTTATCGATATTGCGCAACATGAGATGTCGCGGCTTGTCACTGAAGTGGTACCGCAGGACGAGCTTGATGCTGCCAGAGAACAGCTGAAAGGTAAAACACTGATGTCGCTTGAAAGCAGTGACAGTTTGATGACCCGTTTGGCCAAGAACGAGATTTATCTGCAAAAACAACAGTCTATTGAGGATGTTATTGCCAACTACGATGCGGTTAGCAGCATCGACATTCAGAGGGTGGGGGAGGAACTGATCCGAAGCGAGTATCTGCATCTTGAAGTAATGGGACAGGTCACAGATCTGGGACTCTCTGTCAAGATGCTGGCGGTTTGATCAGACTCCACCCCGTTGAATACAAACTTGATGCAGTTTGTTTAAATCATGCTTGACCTGTTTCGCTTTAGAATGGTAGAGTGCCAAAACTTACATACACCAACCTTTTAATTTAGTCCGAGAGGCTAGCAAAGGCGACACCATGGATACACTGAAATCATACCTGAAGGGTCTTGCCGCATGGCGCGGTGAGGCTCTTTTTTTATGTCCAAGGAGGTTGTAAATGGCTGCTGAACAAACCGTGCTGATGGATGGTGAAGGGATCAAACGGGCATTGACCCGGATTGCTCACGAAATTCTCGAACGCAATAAAGGGGTTACCGATATCGTACTTATCGGCATCCGTTCAGGTGGCGCATTTTTGGCCGACGGAATCGCGCAGCAGATCGGCGTAATTGAAGGAGGATCTCTTCCGGTAGGCGCGGTTGATATTACCCTCTATCGAGATGATTGTTCAGGCCATCTGCCGCATCATCCGGTCGGCAAGACCGATATCCCGTTCACTCTGGAAGCGAAGAAGGTCATCCTGGTTGACGATGTTCTCTATACCGGTCGCACCATACGGGCCGCCATGGATGCGTTGATGGATTTCGGGCGTCCCCAGTCGATTCAGCTGGCTGTGTTGATCGACCGAGGCCACCGTGAGCTCCCGATACGGGCAGATTTTGTCGGGCGCAACGTACCGACCAGTTTGAAAGAAAATGTCCAGGTCGTTTTTGATGGATCAAATCTGCCGATTGAAGTGATACTCGAAAAATAGGGGGTGTACTGAACATGGCCGAATTCAAGCATAAACACATTATTGCCCTGCGTGACCTGTCGAAAGAGGATATCGAACTCTTGATATCAACCGCGGAGAACATGAGGGAGATCAACAGTCGCGACATCAAGAAGGTTCCGACGCTGCGCGGTAAAACAATAATCAACCTGTTCTACGAAGCTTCAACCCGTACCCGAACCTCTTTCGAGATCGCCGGTAAGCGACTTTCCGCCGATACCGTCAATATCACGACCTCCTCCAGTTCGGCAACCAAGGGGGAAACGCTGTCCGATACGGCCCTGAATCTGTTGGCAATGAAGCCTGACATCATCGTCATGCGCCATTCGGTGTCCGGTTCACACTACTTCCTGGCCAACAAGGTCAACTGCTCGATAATCAACGCCGGAGACGGCGCTCACGAACATCCATCCCAGGGTCTGCTGGACATGCTGACCATGAAGGATCGTTTCGGACGGCTTGATGGACTGAAAGTTGCGATCATCGGCGATATAACCCATAGCCGTGTTGCCCGCTCCAATATCCAGGGTTTGACCAAAATGGGCTCGTCGGTGTTTGTTTCGGGACCGCCGACCATGGTCCCTCCCGGCGTGGAGAAGCTGGGCAATGTAACCGTCTGCGCCACCATGAACGAGGCGCTGCAGGATGCCGATGTGGTCATGATGCTGCGTATTCAACAAGAACGTCAGGGAAAAACCCTGATGCCGAATGCCCGCGAATATTCCCGCTACTTCGGCCTTAACCCGACCAACATCAAGCTGGCCAAGCCGAATGCGATGGTCATGCATCCGGGCCCGATCAATCGCGGCGTGGAGATGTCTTCCAGCATGGTTGACGGTGACCAGTCCTGGATTTTGAAACAGGTGGAAAACGGCGTGGCAGTACGTATGTCGATGCTCTACCACGTCTGCGGCGGAGAGTTGGAATAAATCAGATTGATTGGTTCGAGGTTCGAGGTTTTGAGCCGTTAACCTTGAACCTTGAACCTTGAACCACGAACCACGAACCTTATTTTGAGAGGTGACTATATGAATCTGCTGATAAAAAACGGCCGGGTAATCGATCCGAGTCAGAAGCTCGATGATGTGCTTGATGTGGTGGTTGAGAACGGTCTGGTCAAGGAGATCGGCACGGGGCTCAAAGCACCTGCCGGGGCGGAAACCATCGATGCGGCCGGTAAGTATGTGGTGCCGGGGCTGATCGACATGCATGTGCATCTGCGTGATCCCGGTCTGGAGTACAAGGAAGACATCATTTCCGGCACCAAAGCAGCGGTTGCCGGCGGTTTTACGTCGGTCTGCTGCATGCCGAACACTAAGCCGACCATCGACAACAAGGCGATTGCCAGCTACATCATCAACAAGGCCAAGTCGGAAGGGTTCTGCAACGTGTTTCCGGTTGGCTCCATTACCTATGGCCTGTCCGGTGAGCGCATGTCCGAGATGGGCGAGCTGAAGGAATCGGGCTGTGTGGCCGTTTCTGATGACGGCAGGCCGGTGAAAAACAGCGAGCTGATGATGCGCTCCCTGCAATACGCCGCCGGCATCGGCATCATGGTGATTTCCCACGCCGAAGAGCTGGAGCTGGTGGGAGAGGGGACCATGAATGAAGGCTACACATCAACCGAGCTTGGCCTGAAAGGGATTCCGCGCGTTGCCGAGGATATCGCCACAGCCCGTGAAACGATGCTGGCCGAGTATGCGGGAACGCCTGTCCACATTGCCCACGTCTCCACCAAAGGATCGGTGCGCATCATCAGGGAGGCCAAGGCGCGCGGCGTCAAGGTGACCTGCGAGACGGCGCCGCACTATTTTACCCTGACTGATGATGCGGTACGCGGCTACAACACCAACGCCAAGATGAACCCGCCGCTTCGGGAAGCTGACGACGTTGCTGCCATCAAGACCGGGCTGACGGACGGCACCATCGATGCCATCGCCACGGATCATGCGCCGCACCATGAGGACGAAAAAGATGTTGAATTCAATGTTGCCATGAACGGCATCATCGGCCTGGAAACATCACTGCCGTTGTCGCTACAACTGGTGGATAACGGCGTGCTGACGCTTAATCAGCTGGTTGAAAAAATGTCATGCAAGCCATCGAATATCCTGGGGCTTCAGCGTGGTACGCTTGCCGCCGGTGCGGTGGCTGACATCACCCTGATTGATCCTGCCTGTGAGTGGGTTGTCGAGGCTGACAAGCTCGCCAGCAAGTCGAAAAATTCTCCCTGGCTCGGCCAGAAAATGAAGGGCGCCGCCGCGGCGACCATTGTAAGTGGAAAGCTGGTTTACCAACGTTAAAAACAGAATTCAGGAGTTACAGTCTATGAAAGCAATACTTGCGCTCGCCGACGGGCGCATATTTGAAGGGAAATCATTCGGCGCCAGCGGTGAATCAACCGGTGAGGTCGTCTTCAACACCGCCATGTCAGGATATCAGGAAGTATTGACCGACCCGTCCTACAAGGGGCAGATGGTCACCATGACCTATCCCCAGATCGGCAACACCGGCATCAATCCCGAGGACATCGAAAGCCGCGGTCTGTTCCTGTCTGGATTTATTGTTAAGGAATATCTGGACTGCTATTCCAACTGGCGTGCCACCATGAGCCTGGATTCCTATCTCAAGGAGAATGGTGTGGTCGGCATCCAGGGGATCGACACCCGTGCCCTGACCCGTCACCTGCGTGACAAGGGCGCCCAGAATGGCATCATTTCTACCATTGACCTGGATCATGCCAGCCTGGTTGCCAAGGCCAGGGCCGTACCGAGTATGTCCGGCCTGGATCTGGCCACCGGTGTTTCGTGCCTTAAGCCGTACCATTGGACAGAAGGGGCGTGGGATCTGAAAGACGGGTATCCTCAAGTGGACACGACAACACTTAAATACAAGGTAGTGGCCTACGATTTCGGCATCAAGTACAACATCCTCCGCTGCCTGCTGGATGCAGGCTGCGACGTAACTGTTGTGCCGGCCAACTACCCGGCCGAGGATGTCCTGGCAATGAACCCGGATGGCATTTTTCTTTCCAATGGCCCGGGCGACCCGGAGCCGCTGGTGCAGGTGCAGCAGGAAATAAGGAAATTTGTCGGCAAAAAACCGATCTTCGGCATCTGCCTCGGGCACCAGTTGCTCGGGCTGGCTCTGGGTGGCTCCACGATGAAACTTCCGTTTGGCAATCACGGTTCCAACCTGCCCGTCATGGATATGCAGACCCGCAAGGTTGAGATCACTTCTCAGAATCACGGTTTTGCCGTTGATCTTGCTTCGCTCGGCGAAGACGCCTGCCTTGGCCACGAAAACCTGAACGATCAGACTGTCGAGGGTATCCGTCACTGTACGCTGCCGATCTTCTCGGTGCAGC
>Ga0172380_10005521_pt1 | contig 15282 bp, 13 predicted proteins | sample Leawe162metaG_FD_119747 | JGI IMG/M metagenome (GOLD analysis project Ga0172380, IMG submission 119747) | Leachate microbial communities from a municipal landfill in Southern Ontario, Canada - Leachate well 162 metaG | ecosystem: Engineered > Solid waste > Landfill > Unclassified | place...
AAGTCGCACATGCGCGCACTCGGCGTGCCGAGGGACATCTCCGAGATGTGCCTGAACCACAAGCTGTCGGGCGTGGAAGGCATTTACGACCGGCACACCTACTTCGACGAGCGCAAGGAGGCGCTGCAGAAGTGGGCGCACTTTCTTGTGGCCTGCGAGGCCGGGAACAATGTGGTGCCGATCGCTGTGGCAAAGGCGGTTCAGGGGGCCGGTTGACTCGTTGAGACGCCATGCCGTACAAGCAACACCCCCACGTAGCCGTTGGAGTTTCAGAAATGCGGACCATTTGAAGGGTGAGGATCGCAGGCAATTACCAACGCTCAGTGTGGTCGGCGTGAATGCCTGCACCTCGGCCAATGCTGCTGTTGGCACCTCAGGCAAGTCCCGTCCGAAATGCACTTCCAAGCCGTCGTTCGCGGATCAGCGTCCTCGAAGTGACCTGCTCCCTGTAGCCTTACCAATTGTTCGGCAGGAAGTCCGGAGGGCCTCAGTTGGGTCAGGCGAAACAGCCGTTGACTAAGCGGAAAACCGCACTTCGGGCAGGGCATCATCTCTTGCCGCCTCGATCATTGCTTTCAACCCCTCGCTAGCTGCAACATTCAATAATTCTACAGCTAGTTTCACGCAATTTTGTCTGATCGAGGAGGCTGTCACCGCTTCTCTACTGCTTGGCCTGATCCTGCTGTAGTCAGCAGCCCCAAACAAATCGGGTAGACAATCGGCCAAGGCATTGACATCGGCGCTCGATAGCCATTGTTGCCTTAGCATTTCGCGCGCATACCAAAGGAGAGAAGGCAACCCGACTGTGCGCCCGGACTCGATCAAGTAGATCAACTTCGAGAGCAAACTGCTGGGCGGTGACGGTGCTCTCCCGGCCACGGAAAGCTCCTTCCATTTATGCAACGCGTGCACAGACCACCCCACTTCATGCGCGGAACGCCCCTGAATTCCCTTACGTATCGCAGTCTCAACAATGGCCAAAATGTCGCCACGTAGTCCGGCGAAATATGGAAATGCAATAATCGCAGGTACCGCGTTGGCATCCTTGTAGAAAGCCAGCAATTGCTCAAATCGCTCAGCAGTCAAGTCGTTGGCGCCGAGAGATGGCGTTATGGAAAAAGAAAGCGCTTGGCCGATATTCTCGACCAAGGCATTGCGCTCGCGGGACGCAAATCCCAGTGGATCATCATCTTCCGTTGATGGCTGCCAGGCTACCAAACGATCAAAACATTTGGCCGCTTGTTCGCTGTTCGGAAACAATGGACTCGGCTTGCTGTTAGCTGCGCCGGTCAGACCCGCTAGATGCGCAGCAGTAAAGAACACAGCATCTTCGGCATCAAACAGAACTCTAGACATCAACACATTAATTTTGTCGCGGTCTAGCCCCGGCAATGCCAGCAAGGCTTGAGGAAGCAATCCGGTGTTTGGCAAGGCCTTGTAGTCTGGCTTCTCTCCCCAAAGCCTTATTGCCAGTCGAGTGCGTTCCTCCGCTGATAATGTCCCATGCCTTGCCAACGGCAGCAGTCTCAACAAAGCGGAGGCGCAGGAGCTTGAGCCTGGAATAGCGAACTCGATCAATTCATCGATGCGTCGGTCCAAAAGCGAATTGTTTTCGCGTTTGCAGGGGGTCTCAATTACAGGGTTGGGCCACCGCATAGCCTCGTGAGAATCCCTAACCCCAGCTTCACAGGGCAATGGAAACGAAAGTGCATCTAGAAGCAGATCTGGCTGTTGAGATGTGGGAATGCACTCGAGTGAGTATTGCGCCAAGTGCCCGAGAACTTCAAATAGCCAGAAATGCCTCAAGGCTGGGTCTCGTCCAATCTCCATCGCCAGATGGAAGACCTTCTTAGATTCCTCCGGAGATAGGCGAATGACAAGTCGTGCCAATACCTCAACCAGAACACGAAGCGCGTCGATGGCTTGGCGTTTCTGCTGCGTAGCGCCCACTGATACCTGCTTACGCCAGTAATCTATAGCCAGAATCAATCGGTGGGTAAGCGTACTCACCACATCGAGTGACGCCTTGGCCAGAGCTATACGCGAGAAGATTTGCTTGATGGCCGGTGAATCGTCGCTACTTGCCGTGCGGATCGCCAAAACGTAATTCGGAAGACTAGCCTCTAGTTCTTCCGACACCGCTAACTGTTGTGCGGCACTGGCAAGTAAGTCGACATGATTCAAACGCAGAGGCAAACCCACGTTTTCTGTAAGGCAGTCCAAAATGACAGATGCTGGTACCTCGCTACTGAATTGCACATTACTTGAGTTATCCCTGTAATGTCCTTGCTCGAATAGCGGCTCAATATTCTCCTGTTTCCTGACATACTCCTCCTGCTGCTTAGAGGCTTTCTCCCTGATGTGAGTAATCTCATCCCACGGGTCGCATCGCAATGCGTCGTAAGTACTTTGCAGGTTTTTCATTGCCCTATAGTTGCTGGGAAAATCGACCACGCGAAATAACCACTGGGTCCATGCCAGTCGGGAATGGATTGGAATAGAGTTTGGATCAAGCCGACTGCGTTGTAGCAAGTCCTTATACGCCTCCGAAATGAGACGCTCCCACTCGCTAGTGCGCCCGAGCTCAGCAAACAAAGAAGCTTGCTTGAGTTTCCAGACAGGATCTTCGCCAATAACTTTTCCCACAACCGATTCAATTCCTGGATAGTCAAGATGGTCGCGTGCCATCAGCGCTTGCTGGTACGCAATTTCGGCGAAACAGTCCGGCAAATGGAGTCCATTCCCTTCGAGTACTGCAACCCATCTTGCAAATTCCGTTGGGCTGTCATTCCGACGCGCCGCCCTTAGTAGTAGCACCGCCACTTCCAACTGTTGTCGTTTCGTAAGGGCACATGGACTCGCCGGGTCGGCGATGCTCCCCAACTCATTTGCAAGCCAGGGTACTACTGGCTCGAAGGTAATGGCTTGTCGCCAAGCGATTTCGTACAGTAGCTTTGCTCGGGCATCCGGTTCAACGCATGCGATGTTGTGGGGGGTTGCATGTGGATCACTGATTTGTGATTGAATCCTTGACCGCAATTCTGGCGGGCATACCAACCACCCCGGGTAGGTCTCTCGGTCGCGGCTTAGTATCTCCAGTTGCCCTTTTAACAAGGAAGCGGCGTATGCGTGATCTTTGAACTGCCGCAAGTGTTCCTCTGGTGTCACCTGCTGGCGAGTCAGTGAAGTCGGTTCCCACTCGTGCCGCGCTTTAGGCTTTTGATCAAGCAATGCCTTCAGAAACATTCCTATCGCTTGCTGATGTCGCAAATCATGGTCATCGAATTGCTTGACGGCATCCCACAAGTCAATTGGGGCGATATTGATCGACTCGAGAAACTTCCTTTTAGCAGCAGACAGGTTTAGCGCCCCGACCAGATATATACGCCGAGCATGATTTGCAAGGTGGTCGCGGACCCACCCAGCCCATAGCAAGAAGTTGGGATCATCCCCAGAAAACCCAAGCAGACACAATTCGTTTTCAATAAATACTTGACGCGTAAAATTGACGAAAGCTGCAAATTCTTGGGGATATTTACGATAGTCTTCCTTGGCGACAATGAGTTGTTCTGTTACGCCGATTGTGCCGTGAAGTTTGACGATGCGCGGGGAACGGACGCATGAAAGATCGGACTGCTTAGAAACTACATTGTATATTGGGGTATAAATGTTCAGAGCTGACCGCTCGAGCAAAGTATCCCAGTTGGTCGTCAGAACCTCAGACCATGGAAGGCTCAACAGGTCTGCATGCAACGACCCCGGCTGCCACGCGCTGTCGTGGATCTCGGACCTGATTAGATCATTAAGTGCAGCTTGGCCAAAGTACGCTCGGTATTCCTCGGCTAGACGTAGCGGGTCTGAGAAAGCCAATTCCGATTCTTTTCCATTCAGTTCCAGCGCCACTTTTCTTGCAAAGTCGTTCCACAACGGAAGTTTTTTTGTGCCATCCGCATGCTTGGCGGAACAACGGCTAAACCCTGCCCCAATCATGACCGCAGCTCCATGCCTTTTCGCATCCTGGCGCCATAGGGCTTCGGCCATCTTTTTTATGGCAGGGAAATCAGGCAGATCGTTAATCATTAACAGCCTCTCTTGTCTTCATGGCCGTACTCACGCTGCACCAATAGAAGTTCTATGCCTTGCCCTTTGCAGATCCAGGCATCCGTCGGGCGAACGAGGCTAGCGGCTCTGCTATCACGGAAACGTAATCAGAGAATAGCGGCGGGAAGGTCAAATCCACTGACAGAACTTACGCCCTCAACGAAGCGACCTGAAAGCAGCTTTGAATAGAGGGCACAACCTTATTACATTTTACCCCCTACGGGCTGCTATGCAGTCCGGGTGAGCGCACGAAGCTTTATGGAAGTGCTGGCATTGCAAACGATCAGACAAGTATTCGCTTTCTGTCTAGACTGAAGAAGTCGGCAAGCACTCCGAGCACGGACTGGACGATCGCGCTCATGGTCGAAGGTGAGGCGACCTTGAGCGCAAATGCCGCCGCTTCCAATTCCTTGGCGGCATCGAAGAGCACGCTGTGTGTTGCGGTTTTGGAAAAAAACTCAGCAAGCAACTCGGCCTTTACACTAGCGGCCTGCTCGCTGAGTTCATGTTCTACCGTCTTCGCAAGGCCTGGCTGAGACACAACGCTGCCGACTAGGGTCGCCGCCATCCGGCCTACCTTCTCCGTGAACGCTTGTCCTGCCGTACCGTATCGAAAACCACCGTCGAGCAGTGCTCGGCGTTGTTCCTGCTCCGCAGTGATGTGCTCCCTGAGAATAAAATCTACCGCAATCAGGAAATAGGCCGATGATGCGTACACCATTCGCCAGGCTGGCGAGAGATCCGAGGTTGGGGAATCCGTATGCCCCAGGAAATAGCTAATGTCATCCAACCAAGCGTTGCACCCATCGAACGTCAGTGAGGTCAGTATCCGAGACTTACTGGCCTCGTAGCGCCCCTTCCAGTCCCCCCCCCAGTTTTCCTAGCGACGACTGGTCCAGCTCTGCCATCAATTGCTCTTCATTGATTCGGTCCTGATGGCTTCTTCCGCTCTTGGTCAGTCGTCCGAGAAAGCGCCCATCGAGCACCTTTACTCGATGCTGCAAACCGAATTCCCGTACATCGGGCCTGAGATCGTTGGTTGCGACTATGCATCCGTCAAAATCGAGAACGATCTGAAGTCCTCTAGCCCAAAATATGCGCTCAAGCGCCTGCGGTGTCTTCTTGTTCTTGATGTCGACGTTTACGCGCTCGCGGCTCAATGGCGAATTCCTGCCATAGAGCCATAAATCGACATCCGTGACATCGAATCGGTTGAATCGAAACTTGCAACTGCGCACCACAAAATAGCCGATGCTTAGAAAATAGTTTCGGAGTGCTTCTTCCGCGGCCGGGCCTTTCAATAGTTGTTCACTCATCTCGTCAGCCCACCCATCCGGATTTCACTCAAGAGGTCTCTCACCTTCAGTTTAACCGCCTCTGTAGAGTCTTTGCGCTGTACTTCGCGATTTGCCTCCGGGTTGACGTACTCGGTCACGTTGGCACCCGGAAGCTGAGGAATCCTTTCGGCCGTGATGTCTCCATCTTGGATGACGGATAGCGCCAACCGGCCGACCTCAGGTTTGAGCAGTTTCATCGTAAACATTCCGCCGGTCGCAGGTGTGACTTCGACGACGCCCTTGTATTCCAGTGCTTGGTAGTCATTGCCGATCGCTGTAGCGGGCCCGACCGAACCGCCTGCGATTAGCTTGTTCATCAGTGCCGAGATCATCTGAATGCGGCCCCGGTAGTAGCTGCTGATGGTCATGCCATACGTCAATGACGCCACCAGTGCCTTGGCTAGGTCGAGAGCGTCGTCCGCAATTGAGTTCGTAAACTTGGAGAATGCTGCGGGGCGGGTCACAAAGTAGCTTTTGCCGTTCTCGTTTCCAACGATGCTGACGTCGAACATACCAATGGAGTGCAACCTGGCAAACAGGCCCTGACTGAGCACATGATGCGCTGTTTCCAGCGGCAAACAGCCCGATGCATGCAATTTCGCATTCAGTTCGAGTAGCAGCGTGGACTCGCCTTGCTTGAGCGAACTCAGCACGGCATTCACTTTCTTAGCATCTTCGCGCCGGAACAGATTGCCATTGAAGAGCAGTTTTTCCTTGTCCGAGATTTTTTCAGAATCGAAGAAACCGATATTGCCGCCAAGCTGTAATGTGTTGGTAACCTCGCTATTGGACAGCCTATACGTATCCGACATAACTTCGGCTGCGGCCTTGTCCGTGATGGGGGACTCGGATGCAATCTCGGATACATCAATCACGGCTTCCTCATACGACTCGTGATCGGATTCGTCGAAGATGGTTGCCGTATGTTCGAGCACGGCTTGCCCAGTCAGGCCCAGGATCTCAAAATTGCCGTTGCCTTGAAGAATCAGTTTCTGCCTCTGTAATTCAGTCAGAATGGCTGGCACTTCCGATTTTGGGCTTATATGGTTGGCCCGGGCTAGTGTCCTGAGTCCGAAATGCGTTTACAGAATCTGGCTACGCTCGCGAGGATCTCATCGGCGGTCTTGGTCCAGACGAATGGTTTTGGGGTTTCGTTGTACATGTTCAGATATTCGCGGATGGCGCGCTCGAGTTCAAGGGTGCTGCGATGAGTACCGCGCTTGATTTTGCGCTCGCTGATCAGTGCAAACCAGCGCTCGACAAGATTGAGCCAAGAGGCTGAGGTCGGCGTGAAATGTATATGGAAGCGCGAATGGCGAGCGAACCAGCCTTTGACCGACGGCGTCTTGTGCGTGCCGTAGTTGTCCAGGATCAGGTGCACATCGAGCTCGGCCGGGACGTTGGCTTCGACGGTCCGCAAGAACGCAAGGAACTCTTTGGAGCGGTGACGCCGATGCAGTTCACCGATGACATGTCCGGTGGCGAGGTCCAGCGCCGCAAACAAGGTGGTCGTGCCATGCCGCTCGTAGTCGTGCGTGCGCCGCTCAGGCAAGCCCGGGGCGAGTGGCAGGATCGGCTGGGTGCGATCCAATGCTTGGATCTGGCTCTTCTCATCCACGCACAGCACAATGGCTTTGGTCGGCGGATTCAGAGACAAGCCCACGATGTCCCGAACCTTGTCGATAAACAGCGGATCGGTGGAGAGCTTGAAGGTCTCGGCACGGTGCGGCTGCAAACCAAACGCGCGCCAGACCCGACTCACCGTGCTCTGCGAGACATTCAGCTTCTTCGCGAGCAGGCGCGTGCTCCAATGGGTAGCTTCACGCGGGCGCTCATTGAGCGTAGTGGCAATCAACTGCTCGATCTTCGCATCACCGTGCTGGCGTGGCGCTCCGGGACGAGGCTCATCGAGCAAGCCATCGAGCCGGCGCTCCAAAAAACGGCTGCGCCACTTACCCACCGTCTGCTTGGTAATCCGCAGCCGCTCGGCTGTTTTGCTGTTGCTCGCCCCTTGGGCGCAAGCCATGATGATCCGCGAACGCAACGCCAACGCTTGCGAGGTCTTGTGTCGTCGCGCCCACTCGATCAGCTGATTGTTCTCTTCCACGGTCAACTCCACTGGCGCAAGCCGCGGCCCTCTTCTCATTCTTCGCCTCCCCAGTACTCACCTTATCGTGTGACCAGGGAACAAACAAAACATTCAATTAATTAATGACTCAGGACACTAGGGCATTAATGCGCTCTTGAGTGAACTGCGCTTGGCGTTCTGCCGAGATGGCCGAAAGAAGCACGCCACACTTGCCAGAAAAGCTTATGGCGTCAAAATCTTGGTTCGTCGTCGCTTGAATTTTGCGACTGTGATGCAAGAGCCAAGCCCCCTTTGTTTTCTTTTCCATTTCCCCTCCCACGGAACAACAAGGCAGTATGTCCAATCAGAATTATCCCACACGGTCGGCCCTTGGTTATTGAAGGTGCCACTAGACTAACCGTCAAGACTTGCGTAATGAATCTTTAAACATCACGTCAACGAAAAGATAGCGGTGAAGGGGGTTTCTGAAGTCCGGTGAACTGCGGGGGCTTCGGTGGGGCGCAGGCTCTGCCTTTATGGAAGAAGGCTTATATGAAAGCTGTGCCAACAGCAAACCGCCACGATAGACGCGCGTATCCGTCTGTCCATGGGAATCGGCTGCTTTGAGCGCACTCAGAAACGCCTCATCGAGTGTTTCGCCTTCATCCTCGCCGCGAAGCGTTGCTGCGAACAGAGAGGCGCACGGGCGCAAGTCCTGAAAATCCATAGTCATGTAATTCAGCCCTCGAGCGAGCTTAATGCACCAAGCCTAATTGCTCTGGCAGGCGGTCAGGCGATCGGGACCCGTGCTACTTGCGTCTTGTGTCGCCTTCATGGCCGTCAGAGTGCCTTGTAAGCCTCTCTAGCTTCAACCAGAAAACAGGAAATTGCTAGCGCGAGGCCGACCGCCAAGCGAGCATGGCTCCGGGACGGCGAAATTGATCCGGGTCTTCGCCCGTGAGCATCACTTAGCTCATCTCGCATTTTCGTGACACCGTGCAGAGCTGTCTCCATTCCCAATAGCATTTGGCCTATTCCAGTCTCTCTGTCAACTCGCCCGCTCGCTATGCCGATATGCGGAAGACATTGCTTGAAGAGCTTTGCGGGAGGAGAGATGGCCGGGCTTTCCGTATTGGCGTCATGCAAGACCCACTTCACGGTGGCCTCGACGAGCGACCGTGCGGCTGTTATCGCAGCAGCGGGGTCGGTATTAATCTGACTCACAGCCTTATTTGCCAGGTCGCTGCCACTATGGACCACGGCAAGAATTTCGTCGAAATGCGATACGGCTCCGAAGTCCAAATGGGCAAGAAAAGGAGGCGAGGTCGCTCTCCAGCCGGTCGTTGTAGCGAAATAGTCCCAAATGTTGGAATACCGCGTCACCTGTTCCGAGGCATACACCATTGGCTCCGAACTTCCCGTATTTACGCCAATCCCAAATCCGCTTTCGCCCAATACCTGAAACGCGCGCTTTAGTAGCCCGTCTTCCATTGCTATACCTTTAACAAAATCTTCGTACGGCAGAGATGCGTTAGTCGGTGAGCGCCTGAACATCGCCTTCGCCGCGGCGAAGACTGTTTGGCAGGCAGCGGTAATTTGACGTACACCCCGGACTCCCTGTGCGTTAGCGACAGCCAGGCCATGAAAGGTGGGACCGTATACGGAGTCGTCCCGGGTCTTGATGACTTGGCGAGCCTCAAGCTGCTCCAGAGCGATTTGATACTGCTTCCCCTTCATTCGGAGCTGGATAGCCGACATCGGCTGCGATCCAAGAAGCCAGTTCTTGATGACGCGCTCGAGAATTCTCACTTGATCGGACGGGATTCCCCAATCGGTTGGAGCGCGGTCAGCAAACTCGTCCAAGAAACGCTTCCGGCTCCAGCGAGGGGCGCTGGCCAACGTTTTCGCTTTGGTCATCCTGATCCTTTGGCAGCGGTGTGAGAGCAACGAGTATATGCTTGCCGAATAGCCATTCTACCCTTCGGAGATGGGCGCGCGACCTTGCGCTCCAAGGTACACGTCTATCGGCGTGACCTTTACTTCGACGCTCACTTTCATTCTTCTAAAAGCATGTCACTGGCCTTCACACGCGGGGCGAGAAGGTTTTCCCGGTTGAACTTTCCGAGCGGCCCGCTCTGGTTATAAAAGGACTCGAACATGCCGTCTAATTGCCTTATTCTGCCTTCGCTCAAGCCGGCTTGGCGAGTGCCGCGCCGGCCTCTTGAAATCCGTGCGCAAGCAAAGCCGGCCGCAGTTCCGCGAAAGCGTTGGCCGGCACACCCAGCCACAGGAGATTCCTGGCGCGCGTGACAGCAACGTAGCCGATGCGACCGACCTCGGTATCCACACCGGACAGCAGCGCGGTGACGTGATCCTTCGCCGCTAGGTAGAGAACTGCATCCAGGCTCTCACCTTTCACCTGATGCACCGTGTCCACGCGGATGCGGGTATCCTGTCTAGCAGCCAAGTCGCCACAGTCCATCAGCGGGGCATTGGGCAGTCTTTTTTTTGCCAGCTTGTTTCCCAGGTTGTCAGCCGATGCCAGACCGAATTCCTGCTCCAGCACTCCAAGCAAGGCCTTCGTTCTCGCCAGCAGTTGCGGATGCCACTTCGCATCCGCCGTCAACGAAGCCGAGGGCAAGCCGGTATCTGGGTTGCGCGCGAAGTTCCATATCATGCGGCGCAATGGCCTGGCCTCCGGATAGCGGGCTGGCTGCGTGATCATTGCAACCAGGCTCTGCGGCGGGTCGGCGAGCAGCCCAACGATGCAAGTCGTGACCGACTTGAACGCCCCAAGGTAATCCTGTCGCTTGTCCCTGAGAATTGCAGCCTGCGCAAAGCCCTTCACGATTCCCTGGCCTGCAGGGGTGTCGTTGCCGGCCAGCTTGTCGGCCAGATCGCGGCCTCGGCAGAGCACCGCTGAGCGTTCGACCCTTAGGCCTGCTGCCAGCACCGTTGCCTGAAATGCCGTGATGAGTTGTTCTCGCTCGACATTTTTATAGGCTATGAAGAACGCACCATGTGGTGTTTCAGGTGCGTGCCGTTCTGCGATGTCGGCGCGCGCGGACAGCTTGTTAGCCAGCGTCAGAATCGCTGGAACGGACCGATAGTTGCGGGTCAGCTCATAGAGAGTAACCCCTGCACGTTGGCCATATTGAGTCAGGAATTTCCCATTCGCGCCAGCAAACTCGTAGATGCCCTGGTGAGGGTCGCCGATCAACGAAACCTGGGTGCCAGCCTTGATGAGTTGCTCAAGGATGGCTTGGTGAAGTGTGCCAATGTCCTGCGATTCATCGATCAGGATATGTGGGTAGCGACGGGCTAGCGCACGAAGAACAGCAGGCTGCTCCAGTAGAACGCGACAACACCAGTATCGACCGAGATTGTGAGTATATGCACCCGTTCGCCCCAGGCGGTGGACGAGGCCAGCGGCATACCCCGTATCCAATTCCTCCATTTGGTTGTTGTTCGCGTGATAGAAATAGACCGCGCCGTCACGCATGCCGACCTGCATCTTCGCGATGTTGAGCGGATAGGTGCTTGTCTTGAACGTGAAGCCGTTCAGGAACGACTCTCCACCCGCCACGAGAAAGGCTGCCTGCGTCGCGCCCATCGTTCGATGGGCATGCGAACGCAGGACATTGCCGGTGATGAATCCATCAAGCGTATCGATCTCGACGCGATCACGGCCAACACCTAGGGAAAGGTCCTGCGCCAGTGATTGGTAGCTCTGGCGGAAAGTATCCGTGGCCACATTGGAGAAGGACAACAACGCAATACGGCCACGATGATCGCCGAGCCGCTTGCGGATTTCTGCAAGCCGGAGCACTGCGGTTAGTGTCTTTCCGCTGCCTGCGCATGCAACTACTGACATCGGTTCAAGCGGCGCATCAATGATGGCTAGTTGCTCGGGAGATAACTCAGTCATAGCTTCGGCGGCACCACTTGGCAGGCATGCACGATGGCATCACAGATGTAGTTAGGCACCTTGCACGCCGCGCCGTCCGATAGCACCTGCGCCAGTGCCTGACCGAAGCGCCCCTTCTGCACATTGTTTTGCTTGCGCTCGAACATGCCGCTGAACAGGGCTCGCGCTTTCGTTGCATCGTCTGCGGCGGCATTTACTGCTGCTTCCACTGTCTCGCCGATCTTGGGGTGAAGTTCCTTGAGTGCCTTCAGCATCGCAGTGCGGTTATCAGCATGTAGCGCCAAGTCATATTCGAGTGTCTTTAATCCGTGAAATACCTTGACGAAGGTATCCTCGCTGGCCTTCATCTTGGCGGTGTTGTCCGACACCTTGACCGCATCGCCGGGAGCCGGGTATAGCGCCTGTGGCTCGCTGCCATCGACAGGCTCGTCGACGGGATCGGCGTCGGTGAGCAATGCCACCGAAATCTTGAGCGCCTTCTCACCGAACAACGGCAGGAAGGAGTCGAAGTTCAAGCCTTCGACGCTGATTAGGCTAACGCCATGTTCTCGAAGATTGAATCCTGATTTCTCAGCCAGCACGCTCACTAACATCAGTTCGGCCGCACCTTCGACGAAGATGACTCGGCGCGCAAAGAATAGTTCCGCGCGAGTGACGTCGAGATAGCGCTCCAGCTTCTCGCGCTTGCCCTTTAAGAACGTGATCTTTCGCGGGAAAAAGGTCTCTACCGTCGCTCCTGTATCCACCAAGCACGTCAGGCTGTCGAGATCGGCGATGCTGGCGAAGTTGGGAGAGTGGCTGGTAACGAAAAGTTGCACCGGTTTTTCCCCTGCAACGGCCTTGATTGTCTCCAGATAGCTGAGCAGAACTGCCTGAAGCTGCGGATGCAGGTGCGCTTCGGGTTCTTCGACGATCAGGCCGCGATAGCTTGCTTCCGGGTTCTTGGCGAGTTCGCTGAGCACCACCGCCATGAAGATCAGGTTGTTGAAGCCCAATCCGTTCTGTTCGATCTCAAAGGTATCCACCATCAGCGACAGGCGAGACGCCAGGCGTTGGAAGTCGCTTCCACTCAGGCCCATTTCCAGCGCTTGAGCCAACTGCGGGCCAAGCATGCTGCCATGCCGGGTTTTGATCGCCGTATGTGTGTTGACGATGGGTTGATGCTTCTTCAGCTCTTCGTCGAGCGTCTTTAACGCCGCATTGATTCCATCGCGCCCCGCGTCGTCAGCGAGAAGCTGGAACAATCTGGCGAGCTGGCTGGTGCGGCTTGGCTTGAGGCTCTGAGAGGCGTCGCGCAGAGGTGGCAGATAGACCCCGCGCAGGTTCTCCATGATGTCCGCGGTCAGGCCCACGTCCTCGTGGTCGCCGCACCAGCGCTTGGCACGCAACCGGCCAGTCTTGTCAGCCTCGGTATAGCGAATGGTGATGTGCGCTTCCAGATTGCCTGCCGCGTCGGGTTTCAACGCAGCGAGGAAGTCTGCTTCATCGTCCGCGTCGAGTTCCCGAAAGATGTACTGGAAAACAATGTCCCCCGTTGGCTTGCCTCCCTTCGGACAATGCACGTCGTCAGTGTCGAGCCGCGGGTACGGTTCGTCATGCCCCGCGAGCAGAGCGCGCAAGGCATCAACGACCGCTGTCTTGCCCACATTGTTTGCACCGACCAGTATGTTCAGACCTGGTTGGAAGTTCAGCTCAGCCTTTTGCAGCTTCCTGAAATTCGAGATGTTCAACTGAGCCAAATACACCGCGTGCTCCTCCTATCGCTTTTCCGTTGACGCGCTAGATACGTATAGTTACATACTAACGTCCCGGCGCTACAATTCCGTCGGGCACGCGGGCGTTGCCACTGGCCCCCCGGTCGAGGCGCTGCCTTGCGGCTTTGATCTTTTACGCCTGCGGCGTTCTCTACGTACGTGTTCCTTGCGGCAAACATTTTGTTCTTTGCGCGTCGCACCAGGTACGTCTCTACTGCTCTGAAAGGCGACGGCGGAGCGGACTATCGTGAACGGTGCTCCTAGCCGGGTGCTACCGCCCGCAACCCATCGCTATGCTATCGGAAAAGCGGCCGTTGAGTGCCGCCCTCAGGCGCGTGGCGACCAGCGGCTATGACCGAGGACTTGCCCGTCATGGTGATTACGGCGACCGGCCGGAGGTCGGTGCCGCCATTCGTATTTGCGGGAAGTGGATCATCGGAATTCGGGCTGAGCGTCTGCTTGAGGAAATGTCGAACTACCTCAGTCGTCCAAGCGGTAACGTGAGAAGTTTCCGCGAAGCAGACGGTCAGGCACGCTCGGTGTATGCTGACGCCTTATATGCTGCTGTACCGATAAAACTCTCAACCGACCGCGGGAAGCATTTAGTGGACACGGACCACGTTTACGCTGACGTTGGGCAATTGAACCGACACCAGTGTCGGCTAATTCAAAGTCATGTTTCTATCCTATGCCTAGCCAATTGATCCCTGCATCATTTATCGAAGCCCTCGGTGGAGGCGTGATAGCCATCGCCCTCCTTTTTGTATTCGTATCTCTCATTCCCGGTGTTCGCGGCCATTCCACGAGGATGCTTGCGCTGATGCTAGTAGCAAGCTTGGCATTGTTCTCCAATCATTGGGCAACATACTTTGCCGCGCTATTCATAGTTGCCACAGCCGTAACAGAGCTTGAGTTCCTTCAAAACCTCGCAGCCATAATTCGGGGAAACAAGGAATATTTCCAGTACAAGAAGGAACACTTAAGCAGAGAGCAAGTCGAGAAGAAGGTTGAGAAAGAACAAAAACAACTTGCCTCAGAAGAAAACATCGCCGAACCAGCGATAGCACAAGCGCCAGTCAATGTCCGTCGAATCATCGATCTCGAACAAGAAGCCATAAGAAGGTTGGAGCTCCATTTTGGTGAGAACATTGAGCGCAATGTACGCATTGCCATCGGGTCTGCGTATTCCACCGCACTTGGACGGTGATTCCACGGACACCTGGACACCGATTCCACGCCTAACTGGACACCATCGGAGCGCAGCGACGCGGGGTTGATATTGTGCGAGATCCTTTCTGTTTATGGAAGTGGTGGTTGACTGCACGGCAGTGCGCAGGGTTGTCCATAGGCGACTGCCAGCGCGCCCCTAACGCTGGCGGGCAGGCGCCTGTGGGGAACCCGTGTTCAGGGCCGCGGCCGCTTTCTTCCGCCGCATCGATTCGCCCTTGAGGGCAATGCGGTGGGCGTTATGCACCAGGCGGTCGAGGATGGCGTCAGCCAAGGTTGGGTCGCCGATCGACTCGTGCCAATGCTCAAACGGCAATTGGCTGGTGACGATAGTCGAGCGATTGCCATGGCGGTCATCAAATATTTCCAGCAAGTCGCGCCGCGATTCATCGGAGAGCGCGGCAAGCCCCCAGTCATCAAGGACGAGAACCGCCACTTTGGCGAATTGCGCCAGCAGCTTCGCGTAGCGCCCGTCGCCGCGGGCGATGACCAGGTCCTGGAGCAGTCGCGGCAGACGATAGTAAAGCGCGGTGGCACCCTGCCGACACGCCTGGTTGGCAAGCACGCAGGCCAGGAAAGTCTTGCCGACGCCGGTTGGTCCGGTAAGCAGAATGTTCTGATGCGCAGTGACCCACTCGCCGCCGAGAAGCTGCTGGAAGAGCGCCCGATCCAGGCCGCGCGGCGAGCGGAAGTCGATGTCTTCGGCAGTGGCGTCGAGTTTGAGGTGTGCCCGACGCAGGCGACTCGCGGTGATGCGCGAGGTGCGCTCAGTCATCTCGCGGTCGATGAGCAGACCGAGGCGCTCCTCGAAGGCCAGTGCGCCGATCTCGGCAATGCGCGCCTGCTCGGCCAAGGCATGAGCCATGC
>Ga0172380_10005522_pt1 | contig 15280 bp, 10 predicted proteins | sample Leawe162metaG_FD_119747 | JGI IMG/M metagenome (GOLD analysis project Ga0172380, IMG submission 119747) | Leachate microbial communities from a municipal landfill in Southern Ontario, Canada - Leachate well 162 metaG | ecosystem: Engineered > Solid waste > Landfill > Unclassified | place...
ATCGAGAGACTATTTTCGTTAGCGGATTCATTAGGTATTTATATAATGTTAGCTATGGATGCTCATGGAGCATTATTAGGTTCGCAGTGGGAATCAAGCAATTATAATATTAAGAATGGAGGATATGCATCAACTCCCTCGGAGTTTTTCTCAAATCCTAACGCAAGAATACAATACAAAAGCAGACTTCGTTATTTAGTTGCGAGGTGGGGGCATTATGCAAGTATCGGGGCATGGGAATTTTGGAATGAGGTTGATAATGCAATGTATGCAGGAAAGGATGATCCACAAATTGATCCGAAATTAGTCGTTGAGTGGCATAAAGAAATGAGCGAATATCTTTCATCAATTGATCCATATAATCACCTAATAACTACATCTATTTCTCATCGTGAGATCGAAGGTCTAAATTCGATTAAGGAAATAGATGTCAACCAAAAACATATTTATATAGCAACTGATGCCATACCATCAACTCTTGTAGATTATTCTAATAGATATTCGAAACCGTATGTTATTGGAGAATATGGTAATCAATGGGATTGGAGTTTGAATTTTAATGACTATGCAGAGGATTTCGATTTCGACTTTAAAAAGGGTTTATGGTACGGTTTATTTAATCCGACACCAATACTACCAATGACTTGGTGGTGGGAATTTTTTGACGAAAGAAATACCAAGAAATACTATTCTAACGTGAAAGAGATATATGATAACATGATAGAAGCAGGCAAAGGGGAATTTAAGCCAATAAAAACAAGCGTGGATTTTGAATCAGGTATAAATTACGGAGTACAATGTGGTTCTAAAAAATTTGTTTATATACTAAATAATGGAAATGCAGGTTTAATATCTAAATTGATAGTCGAAAATAATGGCGATAATGCTAAAACAGTTCAAGTTTATATCCCGGAGACAAAAACTTATTACGATATTAAATCGTATGAAACACAAAATGGAAATACTATTATAAATAATATTGTATTGAAAAGCAGAGAGAACAAAATATATATATTGACAAATTAATTAAGCAAGGTGTTAGATAATATATCAAATAATTATATTAATTTTGATTTAATAAAATCAAGGTAGATTGATGATTGAAAGAATAAAAATGTATGGACAATTTTTAAGAGTAAAACAATACATAAAAAATCTTTTGATATTTGCTCCAATATTTTTTTCATTTTCATTTTTTGAATATGATAAGGTGCTAAATAGTTTTATCGCATTCCTTTTGTTTTCAGTCGCCTCAAGCAGTATATACATATTAAACGATATATATGACGTATCTGAAGATCAACAACACCCGGAGAAAAAAAACCGACCGATAGCAAGTGAGCAGATTACTAAAACAGCTGCTTTTATTATCTCAATTCTTTTAATGCTAATAGCGGTCTTATTTTCATTCCTTTTTAACCTAAAAGTTTTTTATGTACTGACTGTATATATAATGATAAATATTCTTTATTCGATACGACTAAAGCATATTCCAATTCTTGACATTTTTGTTATTGCATTAGGATTCGTATTACGAGTATTGGTAGGAGGATATGCAACCAATATAAAAACTTCGATGTGGCTCATTGTAATGTCATTTCTTGTAGCTCTATTTTTTGCAATAGCAAAAAGAAGAGACGATATAGTACTCGGAGAATCAGGTCTTCAAACGAGGAAAAACATCTCAGGGTATAATTTAGAATTTATTAATGCCGGCTTGGTGATGATGGGGGGAGTGATTGTAGTATCTTATATACTTTATACTATCTCTGATAATATAGTAGCTCGTTTCGGTACGGAAAATATTTATATAACATCCTTTTTTGTAATTGCGGGAATTTTGCGATATATGCAGATAACTTTTGTAGATGGAAAAAGCGGCAACCCGACTAACATATTTTTTCATGATCGCTTTTTACAATCAATGATTATTCTCTGGCTATTATCTTTTATCATCATTGTTAAACTAGTATAATAGGAAGAAATGGAATTAAGGAAAAAAATTAGTGAAAAATTTAAAACACTGCATCAAATAGAGCCATTAGTATTTCGTTCACCGGGAAGAGTAAATCTTATAGGAGAGCATACTGATTACAATAATGGATTTGTGCTTCCGGCAGCAATCGAAAAGGCAATCTATTTTGCTATATCCAAAAGAGATGATTCGGAGGTTAAATTATTCGCATACGATTTGAATGAATACGATCAATTTGATGTTAGAAATCCAAATTTTGTAAAAAGCAAGTGGTCTAATTATCTAAAAGGCGTTGTAGATCAATTAAACAAAATGGGATGTAGGTTTAATGGTTTTAATTGTGTCTTCGGTGGAGATATACCAATTGGTGCGGGGCTTTCCTCTTCAGCGGCATTGGAGGCAGGGTTGGCTTTCGCAATTAATCATATTTACAATCTCGGACTTGATAAATTGACAATCGTAAAACTTGCACAGAAAGCAGAGAATGAGTTTGTAGGTATGAATTGCGGCATAATGGATCAGTATATAAGTGTTTTTGGAAAATCGAGAAATGTCGTTCGGATTGATTGTCGATCTTTAGATCATGAGTATTTCCCATTTGATTTTAGTGATATATCAATTGTTCTCTTTAATTCATTAGTTTCTCATTCTCTTGCATCCTCCGAATATAATAAGAGAAGAGAAGAATGTGAAGAGGGCTTAACTATAATTCAGAATAAATATCAGGATGTTAATAGTCTTCGAGATGTCAATGAAGAGATGCTCTGCGAAGTAAAAAATGAAATGACTAATGTTGTTTATAGAAGATGTAAATATGCGGTTGAAGAAAATATTAGAGTTATAAAAGCATGTAATTGCTTAATTGAAAAAGATTTGGGGAAATTTGGCGAATATATGTACCAAACGCATGAAGGATTAAGTAAGGACTATGAAGTTAGTTGCAAAGAGATGGATTACTTGGTGGAATTAACTGAGGGAAATGAAGATATACTTGGTGCTCGTATGATGGGAGGTGGTTTTGGTGGCTGCACAATTAATTTAATAAAGAATAATGGTATTGAAAAATCAGTTGAATATATTTCTCAAAAGTTTAAAGGCAAATATGGTAAAGATCCTGAAGTATATATCACAACAATAAGTAACGGTACAGAATTGTTGAGTGAGAATTAAATGGAAATAAACAAATATTCACATCGAAGGAAAAATATTTTAACAGGGGAATGGATTTTAATTTCCCCTCACCGCACAAAGCGACCATGGCAGGGAGAGACAATAGAAACAAGCGAAAATCAAAGACTGCAATACGATCCTGAATGTTATTTGTGCCCCGGTAATAAAAGAGCAAACGGAGAAATAAACCCAGATTATAAAGATACTTTCGTATTTACTAATGATTTTTCAGCAATTGAGTCTGATATCCCAAAAACCGAAATAAATCAAAAATATTTACTTGTGGCTAAATCAGAAACGGGTCTTTGTCGTGTTGTAAATTTTTCTCCCCGTCATGATTTAACTTTAGCTGAGATGGATATTCCCTCTATTATAAAAGTCATATCAAGTTGGCAGGAAGAGTGTCGAGAACTTGGAAAAAATAAAAACATAAATCATATTCAAATATTTGAAAATAAGGGTGCTGCAATGGGAAATAGTAACCCACATCCACATTGTCAAATATGGGCGCAAGAGAGCATACCAACTGAAACCGCTAAGGAGCTTGTTAATTTTAAAGGATATTTTAAAAGAAATGGAAAAACAATATTAGAAGATTATTTAGATTTAGAATTGAAATTAAAAGAAAGAATCGTTTATAAGAATAAAAGTTTCACTGTGTTGGTTCCATTCTGGGCTTTCTGGCCCTTTGAAACGGTTGTTATCAGTAATCGCAAAATTACCCAGATAACAGAGCTATTAGAAAAAGAGAAAAAAGATTTTGCTGCAGCTATTCAATCAATTACATCAAAATATGATAATCTCTTTAATATTTCATTTCCTTATTCATCAGGAATTCATCAAGCACCTTTTGATGGAAAAGAACATCCTGAATTTCATTTACATATGCATTTTTATCCGCCGCTTCTTCGCTCGGCATCAATTAAAAAATTTCGTGTCGGTTATGAAATGATGGCAGAGCCACAGAGAGATATAACACCGGAAGACAGTGCAAAGGTTTTAAGAAAACTATCAAAGATGCATTATAAATTAGGGAACAATTAATTCCATTTTTTGTAATATAATTATTATAATTTTGTAATAAGGAACTGAGGTTTACAATCGGATATACAATTTATTATATCTCATTAGCTTTTGCCTCTTTAATCTCGATAGTTACTGCATTCATATTGTGGCAAAAGAGGACAAGCATTGCAATTAATTATTTCGCTGTTTTATTAATAATTATTGCAAATTGGGCTTTGTTTGCCTTTTTGGAATTTGGCTCTCAGGTAATCTTACATAAAGTTTTTTTTTCAAAACTAATTTTTATTAGCCGCGTTTCAATCGCTCCCGTATTTCTATTTTTCTCTATTTATTATTCTAACTATTTTATAAAAAATCTAAAATACATCAAGTTTGCAACATTGATAATTCCTGTAATTGTATTAATAGCAGTTTTTACAAACGAGTATCATCATTTGATTTGGGAAAAAATATCTTACAGGCATGAAGGCAGATTTTTAGTCCTAGACTATGATCTTGGCCCACTTGTATATTTCCATTCGATATATGCTTACTTATTGATCTATCTTGGAATGTATATATTAGTGAGAGCATCTTTAAGAACCAATTACTTGATCAAAAAGAAGTTTTTAATTTTAGTCGCAGCAGTTTGTATACCTCTATTAGCAAATATACTTTATATACTCAATATAATGGATTCAAAATTAGACCTTACACCAGTTGCATTTTCTACAACCGGATTTGTATTATCATACATGCTATTTGATAAAATCCCATTCGATCTTATTCCAATAGCTAGGGACTTATTGATAGATAGAATGATATTAGGTGTTTTAGTTATAGATAATTCCGGAAGAATTGTTGATATAAATAAATCATTAAAAACATTACTTGGCGGTTCTTTTGAAGATTATATTGGGGAAATGTACAATGAAATTATTCAATTGGAAATAGTTCAGGGCAAGAATATCTATGAAATTAATCAAAATGAAAAATATTTTGATATTAATATTGACCCAATACAAATACAAAAAACTACTATTGGTTCCATTTTATTCATAAGAGATGTTACAGAAAAAAAAGTTGCTGAAGAAGAAAAGAAAAAGCTAATGGATGAATTAATAGTACAAGTAGAAACAAAAAATAGATTTATTTCGATCATATCGCATGATTTAAGAAGTCCCATGCAGGGATTTCTTGGAATGACAGATTTATTGCAAAATAATTTAAGCGAAATGAGCAATATAGAAATTAAAGAGATAATAGAATCCCTTAACAATTCTGCCAAAAGGCAGTCAGAATTAATTGACGATATACTAACTTGGTCTCACTTAACTAATCATAATCTCAAGATTGTAAATGAAAAACTTAATATAAGAGAAGAAGTTCAAAATGTTATAATGTTATTGCAGCTTAGTGCTGAGAGAAAAAATATAACATTAAATAATTATGTTGGTCTGGATGAAGAAGTTTATTGCGATAGAAATATGCTGCGATTAGTAGTTCGTAATTTGATTAACAATGCAATTAAATTTTCTTATCGAGGGAGTGAAATTATTGTATTAAACCGCATCAGAGGTAACCTATTAGAAATAATTATTGAAGATTTTGGAGTTGGTATAAGTCCTACAAATTTACAGAAATTATTTCTTCTAGGAGAAAATTATTCCATCCCGGGTACAAATAATGAAAAGGGTACTGGCTTTGGTCTAATTATTTGCAAGGAGATAATTAATAATCTTGGTGGAGAAATTGTAGTTGAAAGTATTCTCGGCAAAGGGAGTAAATTTATTATTCAATTACCTAATTTGCAAAACATTAATCCAATCAATTAACATTAAAAAAGCTTATCTTAGCAAACAAAAATTAGAGATATAGTGAATTTTGAATATTTAGAAAATAATAAGTTTTTTGCGCAGGCACCCGGATTAATGGAGTCCCTTTGTGAAGAAGAATTAATTGAACTTGGCGCAAAGAATACAGAAAAAGTATATCGTGGTATTTATTTCGAGGCGGATAAAGAAACAATATATCGCATAAATTATTGTTCTCGAATGATATCAAGAGTTTTAGCGCCATTATTTTCAATGCATGTAATGGATGCAAAAGAATTGACTCGTGCGGCTGCAAAAATACCATGGGAAAAATTATTTTCTGTAAGTGAAACATTTTCGATAACTGCTTCAGTTGCAAAAAGCAGAGTTACAAATTCGCTTTATGCTGCTCAATGTCTTAAAGATGGTATAGCTGATTACTTCCGTGATAAATATGGCAAAAGACCCGATGTAGCCACAGTTAACCCTGATGTTCGGTTCAATCTTCATATAGAAACCGATAGAGCAGTAATTAGTCTTGATACTTCGGGTGAATCGTTGCATAAAAGAGGTTATCGTTTAGCGGCAGGAGAAGCACCAATGCAAGAATCATTAGCCGCCGCAATTATTAGAATTACAGATTGGGATGGAGATAAAGTACTTTGGGATCCAATGTGCGGATCAGGTACGATAGTTTGCGAAGCATTAATGAGCTATTGCAAAATCCCGGCTCAATATCTTAGAAAGAAATTTGGGTTTACTCATCTTCCGGATTATGATAAATCTATATGGACAAAAGTAAAAAGTAAATGCGATTCACAAATGCGACCAATACCAAAAGGTTTAATAAAAGGAAGTGATAAATCACAAAAAGTAATTAAATTCGCGCAAGAGAATCTTTCTCGTCTCCCTTATGGAGATGCAGTTGAAATCACTGGTCAGCCATTTCAACATATTACTGAATTTCAAAATGGATTGCTTGTAACTAATCCACCTTATGGAATTAGATTGGGTGAATTGGAAGAAGTGAAAAGACTTTACGGCGAGTTAGGCGATTTTATTAAGCAAAAATGTAATGGAACAACCGCTTATATCTATACTGGCAGTCCGCAATTAAGAAAAAATATTGGTCTTAGAACTTCTCGAAGAATTCCTTTAGTCAATGGACAATTGGAAGGTGTCCTGCTTCAGATAGATAGTTACGAAGGAAGTATCAAAAGAAAATATAGAGAAGACAATAATAATTCGGAAGAATAGAGAATTATTTTCATTAATAAGTTTTAGCTATGATATACATACTTAAACCACAAAAAAGCTGCCTTTTAGGGCAGCTTAAAATAAATCTATATTTATTGCACACCGCAAAAAAATTTACAATTACTTTACTAAGATCATTTTCTTTGTGATTGTTATTTCACCTGCATTCAGAGTGTAAAAATAGATTCCGCTCGATAGATCCGAAGCATCAAACATAACTTTATATTCTCCTGGACCTTTTGTCTCATCAACCAAATTCATTACTTCTTTACCGAGAATATTATAAACCGTAAGATTTATATAAGCTTGTTTCGGCAAAGAATAACTAATTGTTGAAGTCGGATTAAAAGGATTAGGAAAGTTTTGCTGTAATGCGAATTTTGTAGGGATTAGTTCTTCATCCTTAACATCAACAGTTGTGCTCTCAATATAGTACAAAGGAGAAACGGAGGTTTGTGTATTGTAATGAAATCCCGAACCTGCAAATTTATATTTCCCCGGTTTAGAAATTCTTATCTCCACCGAATCGGATAAAACTTTGAAAGAAATCTCAGGAGAATCAGAAGTAAATTTAAGAGAATCTGAATTTTGAATTGATTTATAAAAAACCGATAAAGGTAATTTAGCTGAATTGCCTTTTACTAAATCATCATATACAAATGCTTTTGTCTTATAATCATTCCAATCAATAAATGTATAGGATTTTAATATCTGCGAGTTTATCCAATTAATTCTATTATAAATCCAAACTTTTAAATAATTAACATCATCTTCATAGGTTTTACCAATATAATTATTAGGCCAAACATATTCGCCAATAATTTTCCATTTATCGAAATTCCTGATTCGTGCTTGATTAGTTAAAGTTACGAGTGAATCAATTTTGTCATCAAAATAATTAAAATTTAGAGTAGTACTCTTTAGATCGTTCCATCTTTTAGCAAGTTTATTTTGGAAGACTGGATCTAAATATATTTTTCTAAACCAAAATGGTGTAAGCCATTCGCTATAATTTTTAGTAAGTATTTTCCAACCTTCGGTAGTGTATGAATCATCATAATTAACATTGCCAAAACCAAGATCATAATCCCAAACAGGTCCAAAAGTTAATCTTCCATCTTCGCTATCACGATCTTTATAAAGAAAAGTAGATAGACGGTAACCATCAACATTTTTTGTAATTTCATTTGTTATTAATAGATCAACAAATGAATCAAGATTAATATTATGATAATAACCTCTAACCGGATCATTATATAGGGAAATATTTAAGTTATTCTCAAAATCAAAAATATATTTTTGAATGTATGTTGTTTGTTGTGGTACTAAATCTTTCTCCTTAGGAGTATCATATTGAAAATAAACTTTTCGATTAATTCCATCGAACGGTGGAAATTTTGAAAACCATCCTTCTGTATTTGTACCAGTTTCTTTATCCAATTTAATGATATACCCACCTGTTAATTTATCACCTGTGGAATCCTTTGGTTCTAATTTCTTTATATTAACTCGATTTTTATCTCGTTTAATTTTTTCCATTAGAATATATGCACCCATATATTCATCATTAATCACTAACTCGCAGAATTTAGTACGTGATGCATAACGCCCCATATCATTTGCTAATTGGTAAACCAAGACATTGCGAAACATTGTTTTATCAGTGTAAGGTGCTGAGAGTATCCAATCGCTTTCTTCAGGTAATCCAAGTAATGAAACATCTAGACTTTCACCTAAAGAATCATCCGTTTCAAATCCATATTGTTTTTTAGGAAACATCTGAGAGCTGCTTCCTCTAATCTCGATTCCTATCCATCCATTGTATCCGTTTAGACTATCGGAAACATAATTGATTTTTCCGGGTCCGTTATCTATAATACCCATCTTAACTAAAACTTTTGGTTCATCTACTATCGTTTTTCCTTTTGTATCAATAATTACAATTGGAAGATTAGAAGACGTAAAATTCAATTGTGAATAGATAGTTGAGCTATAGGCAATCATAAATAAGAATAATAATTTTTTCATAATTTCAGTGTTTTTGTTTTATAAAATAGTTTTACTAAATAAACTTACAAAAATATCGCATAAACCACTTACAATAAAGGATAAATATGAACATGGATTACTAAGGCGTCTATAAAATCTTTTATTGAAGAGCATAAATAAAGTAGTCTTTTAGCAAGTTTCGACAATAGGAAATCAACCATTATACAGTACTAAATTATTGGCAAAATCAAATTATGATACCTAACTCTATATGAAAATATTAATATAAATAGTAATTTCAATATCGGAATAATGGAAAATATAATTGAAAAGAAATACTCGGTTAATACCAATCTCCCAAGCTTTATTAGTTACGTTTCTATGGTCCACTTCATTCATAATAATAAAATGGGGGTTAGTAGAAATCCCACCAGTTTCTTTCGCCGGGATCAGATATTTCATTGCATTTTTATTCTTTGTTCCATGGGTCTTTATTAAATCTAGTTATAGAACTGAACTAATTTCTCTTAATAAAAGTGATATTAAAAGATTAATTACTCTTGGAATAATATTTTATTCTATCACACAGGGGGCTCAGTTCCTTGGATTATATTATTTGCCCTCGGTTACTGTAAGTTTAATGTTAAATTTTACACCAATAATTGTCGCTATTGCCGGTATTTTTTTTCTAAGTGAAAAACCAACTATTCTTCAATGGATTGGAGTGATTGGATTTGTTTTAGGAATTATATTTTACTTTTATTCTGCCAATTTTAATGGTGGAAAAATAATTGGTGTAATTATTATGGTTGCTGGTGTTCTTGCAAATTCAGTTTCCGCATTATTAGGGAGAAGCATAAATAGAGAAGCGAAGATAAGTCCAATTATTGTAACTTTTGTAAGCATGGGAATTGGATCATTAATAATGCTAATTGTCGGGTTAATTCTAAATGGGATTCCACAGATTAGCTTAAAAACATTTGGATATATAATTTGGCTTTCGCTTATAAATACTACTGTTGCATTTACTATTTGGAATCATACCTTAAGAAATTTAACTGCAATGGAATCAAGTATAATAAATGGTACTATGCTAATTCAACTAGCTATTCTTGCTTGGTTTTTTTTGGGAGAAGAAATAACTATAATGGAAGGTTTAGGAATGTTAATTGCGGCAATTAGCGCATTATTAGTGCAAATAAAGAAATGGAAATAAATTTAAATAATGGTACAATGTGTTGATATTGAAGTTTATAGATGCAATATGTAAAATTTTGATTGGCTATTCGTTAGTAAGAAAACATTATATTTTTTATAGTTCAATTCCCCGGAGATGCAATGAAAAAATATTTTTTCCTTCTATTATTTTTATTAATTAATTCTATTTACTCACAAGCAAATCTTATAGACTATGCTAATACCCTAATCGGTTCTGATTCGGAATATAAATTCTCGAATGGGAATACTTATCCTGCATTGGCTCTTCCATGGGGTATGAATTTCTGGACACCCCAAACTGCTAATATGGGTAATGGCTGGCAGTATGCATATGATGCTTATAAAATAAAAGGTTTCAAACAAACTCATCAACCATCTCCGTGGATAAATGATTATGGTGCTTTTTCAATTATGCCTGTTGCCGGAGAACTGAAATACAAACAAGAAGATAGAGAATCATGGTTCTCTCACAAAAGAGAAACCGCTAAGCCATATTATTATCAAGTCTATCTTGCTGATTATGATACTTGGATTGAAATGACCCCAACAGAAAGAGCTGTTCAGTTTAAAATCGATTATCCAGCAGATAGAAACTCGTATATAGTTCTAGATGCCTTCTTTAAAAATTCTTATGTGAAAATAATTCCTGAAGAGAACAAAATAATCGGCTATTGTCGTAATAATTCTGAAGGCGTACCGCAGAATTTTCATAATTATTTTGTCGCAGAGTTTGATACTCCTTTTGAAGAAGTTTTTACTTGGGATAGTACAGGAGTTTATAAAGATTCTTTTGAAAGAAAAGATAAACATGTAGGAGCAGTTGTAAAATTCAAGGGCTTAGATAAAAAAATAGTTAATATAAAAATAGCGTCTTCATTTATTAGCCCTGAGCAAGCTCAATTAAATTTAGATAGAGAAATTGGAAAAAACAGCTTTGAGAAGACAAAACAAAATGCTTTCGATATTTGGAATAAGGAATTCAATAAGATAAAAGTGGAAGGGGGAACAGAATCTGAATTAATAAATTTTTATTCTGCATTTTATCGTACATTACTTTTCCCAAGAAGATTTTACGAAATAAACAAAGAGAATGAGATAGTTCATTATAGCCCTTATAATGGAGATGTACTACCGGGATATATGTTCACGGATAATGGATTTTGGGATACTTTCAGAGCTGTTTTTCCATTTTTCACATTGATGTATCCTGAACATAATAGTCAAATCATGCAGGGCTTGGTAAATACTTATAATGAAAGTGGGTGGCTGCCAGAATGGGCTTCTCCCGGTCATCGTGATTGTATGATCGGTTCTAACTCTGCATCTCTGATAGGTGATTCATATTTGAAAGGAATTCGCGGATATGATATTAATACTCTTTACGAAGCAATTACTAAAAATGCTGATAACGAGGGACCTCTTAGTTCAGTTGGAAGATTTGGAGCTGAATATTACAATACTTTAGGTTATATCCCTTATGATGTTAAAATAAAAGAAAACACAGCAAGAACATTAGAATATAGTTATGCTGATTTTGTAATATGGCGATTGGCAAAAGAATTAAACCGTCCTCAAAAAGAGATTGATCTGTTTGCAAAACGTGCGCTCAATTATGAAAATGTATTTGATAAGAATATCAATTTTATGAGAGGGAGAAATAAAGACGGTTCTTTCCAAAGCCCATTCAGAGCTGATAAATGGGGAGATGCTTTTACTGAAGGATGCTCGTGGCATTGGACTTGGTGTGTTTTTCACGATCCTAAAGGATTGAGTAATCTGATGGGGGGAGACCATAAATTAATAGAAAAATTAGATTCAGTTTTTGTTGCTTCACCTTCTTTTGATTTTTCTTATTACGGTAAACAGATACATGAAATTACTGAAATGCTTGTAGCAGGGATGGGGCAGTATGCTCATGGTAATCAACCCATTCAACATGCAATTTATCTTTATAATTATGTAGGTGTCCCTTGGAAAGCCGAACAAAGATTAAGAGAGGTAATGAACTTAATGTATAAGCCAACACCGGATGGACTTTGCGGCGACGAAGATAATGGACAGACTTCCGCTTGGTATTTATTTTCGGCAATTGGATTTTATCCTGTCGCTCCTGGTACTAATGAATATGTATTCGGCTCTCCTTTATTCAAAAAGGCAACTCTTCAATTAGAAAATGGAAATAAGTTAATTATCAATGCAGAGAATAATTCCGATAAGAATGTTTATATAGATAAAATGTCATTTAACGGTAAAGATTATTCAAAAACTTTTATCACTCATGAAGATATTCTAAAGGGGGGAACATTAAATATTAAGATGAGTTCAAAACCTAATTTAGAAAGAGGAAAATCAGAAAATGACCGTCCCTATTCTTATTCAAGGAAATAGATTAATCGTTTAACTAAATTTATGCCAATCTCAAACCTTTGATTTTAAGCTTGTAACCCAAATATGGCTTAAAATCAAAGGTTATCTTATATTATTATCCTATTACGATTTAACTTGACAAGAAGCAAAAGAGTTTTTATCTTTGAGTTAGTTAAACGTTTAACCTAGAAACTATGTCACCAACAATAAAAGATGTAGCGAAAAAAGCGGGAGTATCGATAGCCACTGTTTCTTTAGTAATTCAGAATCATGCACGAATTACAACCGCAACCAAGACGAAAGTACAGAAGGCAATTAAAGAGCTTAATTACCATCCCTCTCGTTCAGCTAAGGGATTAGTTACTAAAACCACAGGTAATATCGGATTTATACTTACAGACGATCACTTTTTACAAACCGAACCATTCTATACAAAAATATTTTTAGGGACTGAATTAGGTACAAGAGGAACTAATTATTATGTTCTCCTAGCTACTATTGCCCGTGATTTTAATATTAAAGACGATTTGCCCAGATTTATTCTTGAAAGAAGTGTAGATGGAATAATTGTAGCCGGTAAAGCTACACCCGATTTTATTGAAAGAATTGAAAAATTAGATATTCCTATTGTGTTTATTGATTACTATCCTCCTTCCGGAAATTTCTTTACTGTACTTATCGATAATACTAATGGTGGTTACATAGCAACAAAGCATTTAATTGATCTTGGTCATAAAGAAATAGGCTTTATAGGGGGGGATTTGCCGCATCCAAGTATTTATGATCGTTTTGCAGGATACAAGCAAGCTTTGGAAAGCAATGGAATGAAATTTAATAAGAAAAATTGTGTAATTGATGAAGATGATCCTTCTCGTCCTAACGGATATAACGCTGCAAAAAAATTATTTAATCAAAATAAAAAAATAACTGCAATTTTTGCCTGCAACGATGCGATGGCAATTGGTGTAATGCAATACTGCACGGATAATAAAATAAAAATTCCTAATGATGTCTCACTAATCGGATTTGATGATGTAGAAGCAGATATATTATTGAATCCCCCACTTACAACTATAAAAGTTCCAAAGTTTGAGCTTGGTACCGAAGCAATTCATTTAATCGAAAATGTAATAAAAGATAAATCGTATCATAATAAAAAGAAGATTCTTGTCCCCGTAGAATTAATTATTAGAAACTCAACAAAAGAAGCGAAATGAAATCAGTAATATTTAAAGGTACAGAAAATTTAGAAATTGTTGAAACCAAATTACGCAATATAAAAGACGATGAATTAATTATAGAAGTCGCGAATTGCGGAGTTTGTGGTACTGATTTTCATATCTATAAAGGTGATTCGCAAGCGAAAAACAATACTATTCTTGGTCATGAATTTGCAGGAAAAATTATAGTAAAAGGTATTGATTGTAATGGCTTCGAAATTAATGATAATATAGCTGTTGATCCAAACATCTATTGTGGTAAATGTGATTTTTGCAAATCGGGTAAAATACAATTTTGCGAAAACCATAAAGCACTTGGTGTTACAGAAGATGGAGGATTTGCAGAGTATGCAATAATACCGGTTTCTCAAGCATATAAGCTACCAAAGGAATTTCCTTTATCGCAAGCTGTATTCGCTGAACCTTTATCTTGTTGTATAAGAGGAATAGATCAAGCGGAAATAAAGCATGGTGATTCCGTTGTTATAGTTGGTGGTGGAACTATTGGTCTTCTTATGCTTCAATTGGCACAATTAGCCGGAGCATCAAAAACGATTGTAATCGAGCCGAATGAAACGAAACACATTTATGCTCAAGAACTTGAAGCTGATTATGTGCTTTCTCCTGAAAGGACAAATTTTTTAAATGATATAAATAAAATAACAGCTTTAGGAGCTGATAAGGTGATAGAATGTGTTGGAAGTTCAGATGCAGTCAATTTATCAATCCAATTAATTAAAAGGGGTGGAACAGTTGTTATTTTTGGTCTAGCTCCCAAAGATCAATCAATTCAACTAAATCTTCAAGAAGCCTTCAAAAAAGAACTTACAATTAAAACATCCTTCCTTAATCCATTTACATTCGGTAGGGCAATAGAATTATTAATTAATAGAAAGGTAGTGGTAGATACTATTCCTATTACAGAAATAGATTTTGATTCATTTAAAGAGATTTTTTCTACAACACATAAACGTAATACTCTTAAATATCAATTTACAAATAAACCAAAGGAGACCTTATGAGGACTCAACTAACAGATATTAGATGGCGTTTCTGGCTAATACTACTTATGATGATAGCCGGAGTAACTATTTCGAATGCTCAATCAAGTATAAATATTGTGGGCAGTTTTGAACAAGATTTACCATCATATTGGATGAAAGGTAATGAACCTGCTGGTACAACATTAACTTGGGCAACCGATCAGTCCAAATCGATGGGAAGAAGCTTAAAGATTGAGAAGACAGGAGTAGGAGAAGCAGCAT
>Ga0172380_10005523_pt1 | contig 15277 bp, 16 predicted proteins | sample Leawe162metaG_FD_119747 | JGI IMG/M metagenome (GOLD analysis project Ga0172380, IMG submission 119747) | Leachate microbial communities from a municipal landfill in Southern Ontario, Canada - Leachate well 162 metaG | ecosystem: Engineered > Solid waste > Landfill > Unclassified | place...
ATTTGTTGCGCGTACTGTTTGAATTCCGGTTGGGAGGCTTCCTTGAGCGCCACCGCAATTGCGGCAGTTGTATTGTTGTGTGGACCACCCTGCAGGCCGGGGATTATCGCTTTATTCATCTCTTTCATTAGGTCGGCGCGTGCGAATATCATCGCGCCACGCGGTCCGCGGAGGGATTTGTGCGTGGTGGTCATTACTACGTCCGCGTAGGGGAATGGAGAAGGGTGCACGCCGCCCGCGATGAGTCCAGCAATGTGGGATACGTCAGCCATGAGGTAAGCACCAACGCTTTTTGCAATTTTTGAGAAGCGTTCAAAATCGATGGTGCGCGAGTATGCAGTGGCGCCGCATACAATAAGTTTCGGTTTGAATTCGGTGGCGAGGCGCTCTACCTGGTCAAAGTCAATGCGATCGTCATCGTTGAGTCCGTACTGCTCAAAGTGGAAGAAGGTCCCGGAGGCGGATGCCTTGTAGCCATGGGTCAGGTGGCCGCCGTGAGAAAGAGACATGCCCAGTGCTACGTCTTCTGTAGAGAGGAGGGCTTTGTAGATGGCAAGGTTGGCGGGAGAACCAGAATGGGGCTGCACATTAACCCCCCATTCGTTTTCGGACAATCCAAAAAGAGAGAGAGCTCTCTGTTGGGCAAGTATTTCAACCTTGTCTACCTGTTCGTTGCCAGGGTAGTAGCGGGCGCCTGGGTACCCTTCAGAATACTTATTCGTAAACACGGAAGCGCTCGCCTCGCGCACGGCGGGGGAGGCATAGTTTTCTGAAGGAATAAAGGCGAGCGTCTCAAGTTGGCGCAGTTCTTCTGCGTCATTAATAGCCGCTACTTCGGGGTCGTTTTTGTGCAGAATTGAGAGCTCCAAATCCTTCTTCATATATAAGTACTGTACGGGTTTTTCTAAAGAACGGCAACTATGAGTTTCGCAAAGAGGTATTGACATTTGTGTATTTTATATGCTATAATATATAGTGTGAAAATGAGAAGAATTGCGGGCGGGGAAGAAGCATGGTATTCAATGGGGTAGTTGGATGCAATGCTTGTTCTCTGGTAAAGCCGTCGGAATTCGGCGGTTGCATAGAGAGAAGGAGGTTTCGTGGAGCTGCTCATCCTGGTTGTCGAAGGATTGGATGTCCGCATGCGGGACATCAACACCCGATACGACCAAGCAAGCAGTCGCGGCATTGACCCTACCTTTTTCGCGCAGCTCCTTCGGGAGTTTCAGCGATTGGTAGAAGACCTGGAGGATTTGCAGGAGGAAGCTCGGACGTGGTCCGGCTTCTCCAGTGAGGACCTTGAGGTTATCGGCATTGCCGCATGACCACGCCAGGAGGCGACTCCCCGCGCCTCCTTCTCCCCCTCCCTGCGCCTTGCGGAACATTTGTTCGGCGCGGTACAGGGCGGGGAACATCGTGCTTAGAAAGGCAAAAAACAGCGATGTTCCTAGATCTTTTTGGAGTTCTTGTTCGGGCAATCCAGTGGGCACAGGGACCGATTCTGTTCACGGTCGTGCTCGCAATCATGGTGCTCGTCGCGGGGTTCATCCTCGTGCGGCAGTGGTTGCGAAACGACCTTGGCGGAAATGGTGCCGAGCCCCCGGACTGCCGCCGTGAAGCACGTTTCGTTACGGGTTTACCGGAACACGAGGGAAGGACTGCGGCAACGCATCCACTCTCTCTGCAACGGGGATCCGACGGAAAGTTCTCACTGCGGTAAGTAGGGAAGGAAGGTCTTTGGCTCTCAAGACCCAGTAGAAGGCCTCATGCGTACGCGCGTGGGGCTTTCTTATTTTATCTTTTTCATTTCTATACCTTGACAGACGTTTACTATCGGCATTACCCTAGAGGTAGTTGCCAATCCTACCGCTCCCCAAATTACGGAGGATATGGCTAATCCATTGGGCGGGGTGTTTTGGGAGGATTCGTGTCCCTCACGTTTGGGTCCCCAGCATCTAGGGGAAATACCACTGATCCGGCCGTTCAGCGGCGCAAGGACGAGATCGTTGCGCAGCAGCAGCGAACGCAACAAGATCGCATCCGGTTCCTTCAAGGGGAATACGGCGGGCTTGGCTCGCTGGGCAACCTGAGAGCCGGACAGCGTCATGTTTTCCGGAGGTAGTGGTATCGGGAGTACGGCTCCCGTGGTGATGCCAGTTCGAAGCGGGAACCCTCTTCTCGCGTAAGGGCGGCATACCTCGAAAGGACTTGAGAATGGATTCGGGCTGCATCCATACGTTGGGGTGAGTACACCATGGGAGCGTATCCGTAAGGAACGTTACCAGTGCTCACCCCGCCAACCCTTGGTGCGAGTCGCGCTACGACGCGCTTCAAGATTTGGCCTAATACAAAAACCAGCGCATGTGCGCTGGTTTTTGTATTAGGTGAGAAATGTTTGAACGAGATCCTCGGCTTCCTCAGGTTTTGAAATCCAATGGACGCGACTATCGCGTTTGAACCACGTCATCTGTCGCTTCGCATAGGCAATCGTATCGCGTACTGCGCCTTCGCGCAGTACTTCTTTTGAGATTGTTCCGGCAAGAAAGTCGGCAACCCAGGTGCACTCAAGCCCGAAGGTGCGAATGCGCTCCCAGCTTACGCCATGGACTTCATTTAGATTTTTTATTTCTTTAATGAGTCCTTTCTTTAGCATTGCATCAAAGCGCCTCGCTATCCTTTGATCCAAACTCTCTTTCTCTACGCGAATGCCGATGAGGAGTGTGTCGTATCGCTCATCCGTTGTCGCGGGCGGAACGTTTCCCAGGGCTTCTGCAATTTCAATGGCGCGGATGAGGCGACGCGGATTTTTGGCATCAATATTCGCCGCTCGTACGGGGTCCAGTGCTTCGAGCTGTTTAAACAACTTTTCGACAGAAAGTTTCTGCAGTTGCGTTCGTAGGATATGGTTTGGCGCTACATCGGGCAACGCAATGCCGTCTACGATAGCCTGGATGTACAATCCCGTTCCACCAACGAGGATTGGAAGTTTGCCGCGCGCATGAATATCCGCGATCGCGCGCCGTGCATCTTTTTGGTACTGCGCAACAGAATACTGTTCGTTTGGGTCAGCAACATCCAGGAGGTGGTGGGGGATACCGCCCATTTCTTCGAGGGGCACCTTACCAGTTCCGATATCCATATGCCGGTATACCTGGCGGGAATCAGCGGATACCACTTCGCCGTTATATTTTTTGGCAAGCAAAACGGCAAGGTCTGACTTGCCGCTCGCAGTTGCCCCTACAATTACAACGAGTTTCTGCTTAGCCATGGCGGCGTTCTTCAATTTCCTCTTCAATTTTTTCAACAAATTCATTTATCTTCATCGTGCCCATATCCGCCTCGGTGTACGAGCGAATACTGACGGTGCCATCTTCAACTTCCTTCTCGCCAACGATGAGTAGGTAGGGGACTTTCTGGGTTTGCCCCGTGCGGATTTTCTTGCCCAAACTTTCATTCTCATCGCGTACCACGACGCGAACGTCTTCATCGGCGAGCGCATCCGCTACTTTTCTCGCGTAGTCGTTAAATTTGTCGCTCACGGGGAGCACCCATACTTGGTCGGGCGCGAGCCATGTGGGGAACGCACCAGCGTAGTGTTCAATGAGTACGCTCATAAAGCGCTCCAGTGAGCCGGAGATAGCGCGGTGCACCATAACGGGAGTTTGCTTGTCGCCATTTTCGTCCGTGTATTCCAAGCCAAAGCGCGCGGGTTGTACGAAGTCTATTTGCGCCGTTGCCAACTGCCACTGACGGCCCAATGCGTCTTGGAACATAAAATCGAGCTTCGGACCGTAGAATGCCGCCTCTCCCTCTTTGCGGGTCGCGTCCAGTCCGTGTTCGTTCGCCACTTCCTCTAAGTATTGTTCGGCGAGCTCCCAGTTCTTATTTTCGCCAAGATACTTTTCGGGGTGCTTGGGGTCGCGCACGGAAAGGGAAACCCAAAATGTTTCACCCTTCTTCCACATACCGAGCACCGAGTAGAAGCTTTCAATAATTTTCACAATGTTGCTAACCTCTTCTTTTATTTGGTCGGGGCGACAGAAGAGGTGCGCGTCATCAATGGAAATAGCGCGCACGCGCGAGAGACCAATCAGCTCACCTGGTTTTTCATCGCGGTACTGCACGGTGGTTTCGGTGTAGCGAATGGGTAAGTCGCGGTAGCTGCGCCCCTTGGATGCGTAAATTTGCGTGTGGTGGGGGCAGTTCATCGGCTTCATCACGAAGTCTTGCCCGCTCTGTCCTCCATGCACGGCGAAAAACTCATCGCGGAATTTATCCGCGTGCCCGCTCTTTTCATACAAATCAATCTTGGTAATGTGGGGAATCGCTACCTTTTGATACCCATATTTTTTGGAAAGTTCCCATAAGAAATCAAGGAGCGCTTCGCGCATCGCGGTGCCGCGGGGCGTGAAAAGGGGAAGGCCTGCGCCAACCAAATCCGAGAAGGTAAATAAGTCTAACTCTGCGCCCAGTTTGCGGTGGTCGCGGTTCTTCGCCTCTTCCATTCGCGCTTCGTATTCCTCTAATTCTTTTTTGGTTTCAAATGCAACCCCGTAGACGCGGGTGAGCATGGCGTTCTTTTCGTCGCCACGCCAGTACGCTCCGGCAACACGGGTCAACTTGAATGCATCGGTAGGGATATCTTTTGTGTTGGCAACATGCCCTCCCCGGCAGAGGTCGGTAAACTCTTCACCGGTAAACGCCATACCAACCTCAGTTTCGCCCTGGGCCTGCAAGTCATGGATGAGCTCGAGCTTGTAAGAGGCCCCTTGTTTGCTGAAGTATTCGCGTGCCTTCTCCAGCGGCCACAACTCGTGGCGCATTCCAAGGTTGCGCGAAGCGATAGCGCTCATTGCCTTTTGAAGCGCAGGCAATTCATCTTCGCTAATTGTTACCTCCGCAAAATCGTAGTAAAAGCCGTCGTCCGTAGTGGGGCCAATGGTAAGCTTCGCATCCTTGTGCGCATCAAGTACCGCCTGGGCAAGGATGTGGGCGAGCGTGTGGCGAATATTATTGAGGTTTTCGTTTTCCATTATTAGACTATTTCTTTTACGCGTTCACACAAGAATTTTGGTTCCCCGTCTTTGGCGTCCACCTTTCCTTCCAGGATGAGAACCTTGCCTTCAATTAGTATTTCTTGATGGGCGGCAAATGTTTTGGGGAAGGCGATTGCTTCAATTTTGCCCGAAAGGTCTTCGATTCCAAAGAAAAGCATTGGGTCGCCTTTTTTCGTAATAATTTTTTTCGTTGAATGCACGAGTGCGGCGATGCGAACGGAGGGGTAGCGGTACTTCATGAGGGAGATGATAGGTGTGCACCCTACCATTTTTTCGCGGTACGCCCGCAGGGGATGCCCGGAAACGTAGAAACCGAGGAGCTCTTTCTCCCAATCGAGCTGGTCTTTCTCCCCGGCGGCAGGTGCTTCCTTCAGGGTCAACCGGGCGACGGGAGCTCCTACCATATCGCCAAAAAGTGATGTCTGGCCCGAAGCGGCCGTTGCGCTGTGCTCCCTCGCATAGTGCAACAGAGTATCCATATTTTCAAGGATGCGGTTGCGTTCTCCGAGGCTGTCCAGCGCCCCTGCCTTCGTTAAGCTTTCCAATGATTTTTTGTTGAACTCTCGTCCGATAACGCGCTCCATAAAATTTTCCAGTGAGGTAAACTCGCCCCCTGCGTTACGCTCTTCAATGATATGGGCAACTACGTTTGAGCCAACGTTCTTGATAGCGGCCAGCCCGAAGCGAATCGTGTTGTCGGAGGCAACGCTAAAGACGGGCCCACTCTCGTTAATAGAAGGGGGGAGTACTTTGATGCCGTGGTCATCTGCCTCATCAATGAGCAATGACAAGCGGTCTATGTTTTTTGCTTCAGCATTGAGAAGCGCCGCCATAAACTCGGTAGGGTAGTGGGTCTTGAGGTATGCCGTTTGGTACGCCACTTGCGCGTAGCAAGCCGCGTGACTTCGATTAAATCCATAGCGGGCGAACGGAGGGAATAGTTCCCAAATGGCGTGGGCGGTTTTTTCATCGATGCCATTAGCTACCATTCCTGAAATAAGCATTTCTTGCTGCTCGTCCAGGAGTGACTTAATTTTTTTCCCGATTGCCTTACGCAGGGTATCCGCTTGCGCCAGGGTAAAGCCCGCCAAGTCGCGGGCGATCTGCATCATCTGCTCCTGGTACACACCAACCCCATACGTATTTTTTAGAATAGGCTCAAGCTTAGGGTGGATGTACTCAATGCGCTGGCGGCCGAATTTGCGGGCGATGTAGTCCGGGATAAGGTCCATAGGGCCGGGGCGGTAGAGGGCAACCATGGCGATAATATCTTCAAAAACATTTGGCTTGAGTTCTTTGAGGTAGCGCCGCATGCCGCCCGATTCCAACTGGAACACACCGGTCGTGTCGCCCTTTTGTAGGAGCGCAAACGTTTCTTCATCGCCGTGCGCAATTTCGTCGATATCAATGCGGTTGCCATGGCGCCGCTCAATTTCGTTGAGCGTATTTTCAATAATCGTGAGGTTTTTGAGGCCCAAGAAATCCATTTTTAACAACCCCAGTCCTTCTACCGCGTGCATTTCGTATTGGGTAACAACGCTGTTTTCGTCGCTGCTTGAATGCTGGAGCGGCACCGAGTCGGTAAGAGGTTCTTTGGTGATAACAACTCCGCACGCGTGGGTTGAGGCATGGCGTACCACCCCTTCCAAACGGCGGGCGGTATCGAGGAGACGCTTCGCTTCGTTGTCTGCTTTGTAGAGTTTTTTAAGTTCTTCTACTTCGGTAATCGCTTTGTCCAACGAATAGAACATCGGGATAAGCTTGGCAATGCGATCGCAGTACGAGTACGGGTAGTCCAGCGCGCGTCCTACGTCGCGGATGGCAATGCGCGCCGCCATGGTACCAAAGGTAATAATCTGGGCCACTTTGTCCTCGCCGTATTTATCTGATACGTAGCGCAGCACCTCGTCGCGGCGTACATCGGCGAAGTCTAGATCAATATCAGGCATCGACACGCGGTCGGGGTTCAGAAAACGCTCGAAGAGGAGGTTGTACTGGATGGGGTCAATGTTGGTGATATTTACCACGTAGGCCACCAGCGAACCCGCGGCGCTTCCGCGGCCGGGGCCTACAACAATTTTGTTGCTCTTTGCCCAGTTCACGAAATCTCCAACAATGAGCATGTAGGGGGCAAAGCCCATCGGGATGATGACGCTCAGTTCGTAGTCGAGGCGCTCGGCAATTTTGCGGTGTGCTTCGTTATCGGTGGATAGTTGCGCGCTCACCCCTTCTTCAAAATTGGTTACGCTGGAAACATCCATGCCGTAACGCTTGGCAAGTCCTTCAATGCAGAGTTTGCGCAGGTACGAGCCTTCGGTAAATCCTTCGGGTACATCGAAGTGGGGGAGTTGGTTTTCCCCGAGGGTTATTTGAATATCACAGGACTGGGCAATCTTTTGCGTGTTCTCAATAACTTCGGGGTGGCCGGGGAACGCGGCGGCCATATCGGCGCCCGATTTAATAGAGAGGTCCAGGTGCTTGAGGCTCAAGCGTTTTTCATCGGTTACCTTGTTGCCGGTTTGTACCGCCAGCAGTACGTCGTGTGCATCTGAGTCCTCGGGGCGCAGGTAGTGGGAGTCGGCGGTGGCAACGGCTGCTGTATTGGTTTCTTGCGCAAGCTGAAAGAGGCCGGCATTTGCTACCTCCTGTTCTTTTTGGTCAGCGGGCTGCACCTCCAGGTAAAAGTTTTCTTCACCGAAGATATCTTTGTATTCGGCGATGGCGCGCTTGGCGCCCGCCATATCACCCCGCGCAATACAGGAAGAAACTTCACCCCCTAAACAGCCCGAGAGGGCGATGATACCCTCGGCGTATTCGCGCAGGAGTGCTTTGTCGGCACGCGGCTTGTAGTAGAAGCCTTCCAGGTGGGCTTTGGTGGAAATCTGGATAAGGTTTTGGTAGCCGGTGTTGTTTTTGGCAAGCAGGGTAATGTGGTAGTAGCGCTTGTCTTCCGTTTCAGGGATTTTATCGTGTCGGTCGCCGGCCGTTACGTAGCACTCAAGGCCGATAATCGGTTTGATGTCGCGCTTTTTTGCTTCTTGGTAAAACTCAATAGCCCCGTACAGGTTGCCGTGGTCAGTGATCGCGATTGAGTCCATTCCTAATTCGGCGGCTCGTTCTACCAAATTGGGTATTTTGGAAAGCCCATCCAGCAGGGAGTAGTGGGTGTGGACGTGGAGATGGGTGAATTTTTGTTCCATGTGATGACAGTATACCAAAGTTTAGTGATGGGTGCGGCACCGGCTCGAAGGCTGCTACTTTGATATGGTATACTAACTATATATGGACTTCTCGTATGAACAACGCATACGGCGCGAACTTGGGCACACCGTTATTGCCGGCGTTGATGAGGTAGGCAGAGGTCCTTTGGCAGGCCCCGTTACCGCGGCGGCTTTTGTTTTTCTGGAGGAGGTGCCATTGGGGGATTTGAAAGGCATCAAAGACTCAAAACTGTTAAGTGCGGCGAAGCGCGAAAAATTCTTTTCGTATTTTACCGAATGGAAAGCGCAGGGCCTTGTTGATTTTGCGACCGCGTCTATATTCCCCAAAACAATAGATAGGAAGGACATCCAGGAAGCAACGGTGCTGGCGATGCGCCGTGCGGTAGGGAAATTGGCCGCGCCACCCCAGTATGCTGTGGTGGACCATATTGCCTGGCGCGAACCGATCTTGCCTCTCTCCTACGAAACACTCGCCAAAGCCGACCGCGATATTATCTCTGTTGCCGCCGCGTCCATTGTAGGCAAGGTAAAACGAGACCGCACCATGGTGCGCTACCACGCCCAGTACCCCCAGTACGGGTTCGCGCGCCATATGGGCTATGGAACGCTCGCGCATTACGACGCGCTGGCCAAACACGGCCCCAGCCCTATCCACCGCAGAAGCTTTCGGTTGGCGTAGGCGGGTGTACCCTTGCTTTTTCGCTGATTATGCCGTATGGTAGAGGAACAGCTCGTGGCTTATAGCTTGTAGCTTTTAGGAAATGCGCCTTCAGGCTTTCCGCGTGCTAAAAGCTATCAGCTAAAAGCTCTAAGCTATTTTTTTATGGCAGTCCCAAAAAACAGACATACAAAATCCCGACGAGACCGCAAGCGCTCACATTTGAAGCTCGAGGCGGTTGTTTCCGTGCGCTGTGAAAAGTGTGGCGTCGCTGTTATGCCCCATGTCCTCTGTGAGAACTGTGGCACCTACAAGGGCCGCGAAATGGTAGATGTGCTCGCAAAACTTACCAAGAAAGACCGCAAGGTGAAGGAGCGGGAATTGGAAGAGTCCGCGCCGCCCGCAAGCATGGAAGAGCTCAGTAAGTCCTAACAACACCACGTCCCCTTCGTTCTTTTTGACCCTATGGCATCACGACATCTCGCGCGATCCATTGCAATGCAAGTTCTCTACGAACTTGATTTTTGGCGCGCCGATGGAGAAGGTCTTCTAAAGGATTCGCAGGCGTACAATCGCCTTGAGGCCCTCTTAGCCAGCACCGCGGAAGAGTTTGCGCCAGGTATTGATGAGATGGAGTTCATCCATACGCTGACTGAAGGCGTTATTTCCTACCAGGGAAAAATTGATGCCATTATTGAGAAGTCCGCGCCCGAATGGCCGATTAATCAGATAACAATGGTGGACCGCAACGTGTTGCGGTTGGGTATTTTCGAGCTTTTGTGGGGGGACCGCGACGCGGTGCCGCCAAAAGTTGCTATTAACGAAGCAATTGAGCTTGCCAAGAATTTTGGGGGTGAATCATCGGGCCGCTTCGTGAATGGAGTACTCGGTACTATTTACCGCGAGATTGGCGAGCCCGGCAAAGAGCAGACAAGCAAACCGAAGAATACCAACCAGGAAGGAGAGGCGATACCTGAGGCAGAACCAGCCCAAAAAGATAATGAGTAATTTTTCACCCTTAGAAGAACGCCTGGGCGTATCATTTGAGAATAAAGACCTGCTCAAGCAGGCCTTTATTCATCGTTCCTACATCAATGAGCACCCCGATGCGGGCATGGAGCACAATGAACGCTTGGAATTCTTGGGGGACGCAATCTTAGAGCTTGTGGTAACCGTGTACCTGTATCGCACCTATGAAAATCCGGAAGGAGAGTTAACGAGTTGGCGCGCGGCCCTCGTTAACAGTAAGATGCTGTCCCGCGTGGCAGGGGATTTAGGCTTCAATGAGTACATGCTTCTCTCAAAAGGAGAGGCGAAAGATGAAGGCCGCGCCCGCCAGTTTATTTTAGCCGATGCGGTTGAGGCATTTATCGGCGCGCTCTACCTGGACCAAGGGTTTGACGCGGCAAAGGGATTTATCGACCGCTTCATTCTTACGTATATGCAAGAAGTGCTGGACAAGAAACTCTACCGAGACCCAAAGAGCACCTTTCAAGAGCAGGCGCAGGAGAAGATGGGCACTACGCCCATTTATAACGTCCTGGAGGAGAACGGCCCCGATCACGATAAGGTGTTCCGAGTTGGCGTTTTCATTGGAGAGGAGATGGTTGCCGAAGGAAGAGGGTCCAGCAAGCAAGAGGCCCAAGAGGAGGCGGCTCAGTTGGCGCTAGAAAAGAAAGGGTGGTAGCGCTTGACCGTTGGCTAAAAATACTTTAAAGTAATTTCGTTATGCTAAAAATTCGATTGAAACGAGTAGGACGCAAGCACGACCCCAGTTTCCGTATTGTCGTGACCGAACACACCGCCCCCGTGAAGGGCGGCTATCTTGAGTCGGTTGGTTTTTATAACGCCGCTCAAAAACAACTCCAGCTGGACAAGGAGCGCATACAGCACTGGTTGTCTAACGGCGCCCAGCCCAGCCCCGTCGTACACAATATTTTAGTAAAAGAAGGCGTTTTGAATGCCCCTAAAATTCAGGTACACGTACGCCCAATAAAAAAAGAGGAAGAAGCGGTAGCGGAAGAAGCTCCCAAGACCGAAACTCCTGACGAAGGTAGCTCTGAAGCCCCCGCAGAAGAAACTGTTGCCGAGGAGGTAGCACCCGAAGAAGCTCCTGCTGTTGAAGAGGTTGCTCCCGCAGAAGAAACTCCTGCCACCGCCGAAGGCGGGGCCCCGCAGGATGCGGTGGTTGTTGAAGAGACTCCGGCCTCTGCCGAGGTTACCGAAGAAACCACTCCTGAAGAAGGGGAAAAGTAGTCGTTTGCCCCGTTGTGAATATTCCGCTGGCCGAAGGCCTGGCGACGCCGCAGGCATCGCTGCGGAATATCTACAACAGGGTTTGACACCTCTCTGTGTCGGGCTACAATAGAAGAGAGGGTGGTAACACCTTTACTTCATAAACTAATCTTGAGTATACCGATATGGACGACAAAGAATTCCTTGAGTATGTCATCAAAGGTATCGTCAACCACCCTGACGACGTGCAGGTAGACCGAAAGATAGACGAGTTGGGTGTACTGCTTACCTTAAAAGTTCACCCCGAAGATATGGGGCAGGTTATTGGTAAGAATGGAGCGACCGCCCGCGCGGTACGCACCCTCTTGCGCATTGTGGGTATGAAGAATGAAGCCCGCGTAAACCTGAAGATTGAAGAACCGGAAGGTTCGACCCGCGGCCCGCGTCCGCAAGCTGCCGCTCCCGAATCACAGGACATGGCTGCTCCAGCGGCTGAAGAGGCAGCTCCTATTGCTGCGCAACCCCAGGAGGAGCGCAAGGAGATTGATGTGGACCAGGCGCTCGGCAACCTTGAATAAGAATCTTTTACAAAACAGCCCCCTCACTTTTTGATGGGGCTGTTTTGTTTAGCGAATTGTATGCGATTTGATATTCTGACAATTTTCCCGCGCATGATGGACTCCTATATCAATGAGTCCATTTTGAAGCGCGCCCAAGAAGCTGGGCATATTGAAATTGCCACGCGCGATATCCGCGACTACGCTTCCGACAAGCACCGCACAACCGACGACGCGCCCTACGGTGGTGGCGCCGGCATGGTGATGAAAGTGGAGCCGGTGTACGGCGCTGTCGTTGCGAGTTCGCTTTTTAAAACAACAACTTCAAAGGAAGGATTAAAACACGCCAAGGGTACGCGTATTGTTTTGCTTTCGGCCAAGGGCGAACAGTTTACGCAAGCTAAAGCATATGAGTTTTCCAAATATAAGCAGCTCATATTGATTTGCGGCCGGTACGAAGGAATGGACGAGCGCGTCGCCGATTATGTTGCTGACGAAGAAATTTCCGTGGGGCCCTATGTGCTAACCGGCGGAGAACTTCCAGCGCTTACAATTGTGGACGCGGTTGCGCGGCTTGTGCCCGGTGTGCTCGGGAACGAAGACTCGTTGGCAGAGGAAAGTTTTTCCCTGACTACCGACTACTCACTACCAACTACCATGAGCGCGCAGCGCGAGTATCCGCAGTACACCCGTCCTGAGATTTTTTCTCCGAAAAAAGGAGTGGAGTGGAAGGTGCCGGAAGTGCTGTTGGGCGGCAACCATGCCGAAATTGCCGCCTGGCGGCAAAGCCGCTAGGCGAGCCTCGCCCGAAGGGCGGGAGGCGTGGCGAAAAGGCAATGTATAAATATTGACATTGGTAGTTGAAGGCGTAGTATCGGAGCCAAGACTGTTCTTTGTATTTCTCGGTAGCAGGAGGTGAATACTCATGGTCGCAGCGACTGCCAGCAAAACGGAGACGGCACACAAGAGGCTTGTGGCGGCCGCTCGCGCGGCCGTGACGAAAATGCCCAAGGACGAGAAGAAGGCCATTGCCTTCGCCCGGCTTTTCGCTGTTTCGGGCGTGGTTGACGACAGGGACCGAGCCCTGCGCATCGTGCGGGACATCCCGAAGGCGTTTGATCGGGCGGCCCCGTTTCTGGAGGTCATCCTCTGCTTCGCGCGTGCGCAGCCAGAGGTTGATGTTGCCTTGATTCAGGAGCTGGTCAGTGAGGTAAACTCCTCACGAGAGGCGTGGCGATGGCGCGAGAAGATTGATGCCATCGCGATGGCACTTGCGGAGCGAGGATGTGTCGAGGAGGCTTTCTCCCTCATTTCCAAGAAAGAAGCCTTTTACAGGGGTGAAGGACTCTACAAGCTCGCGCGCATCTTCGTCGCCCAAGGCAAGGAGGCGGAGACTCTCCGAGCCGTGGGGGGTGTCGGGATTGGGAGCACCAATTTCGACGCGCTCCACAGCATTGCTTGTGAGCTTGCTAGCGCCGGCTGCTTTGTCGGCGCGTTGGAGCTCGCCCTAAAGGGGAGGACGTGCGAAATCGTTCCCGCGATCTTGGGTGTTGCTCTGGAAACAGGCACCCTCTCGAGGGTCCCCGTGGTTCTGGCGGGCATCGAGAACGAGGCAAGGCGAGCCGAATTCGTCTGCCTCGTGGCCCAGGAGGTGCTGCGCCGCGACGGCGTAACGAACGCGTTCATGGCCCTTCTCGCGGTCGTGGACGATCTTCCCGGGCAGAGGGAGCGGGAGCGCGGTGACCTCGCACTTCAGGTGGCAAAGCGTGGAAACCTTGATGAGGCAAAGCGGATTGTTTCCGCGTTGACGGGCAACTACGTGAGTGAATGGGTTCTGCCCGAGTTCATTCCTCTGTTCCTGGGAGCGCGCAGGGAGCTGGAGGCGCTCCAGATGGCGGACAGGATTTCCGTCGTCGGCAAGAAGGACAAGGCACTTGCGCTCATCGCGGTTGCCCTTGCGAAGCGGGGAGAGTGCGAGCGAGCGTTGGAGGTCGCGCGAAGCATCACCTCTCCAGACGTCCAGCGAGAAGCGTTCTTGGCGGCGGCGCAAGCCGCTGCCGTGCGCGCGTAGCAAGCCTCACTACGCACAAATTGCCCCGCTGTCAGGTTCATTCCTGCGGCGGGGCTTTCATTTATACTGATACAAAAAGAACACCCCCGCTAAAGCGGGGGTGTGGGTGAACGAGGTCAGACCTTATTCGAGGAAGACGCGCAGATTGGAAATGGTGAGCAGGATCATGAGGGCGGCTCCGCCGAAGAAAAGGACGGTTTTCTGCTGCCTTTGCTTCTGCGGTAGCCAACCATGGCCTCGCAGTGTGTCGGCGAATTCGAAGCACATGGTCGATGCGAAAAATCCAGTCAAGATCGCCAAGAGCAGACCCATCACGGCTCTCATTGCCGACGGATCAGCAAACATAGCGATGCTAATTGAGAGCGCGATGCTTGCCCCCACTGCGAAGTGGTAGGATCTCAGATACGCTTTCAGTAGTTGCTCCTTTCGAGCATCTCATCCTTTAGAGCTACTTCCAATCTACACTTTTCGTAGTGGTTTGCAATACGGGGAGAGAACTCCACTATAAAAAAAGAACGCTCCGCACGGAGTGCGGAGCGTGGGGTTACTTGAGATGGTTTTCAATGCCTCCAATTATCGAAACGAGAGCGAGGCCAAGCAGGTAGAAGATGATGAGAGCAATCTCGTGAGCTTCTGCCCCGAGAGTGTTATCGCGGCGGCGTCGCGCGAGGTGATAGAGGAGTTCGTAGGCGGCCCCAAGGAAGGAGAGCGCGAACATTGTTCCCCTTGCGAGAGGCTGGCGTGGAAACACAAGCCAGAGCAGGAGGATGAGCGCCGCCATAACCGCCAGCGGAATGAAGCGTCGCTTCGCGAGAGGGTCTTGGAACACGGGTAACCCCTTTCGGGTTGGCATGTATAGATCTAAAAACAGTATACTTGAAAGCATTCAGAAAGCAACAAGAATCCAGGGCTTGACATTGGTTTGGCGTTGCTTCTATAATAGGAACAGTCCAGAGGAGGAGACTCCTGTGGATTTTTAAATCGGAACTTTGACAATTGAATACTATAGGTAGTAAACAAATGCAGAGAAACAGCTATTGATAGTTGTTTCAAATACGTTTTCTCAAAGAGTTTGATCCTGGCTCAGGACGAACGCTAGCGGCGTGGATAAGGCATGCAAGTCGAGCGGGCATCTTCGGATGTCAGCGGCAAACGGGTTAGTAACGCGTGGGAAGCTACCTCGTACTCAGGGATACGCCGCCGAAAGGCGGTTTAATACCCGATGGTCCCGCAAGGGTAAAGATTTATCGGTACGAGAGGCGCCTGCGTCCTATCAGCTAGTTGGTGAGGTAATGGCTCACCAAGGCGATGACGGGTAGGGGGTGTGAGAGCATGACCCCCAACACTGGAACTGCGACACGGTCCAGACACCTACGGGTGGCTGCAGTCGAGAATCTTCCACAATGGACGAAAGTCTGATGGAGCGACGCCGCGTGCGGGATGAAGGCCTTCGGGTTGTAAACCGCTTTTATGAGGGA
>Ga0172380_10005524_pt1 | contig 15277 bp, 16 predicted proteins | sample Leawe162metaG_FD_119747 | JGI IMG/M metagenome (GOLD analysis project Ga0172380, IMG submission 119747) | Leachate microbial communities from a municipal landfill in Southern Ontario, Canada - Leachate well 162 metaG | ecosystem: Engineered > Solid waste > Landfill > Unclassified | place...
CACAAATATGTTGAGCAGCGGTTAACTGAGATGACCCAGGACCGCGGTACGAATAGCAACCGGGTCCATGCCGGCCCGATGTCATCTCTCCAGGTAACCAACCAACTGAAGCAGAGAAAGCGTCTGAACCGGAATCAATAAAGGTTCCAGGTCTTCCCGACCCATCTGAAAATCAAACGAACGTCGGACAAAAGAGACCTCTTCCAAAACCTCGCCCTCGGTTGAAAACTTGACCCGCAGACCGGTTCCTATCAACCATAGTCCGTTTTTTTCAATCCGGCACCAATTCCCCCGGTAAATCTCTTTCAAGTTTCCATCCCGGTAAAAGATAAGAACGTTGGGTTTTTCAAAAAGATTCTCGGCGGTCCGGAATTTTTCCGCGTAAAAGAAAAATTGCGGCAAGGCAAGCGTCGGATTGGATATCTCCGCCTGGGGTTTAATCCGGCTGAAAGAAACCGGAACTATTGTCTCGTTAACCAGAAAAACAAATGGAATCAATAACCCGCCCAAGATGAAAAACGGCAACAGAAAGCGGAGCGGGAAAAGACCGGAGCCTTCCAGGATTAACATTTCCCGATGTTTGCCCATCAGCCCCAAAGTAACCAGAACCGAAATCAACACCGCTAACGGTGAAAACTGGACAAAAACACCCGGAACCATCCAGAGAAAAACACGCGCCACCGCGACCGGAGAATATCCGTTATGCAGATAATCGGCCAAATTATCCATCACGGCGCCAACCAGGCCGATAACAATCAGGGCAATTATTGCCAGCAGATAAATCTTGACAAATTCCCCGGCGAGATATTTATCCAGTCGCTTCATAATTACATCTTTTTTGGACGCAGATTACCGCAGATAATCGCAGATACAGATTAAAGATTACCTTAGAGCAACACTTTAAATTATTTTTTAAGTATTATCCGATTTTTCTGCGTATATCTGCGTCCAGATTACTTCAGAGAATTACTAAACGCTTTCCTTCTTATCTCAGGCTTTGAACCAAAATTCAACAAAAGACCCACCTCTGTTTTTGTTGCTTTAAGATAATTAAGTAATTGCGCTTCATTTTCCTTCGCTAAATATTTCGCCGCTTTTATCTCTATAATTACCTTATTATCAATAAACATATCCGCAAGATATTCTCCGATTACTTGATTATCGTAAAATACTTTTATCGGAAACTGAACAATAACAGGAATATTTACTTTTTTAAATTCTATTTCAAGAGCCTTCTCGTAAACTTTTTCTAAAAATCCGTATCCGAGTTTATTATAAACCTTATAAAAAATTCTGATTATTTTGTCGGTAAGTTCTTTGTGTTTAAAATCCTGTAAATCTGCGGTAATCTGCGTCCTATTCATCGTTTCATTATGTCCTTTTAAAAAAATAAATCCCCACCAATAAAATAACCGCGTCCGGCAAAAAATAAAGTCCGGCTAACTGCGGTTTAACCCGCGTCAGCGCTTCAACCCCGGTCAGAGCAAAATAATAACTCAAGACCAAACCGCAGGAAACCGTAATCCCCCAGAGACTGCGGGGCAAAGCGATACCTAATGGTATGCCAATCAGCAGGAAAAGAAGCGGCGCGAAAGCAAAAGAAATCCGCCGCAGCTGCTCTGCCTTAGCCTCTGCCGTACCGGAACGAAATAACTGAAGACTGCTTTTTTCGTATATCTTCGGCTCCGGCTGTTCTCCGCTCCCGGCAGTTTCGGGCAAGGGGAAAAAATAAGTTTTAAAAGAAAGCTGCTGATATGTTTTTGCCTTTTGGGACTGATAGGTTTGCATGATACCGTCCTGGAGATAAAGACCCGGTTTTCCGGAACGAAAGACCAGTTTAACCTTACGGGCCGATATGGTGCGTATAGTCTGCTCGTCCTTCTGATACAGGGTAACCATTCCCTTTTTTCCTTTGCTGGGAATGAAAAGCACGAGATTGGGAAATTCGGTAATAATCGAACCGGGCCGAATCAGGTTGGCGGTCGGGTTCACCTGGGCGCCTAAAAAGACGATGCGGTTCTGGTAAAGTCCGTACGGCTGGGCGAAACAAAGCAGCCAAAGATTGGCCAGAGACAGCAGCAACCCCAGGAACAGGAATGGCCAGACCGCGTTTTTCAGGGAAATTCCCAGGCTCTTGATGGCCAGAAATTCCCGGTCCTGGCTGAAACGGCTGAAGGTAAGCGTGGAACCGATAAGAACAGCCAGAGCCAGACCGTAAGGCAAAAGGGAAAAAAGCAGCAGGAAAAAGTAACGAAACAGCGTGACACCGGAAACCAGGTTCTTCACCAAAAGGTCAACCACCTGGAACAGGGCGCTTAAGGAGAGCAGAAAAAGGATAAAAGCGAAAGAAATGAAAAACGGCGGGCCGAATTCCGTAATCAGGTAACGGCTGATGCGCTTCATACCTGATTATTTTAGCATAACCCCACATAACGTGCTATTTTGGTTAAGAATTGAAAAGTCGGAAACACGCTTGTCAGCAGAGGCGTGTGAATGTTATAATGGTTAATCTAAATCAGCAGGGAAATATTTCAAAGAAGTATCGGGAACAACGGGAATAATTTTAAGGGGACATAAAAATGCAACTGGATAAAGAATTAACCGCCATCCTGGAATACCTGGAACGCGAACGCGGCTTGGACCGGCAAACGGTTCTAGCGGCGATTGAGGGTGGTCTTCTGTCCGTTTACCGGAAAAAGATGAAGATGGAAACGGGGACTGAACTTCACATCGACCCCCAGACCACCGAGGTGTACATCGTAGACGCGGCCGGCAACCGGATTCCGGCACCGGCGCTTCCGTCAGGCAGGATTGCCGCCGCCAGCGCCCGGCAGATGATTATGCAAAAAATCCGCGAGGCGGAAAAATCCCAGTTGTTTGAAGAGTATAAAAGCAAAGAAGGCACAATTGTTTCCGGCCTGATCGACCATTACGAAAAAGGTGGTTTAATTGTCAATCTGGGCCGGATTGAGGGCTTGTTTCCCGCTTCGGAATTAACCCGGGCCGAACGACACCGCCGGCAGGGAGGCGCCATCAAGGGCGTAATTATCGAAGTTACCCGGGAACCCCAGGGTTTAAAAATCATTCTTTCCTCTTTACACCCGTCCCTAATCGCGGAATTATTCACCCAGGAAATCCCGGAAATCAGAGACGGGCTGGTAGAAATCAAAAAGATTGCCCGGGTGGCCGGCGAAGCTACTAAAGTAGCGGTCAGTTCCAATGACAGCCGGATCGACCCGGTGGGAACCTGCATCGGTATCCGCGGCACCAGAATCCGGGCCATCATGAAAGAAGTGGACGGGGAACGGGTCGACGTTATCCGCTGGCGGGAAGACCCGGCGGAAATGATTGCGGCCACCCTTTCTCCGGCAAAGGTTTTAAAAGTTGAAGTCTTCCCGGAACGAAGAGCCTGCCGGGTAATTGTGGCCGACGACCAACTGGCTATCGCCATCGGCAAAAAGGGCATTAACGTCAAACTCGCTTCCCGGATGTCCGGGATTACGGTTGACATCAAGAGCGAAGGTGAATTAAAATCTGAAGAGTTGCCGGCATCCGCCATGCTGCCGGGCGTAGACGAAATCCTGGCCAAAAAGTTAAAAGAAGCCGGATTTGTTTCGTTAAACGACATTGCTTCCGCCAAGCCGGAAAACCTGGCCCAGGTTGAAGGCATTGACCCCGATAAAGCCAAAGAGTTGATTGAAAGCGCGTGCCTTGCCATTGTTCCATAATACCCAATATCCGATGAAAAAAAACGTCCGGCCCCGACCCCCTATTGTCACGTTGATGGGTCACGTCGACCACGGCAAAACCTCGCTCCTTGACGCCATCCGAAAAAGCAACGTCGTTGCCGGAGAACACGGTCAGATTACCCAGCACATCGGCGCCTATACCGTTGAAATCAAGGGTAAAAAAATTACTTTTCTGGATACACCCGGTCACGAGGCGTTTACGGCGATGCGGGCGCGGGGCGCCCAGGTTACCGATATTGTCATTCTGGTAGTCGCCGTTACTGAAGGCGCGATGCCGCAGACAATCGAAGCGATTGACCACTGCCGGGCCGCCAAAGTACCAATCATCGTGGCTCTAAGCAAAGTTGACAAAGGCAGCGAAAACGCCCACCGCGTAAAAGCCCAACTCGCCCAACACGACCTCCTGGCTGAAGACCTGGGCGGTCAAACTCTTTTTGTGGAAACAGCCGCGCCCAAAGGAATCGGCGTAGACAAACTGCTGGAAGCGATTATTTTACAGGCGGAGATGCTTGAACTAAAAGCCGATTACAGCGTGCCGGCAGAAGGAATTGTAATCGAAACAAAAATGGAACGGGGTACCGGCCCCAATACCACGCTCATTATTTTAAACGGCGTCCTGAAAATCCGTCAGGCATTCTGGACGGGCAATACGGACGGAAAAGTACGGGCCATCTTTAACGACCAGGGAAAAGCCGTTTCGGAAGTTACGCCGGGACTGGCGGCCCGGGTAGTCGGAGCCGTGGGACTGCCTTCGGTCGGCGCCAAATTCCAGGTCGTTTCTTCCGAAAAAGAAGCGCGGGAACTATCAAAAAATAGTGAAATCCAGGCTTTAACAGCCCCGGCTTCCCAGATTACGCTGGAGGAATTCTACCAGCGCCTGCAGGAATCAACCATCAGGGAGCTGAACGTTATTTTGAAAGCGGACGTATCCGGTTCCGTTGAAGCCATAATCGAAAGCCTCGGGAAAATGGCCGGCACGGAAGTAAAGATAAAAATGATTCATTCCGGAGTAGGCCCGGTCTTGGAATCAGACATTCTCCTGGCCAAGGCCTCCGCCGGTATCGTCCTGGGTTTCAACGTCGGAATTGAACCGGCCGCGAAAGTGGCGTCCCAGCACGAAAAAGTTCAGGTTAAATCTTACAAAGTCATTTATGACCTTCTGGATGACATGCGTAAAGCGCTGTCCGGACTGCTCACTCCGGAAATCAAAGAAACGATTTTAGGAAAAGCGCTGGTAAAAGAAGTTTTTAATCTTTCCAACGGACAGATTGTCGCGGGCTGCAGCGTTGCCGAAGGAAAAATTACCAGAGGAAATAAATCCCGAATATACCGGGGTGAAAATTTACTCCTGGAAAGCAATATTACTTCATTGCGGCGCTTCAAGGAAAATGTGCGCGAGGTCCTGGCCGGTTATGAATGCGGCATCTCTCTGGGAGGAGCAAAAGAGATTCTACCCGGAGATACTATTGTCGCTTTTCAGTTGGAAGAAGTAAATCGTTCGATATGAACACGAGGTTGCCGAAGAATAAAACTGCCTACCAGGGCTGTCTTTTCTGCCGCATCGTCAAGGGGGAAATTCCCGCTCAAAAGATTTTTGAAAACAAAGAACTACTCGCATTCAGGGACATCAACCCCCAGGCACCAATCCACATTATCATTATACCCAAAAAACATATTGCTTCTTTATCCGGCGCCGAAGAAAAAGACAACGCTCTTTTGGGACGGCTCCAACTGGCAATATCCGAAATCGCGGAAAAACTGGTGGGGAAAAACGGCGGTTACCGAATCGTAACCAACCGCGGGGAAGACGCCGGTCAATCAGTCTTTCACTTACATTACCATCTTTTAGCCGGACGAATATTTACTTGGCCGCCCGGATAACTGCGGTTAATCGTGAATGGTGAATAGTGAACGGTAAAAAATATCAATTAAATATTCGTAGTTACCGTTTACCATTCACCGTTAACCATTCACTGTCTTCCTATGATTGTAGAAATAGATAAAATACGGATTGGCGAAAAAAATCCTTTCTGCCTCATCGCCGGTCCCTGCGTGGTTGAAAACGAAAAGATAACCCTGGCTATCGCGGAAAAATTAAAAAAAATCTGTGAACGCCTGTCTATTCCTTTGATCTTCAAGGCCTCTTACGATAAGGCCAACCGAACTTCCGTATGTTCTTTCCGGGGTCCCGGCCTGAAAAAAGGCCTTCAGGTACTGGCTCGGGTAAAAGCGGAAACAGGCCTTCCGGTTCTTTCGGATATTCACCAACCATCGGAAGCGAAACCTGCGTCCGAGGTGCTGGACGTAATTCAGGTTCCGGCCTTCCTTTGCCGACAAACCGACCTGCTGCTTGCCGCCGGACGCACCAACCGGGTGGTGAACGTCAAGAAAGGACAATTTGTGGCTCCGGAAGACACCGCCCGTTTTGTTGACAAGATAAAAAGCACCGGTAATTCCCGCGTGTTATTGACCGAACGAGGCACTTTTTTCGGTTACCACAACCTGGTAGTTGATTTCTGCGGTTTTCAGGTCATGTCCGCTTTCGCGCCGGTAATTTTTGATGCGACTCATTCCGTGCAACAACCGGCCTTGGGCGAAGTAAGCGGCGGACGCCGGGAATTCGTACCGCTGCTGATACGCGGCGCCCTGGCCGCCGGGTGCGCCGGGCTCTTCCTGGAAGTACACCCGAAACCGGAAGAAGCGCTTTCCGACGGGCCGAACATGATCAGACTGGACAACCTGACTCCTTTGCTGGAACAAGCGAAAGAAATAGATACAATCATAAAAAAATAAAAGATGCACCGCAGAGATCGCAGAGACCACGGAGAAGTATGAAGCAAAAAGACAACTTTAAAAATAATCTTAAAAGTAGTACTCCGCGCACTCTGCGTACTCTACGGTAAAATCGTGTAAAAATTATGGATATTCTGAAACGCGCCCGGGAAATATTTAAGGTGGAAATTTCCGCCATTGAAGCCACCGGCCTGGCCCTGGATGAAAAATTTAAAGAGGCGGTTGAAAAAATAGCCGCTTGCACCGGACGGGTGGTAATCACCGGAATGGGCAAGAGCGGGATTATCGGCCGCAAAATCGCAGCCACCTTGAGCAGCACCGGAACCCCTTCCCTCTTCCTCCATCCGGCGGAAGCGGTTCACGGAGACCTGGGAATGATTAACCGGGAAGATATTGTCCTGGCGATTTCCAACAGCGGCAAAACGGAAGAAGTGTTACGGATACTGTCCGCCATTAAACAGATCGGCGCCAAACTAATCGTTATCACCGGAAATCAACAATCACCGATGGCCGCGGCGGCGGAAACAGTCCTGCGGCTGAAGATAGAAAATGAGGCCGATTCTTTCGGTCTGGTCCCTACATCCAGCACCGCGGCGCTCCTGGTGTTAGGTGACGCCCTGGCCCTTTCCGTCCTGGAACGAAAGGGGTTTCGAAAAAAGGATTACGCTTTCTTTCACCCGGGCGGAGAATTAGGCCGGAGATTACAACTGAAAGTTGACGAAGTAATGCGTTCCGGAAAAGAGATGCCGACGGTAAAAAGAGGCACCTCCTTGAGGCAGGCACTTGAAGTAATCAGCGCCGGTGACCTGGGGATGGTTGTAGTAGTTGACCAGTCCGGCTCGTTGGACGGCGTGTTGACCGACGGTGATTTGCGACGGTTTCTACTCAAAAATCCCTCAATTGAAAATGTCCGGGTTGACGACCTGACAACTAAAAATCCAAAAACCATGCCGGCCGGAAGTCTGACTGCCACCGCTGTCAGCGAAATGGAGAAACACGAAATTATGTTCCTGGTTGTGATTGATGAAAATAGAAAACCGTTGGGCGTAATCCATCTCCACGGCGTCCTAGGCGGAAAGAACTTATACGGAAAGGAATAATACGGTATCATCCTGAGCCGATATTGTCATCCCGAGCGAAACGAAGGGTCTCGCATCTAAAAGGATGCGGTCCTTCACTGGCGTTCAGGATGACAAATTGAAGATTATGAATAAAAAAGTTTTGGTTGTTCTCGCATCTTTGGCAATCGCGACCCTGACCGCCGGACTGATTTTCCATCCCTTACGGCGGCCAATGGTTCCACGACCGCCCGGTTTAGGCAGTGAGGAAATAACCGGTTTCAATTACGAAAAAATTGAATCCGGTTTAAAACTGGTCATAACCGGAGAAGCGGCAACCATCTCTCCGGACAAAAACGCAACCGTAAAAGCGCCGGCGGCTCGAGTGGAAACGGCTGAAGGAAAAATCATTCTGGTAAATACCGGTTCCGCCGGAACCGCGGAGATAGTCCTTGACCCCAAAAGCGGTCAATTGCAAACAATGGTCCTTAAGGGCGGGGTGATTATCACCCGAAAAGACAAAAAAAGCGGCCAAATTGAATTTACGGCTGAAAGTGAACAGGCGGTTTACCGATACGCAGTCCAGGAAATAACCCTTATCGGAAATCCAGTAGTACATCAGGGAGAGAACGAATTCCGCGGCGAAACTATACGTTACCTGCTTAAAGATGGTAAAATATTAGTGGAAAGAAGCGCCTCCGGCAAAATCTACTATGGGGCTGCAAAAGAATAAAATTGACTATTTGCCAAAGGCGGTTTTATTTTTTAACACCCCCATGAGAAAAAGTTTAAAAATCCTTTTCGTCTTAGTTTTTGCTTTACTGCCTATTTTCACTCTTACCAACCGCCTGTCGGCTCAGGGTATCTGGGTAAAACTCCTGAGCCACGGCGTAGTAAATCAGGTCGAACTGGAAGAATACGTCTGCGGTGTCCTGGCCGGAGAAATCTCCCCTTCCTGGCCCCTGGAAGCACTCAAGGCGATGGCGGTCTGCGCCCGAACTTTTGCCGCCAACAAAGTAATGACTAACTTCAACAATTACTACCATCTTACCAGCGAAGTCTCCGACCAGGTTTACCGTGCCGGGTTCTTGCGAAACGAATCTTTCACCAGGGCAGTCACCGAAACCCAAGGTGAAGTTTTAACCTACGACGAAAACCTGGCCCAGGTCAATTACTGCGCCAGTTCCGGAGGCTATACCGCAAGCAGCGCTTCCGTCTGGGGCAGGGATTTTCCTTACCTGAAGGCTTTGGCCGACCCTTACAGCACGGAAGACCCTTATAATTCCTGGACACTGAACTTGAGTTTCGCTGACTTCCTACGGGCGCTGAACCTTTACGGAACCTTAAAGAACGTGGAGATATCAAAACGCGACGAAAGCAACCGGGCGCAGGAAGTGACAATTTCGCTACCGGATAAAGATTATAAAAAATCCGGAAAAACACTGCGCGACTCGCTCGGCAACAACCGCCTCTGCAGCACCCTTTTCGAAGTGCGAATGGAAGACGGAAGGGTTGTCTTTACCGGACACGGCTGGGGCCACGGCGTAGGGCTTTCCCAATGGGGCGCCAAAAAAATGGCGGAACAAGGTTACACCTACGACCAGATTTTAAAATTCTACTTCCCCGGCACAATTATGGGTGACATCGTTTCAGCACAATAGGACAGACAGGCCATTATCTGTAGTTGCCAAGCTTGCTTGGCGTTGTTAACAGAGCCCGGCAAGCCGGGCGACTACAAATAACATTATTAAACGTTTTCGGCGAAGACCAAGGGAGGAAAACAGTGAATCTGAAAATTGTCGTACGCAACCACGCGGACTTTTCTCCGATACTCGAAGATTACCTGCGTACAAGAGTGGAACGATTGGAACATTTCAGCAATCAGGAAGCGTTTGGCGTAGAAGCTATTCTCTCGGAAGAGGGACACCAGAAGGTTTGCGAGCTGATTACCCGGCTGAAAGGCAAAGAAATATTCGCGCGGGCAGACGCAATTGAATTTCAAGCGGCGATTGACGAAGCCCAGCAGCGGTTAAAAGTGCAGCTGGAAAAATATTTCAAAAAAAAGATTGATTTAAAAAGGAGGGGGTTATGAAAATTACAGAATTTCTGGTGCCGGAAGCAATTATTCCGTCACTGCGAAGCGCCGACAAGGAAAGCGTGGTCAAAGAAATGGTTGAAACGCTGGCAAAAGCCGGCCTGGTAAAAAATACGGAACACGCGGTGGAAGTACTTTTGGAACGGGAAAAATTAGGCAGCACCGGTATCGGACAGAATATCGCGGTGCCCCACGCCAAAAGCGAGGAGGCTAAAAATTTGGTGCTTGGCGTCGGTATCTCCGAAAAAGGCGTTGACTTTGAAGCCTTGGACGGGGACCCGGTCAACATTATTTTCATGGTCATCGCGCCGATTGACGCCACCGGCCTGCACCTTAAAGTCCTGGCCCGGATCGCCCGCCTCCTGAAAGACAAGGTATTCCGAAATTCCCTGCGCGGTTGTAAAACCGCGGAAAAGATTTACGAAACAATCAAAGAAGAGGACGAACGAGCGGCCTAAATATGAAGAAGTTAAAAGGGATCGGCGTCTCCCCCGGAATTACCATCGGACCGGCTTACCTGGTACCGAAACTTCATCAGTACGTTTCCGACCACCGAATTCCACCGGAAGAAACCGCTTCCGAAATACAACGGTTGGAAAAAGCCCTGGCCGAAACCGAGGACGACCTTAAAAAAATCCGGGCGCAAACCGCCCGGAATTCAGGAACGATTGAAGCCGAGATATTCAACGTTCACCTGCTATTACTGCACGACCGGGAACTGAAAAAAGAAATTGTCCGTCAGATTAAAGAAGGGGCCAACGCGGTCTGGTCCGTGCAAACGGTCATCTATCAGCACCTGGAACAGTTGGGCAAGGTAAACGACGCCTACTTGAACGAAAGACGCTACGACCTGGAAGACGTCGGAAAACGACTGTTGCGTAGTCTGCTGGGTATTAAGGGATACCTCTCCGACCTCAAGGAAAAGGTAGTTCTGATAGCGCACAACCTCACTCCCTCAGAAACCGCTTCGCTCAACCGAAAACTGGTGTCTGCTTTCGCCACCGATGTCGGCGGACCCACTTCTCATACCGCTATTATGGCCCGGGCTTTGGAAATTCCGGCGGTCGTCGGCTTGAAAGAAATAACCGGGGTTGCCCGGCCCGGAGAAATAATCATTGTGGACGGCCAGGAAGGCGTGGTAATCGTAAACCCGGACGAATCTGTCCTTAAAGAATACACGCATCGACGGACAGACCTGCGCAAGAGCCACCGCGCCCTTTCGCCGCTGAAAGACGTAATCGCCTGTACCCGGGATAAGCACCGGGTCATCATCGGCGCCAACATAGAACTGCCGGTAGAAGTCTCTTCCGTTCTGGCATACGGCGCGGATGAAATCGGTCTCTTCCGCACCGAATTCCTTTACCTCAACCGGGAAGACCTGCCCTCGGAGGAAGAACAATTTCGGGTATATCGCCACGTAGTTGAAAAAGTAAAACCGTGCCCCGTTACCATCCGGACACTTGACTTGGGCGGAGACAAGTTTGCTTCCGCGCTGAACATGCCGGAGGAACTGAACCCATTCTTGGGTTGGCGGGCAATCCGTTTCTGCCTGTCTCAACCCGATATTTTCAAAGCGCAACTCCGCGCCATTCTGCGTGCCAGCGCTTTCGGCCCGGTGCGGATTATGTACCCTTTGATTTCCGACGTCGAAGAAATAAAGGCCGCCCGCGCTATCACGGAAGAAGCGATGGCTGAATTGAAGCAGGAAAACAAGAAGTTTACCCCTTCCACCCCGGTTGGCGCGATGATTGAAGTGCCTTCAGCAGCCCTTACCTCCGGTACGATCTCCCGGTACGTTGATTTCTTCAGCATCGGCACAAACGACTTGATTCAATATTCTATGGCGGTTGACCGGACCAACGTCCGAACCGCCCACCTCTACAACCCCGCGCACCCGGCAATCCTAAAACTTATTTCAGAGGTTATCGCGGCCGGCCGCAAGGCAGGTATTCCGGTAGGTTTATGCGGAGAAATGGCGGCCAACCCGGCGTTGGCCTTTTTACTTATCGGCATGGGAATCAGTGAACTTTCCATGGCTCCCCTGGCAATTCCGGAAGTAAAACAGATGACGCTGCTCATCACCCTGGCGGAAGCCATGGAATGTGCCCAAAAAACAGCCGGCATGGACTCCGCTTCTGAAATCAGCGCAATGTTAAAAAATAAATACGCGGAAATAATCAAAAGGAAGAGGAAAAAATGATTACCTTAACAACTGGTTTCATCCCGAAAAGTAATTTACGTGACAACCGGATGCTGGAAAAAGCAATCAAACAATTTGACGCTTCCGGCATGCTTAAATTCCTGCGCGAATTTCCGGAACAGGTTGCCGCCGCCGGGAAGTTAAGAGAAAAACCAATTTTGAAAAGCAAGAAGGATGCCGTCGGAATTCTTTTTTCCGGGCTGGGCGGTTCCGCGATCTGCGGGGACTTGGTCCGGGATGCGTTTTTAAACAATTTGCAAGCACCGGTCTTCACCAACCGGGACTACCATCTACCGGCCTGGGTCAACCGGAAAACGCTGGCAATCCTAATCAGTTATTCCGGAAACACGGAAGAAACCCTGGAGGCGTACCGGGAAGCCCGCCGACGAAAAACAGCTCTCGGCATTGTCTCCAGCGGAGGTAAACTTTCCGAAATGGCTAAAAAAGACCGGGTTCCGCTGATTACGGTTCCGGCCGGTCATCCGCCCCGAACCGCTCTCGGATATCTCTTCTTCGGCGCCCTGGCTCTTTTAAGCAGCGCCGATATTCTGAATATTCCGGAAAAATGTTTTTCGGAACTGATCCAGACCATTCGTAAAACCGCGGCAGACAACGACCCGCAAAATAGTTTCGACAAAAACCCTGCCCGCCGGTTGGCCGCCGCCCTTAAAAACACGATACCGGTAATTTACAGCGCGGGGTTTCTCTCCGGAACAGCCACCCGCTGGAAAACCCAACTGGAGGAAAATAGTAAAAACCTCGCGTTTACCGGGAACCTGCCGGAGATGAACCACAACGAGGTGGTCGGCTGGAACAACCCGGTTGAAACCCTGAAACGTTTGAGCGTTATATTCCTGCGCGACCGGGAAGACGAGCCGCAAGTTAAAAAACGTTTCGCAATTACCGCCGGGCTGCTTCAACCGCGGCGCTTCTTCGGCGAGGTAGAGAGCAAAAGCAACAACCGGCTTGCCCGTCTTTTTTCCCTGATTGTCTTCGGAGACTGGGTCAGTTATTACCTGGCCCTGGAAAACAAAGCCGACCCCACGCCGGTAGAACGCATAACCCAACTTAAAAAACAATTAGCGTAAATACCTGAATGGGACGCAGATAAACGCAGAAACTACGGGATAAAGATTAAAGATAATTTTTTAAAGTATTTCTTAAGGCAATTCTCTACAACAATCTTTAATCTGTATCTGCGGTAATCTGCGTCCAACAAAAACCAAGGGAGATAACAAAATGAAAAAAGGCGATTCTCTTTTCACTTCCGAGTCGGTCACCGAGGGTCATCCGGATAAGCTCTGCGATCAGATTTCCGACAGTATTCTGGACGAAGTCTTGAGACAAGACCCGCACGGCCGGGTTGCCTGTGAAACGCTGGTAACGCGCGGGCTGGTAGTTGTCGCCGGTGAAATAACAACCAAGGGGTATGTTGACATACCCAATATCGCGCGCGGGCTGATTCGGAACGTCGGCTACACCGACCCTCATTACGGATTCCACTGGGAAGCAAGTTCCGTCATCACCGCGGTACAGGAACAATCTCCGGACATAGCCATGGGGGTTGACGTCGGCGGAGCCGGTGACCAGGGACTGATGTTCGGATACGCCTGCGATGAAACGCCAAACCTGATGCCCCTGCCGATTACCCTGGCTCACCTTTTGGCCCAAAAAATGGCGGAAGTGAGAAGAAAAGGGCACCTTACCTATTTAAGACCGGACGGAAAAAGCCAGGTAACGGTACGCTACGAAAACGGAATACCCAAAGAAGTTACTTGCGTTGTTCTGTCGTCACAACATAATCCGGATGTTAAGCAAAAAAAAATTTGCGGGGACCTGACCAAGCTGGTGGTGGACAAAATCATCCCCAAAGAACAGCGTTCGCGCCAGATGAAGATATTCGTCAACCCTACCGGAAATTTCGTGGTCGGCGGACCCCAGGGCGACACCGGCGTCACCGGACGAAAAATCATCGTTGACACATACGGTGGTTTCGGCCGACACGGCGGCGGAGCCTTTTCCGGCAAGGACCCATCCAAGGTTGACCGCTCGGCCACCTACATGGCCCGCTACCTCGCCAAAAACATCGTGGCAGCCGGTCTCTGCCGGAAGTGTGAAATCCAGGTTGCTTACGCCATCGGTGAAAAACAGCCGGTGTCCCTAAGTCTTGAAACATACGAATGCGGGCTGGTACCGGCGGAAAAAATTCTGCGCGCCATCCGGAAAAATTTTGACCTTTCTCCAGGCGGTATCATCAAGAAACTGGATCTTCTGAAACCGCGATATCTGAAAACAGCGTGCTACGGACATTTTGGCCGGACCGAACCGGAATTCACCTGGGAAAAAATCGATTCGGCAAAAATTTTCCGCGCTCTCCTTTAAAGCGAATGGGACGCAGATAAGCGCAGAAACAACCGGATAAGGATTTAAAGATAATTTTTAAAAGTATTTCTTAAACAATTCTCTAAAACAATCTTTATCTGCGATTATCGGCGGTAATCTGCGTCCAAATAATTACCGGCGTTTAAATCCATGCTTATCGGCCTAACTGGTACTTTCGGTTCCGGAAAAAGCAGCGTGCTCAGGCTTTTCCGAAAAAAAGGCGCGGTCACTATCTCCGCCGACCAAATAGTCCATTCCCTTCTGCGCCGAAAAACCGTGAAAGATTCGGTGCGGAATATTTTTGGACCGGCAGTTTTCAGAAAGACCCAAATCAACCGTCCGGCCCTGGCAAAATTCGTCTTTACCGATATAAAAAAACGCCGGAAACTGGAAAAACTGCTGCACCCGATAGTAAAGGAACAAATATTAAAAAATGCTAAAAAAAAATCACGGCCGGAAAAACCGGTCGTGGTGGAAGTGCCGCTCCTTTTTGAAAGCGGTTTTCTGGAACCATTTGATTACATCGTCTGTGTATCCGCCAAACCGGAGGTAATCCAAACCCGGATGCGGAAAAAGGGAATTACCGCGGCGGAAGTTGAAAACCGTTTCCGCAGCCAATGGCCGATTTCGAAAAAGGAAAAACGTAGCGACGCAATCATCGAAAATAACGAGTCCCGGGCGCAGACCGAAAAACAAGTCAACGCCCTGCTGCATAAATTAACCGGACGCAGATTACCGCCGATAAATGCGGATACAGATTAAAGATTGTTTTAGAGAATTGCTTAAGAAATACCTTAAAAAATTATCTTTAATCTTTATCCGGTAGTTTTTGCGCCTATCTGCGTCCAAAAAAATTTTTGGGTAATTAAATAAAAACGAGGTGACTAAAATGGAAGAGACAAAAGAAACGAAAGAAGTTAAAGAAACTAAGGAAACAACTCGTCAGTTAAACATATCGGAGTTAAAAATAATGCCGGTTTCCGGGTTGCAAAAAATGGCC